>Ga0209511_1000241_pt1 | contig 59816 bp, 49 predicted proteins | sample SSSSmetaG_FD_184141 | JGI IMG/M metagenome (GOLD analysis project Ga0209511, IMG submission 184141) | Glacier valley bacterial and archeal communities from Borup Fiord, Nunavut, Canada, to study Microbial Dark Matter (Phase II) - ​SSSS... | ecosystem: Environmental > Aquatic > Freshwater > Ice >... | reverse complement strand
GGATTACGACGTGCCTCACGCCGCCGAACTCCGGGTTTCTTCCGGCGATAAGGTTAGGGCTGGTGACCCGCTAACCAGTGGTTCGAGCAATCCGCAGGAAATCTTGCACATTCTGGGAACCGAAGCGGTACAACGTTACTTGATTGACGAAGTGCAGCGGGTGTACCGTAGCCAGGGTGTGAACACCAACGAGAAGCATATGGAGGTGATTATCCGCCAGATGCTCCGCAAGGTGCAAATTGAGAGTTCTGGCGATACTGACCTGTTGGGTGGCGAGTTGGTTGACCGCTTCCAGTATGAGGAAATCAACAGCCGCGTATTGGCAGAAGGTGGCGAACCCGCTACCGCTCAAACCGTATTGCTGGGCGTTACCAAAGCAGCCCTCAAAACCGATAGCTTCCTGTCAGCCGCCAGCTTCCAGGAAACCACCCGCGTTTTGACCGAGGCTGCCATCCAGGGTAGCGTTGACCGTTTGCGCGGTTTGAAGGAAAACGTCATTATCGGTAAGCTCATCCCGGCTGGGTCGGGGGTGCGGCATCGTCCCAAGAAGAAAACCAAAGTCTCGCTAACCGAGTTGTTGGATATTGATCCCGACAATGAGGAGCAGATGCGCTATATGGCGGAGATGGAGGAAGAAATTGAGGACGTGCCAGGGCCAGAACATCTGCCCGCCGAAATCCTGATGCAGTTGCCGCCGTTGGTGGTTAACGGACATCGGGCCGAGTTGGTAGCCGAACAGGAAATCGAACTCGAAGCCCTGATGAGCCGGGTGGCCGAAAGTGTCACTACCCTGGATGATGACAGTGACGATGAAGAAGATGCTGAAAGCGAGGACGAGGATTAATTTCCTTCTCGCATAAAAGCTTCAATAAAAAAGACGGGAGACTCGTAGGGGTCTCCCTTTTTATTTGTTATATTTTAATCCGGCACTTTTCTATCAAATTGTAGATTTAAAAGGCTGTCTCTATTTTCTACCAACAATCTTTAATCCAAAGGAAAAGAAAAATGGCTGATGACGGAAGTAGCCAGCATAGTTCCGATACATTAAGGGTTTGAGCAGGGAATTTTGCCGATAGTCTAAAAAATGCGGTTTCCCACCGTCCAGAGACCAAAGGTAAACTTATCAGTTTTCCGGGGAGCATACTGATCGCTGGTACGCTCATGCACCAACTTTTTTCCAATAAATCAGTCATGTTTTTCGTTTCCTTTTTACCCAAATTTTGTCAAAAAAGCTGAAATCACTTCGAGTCGGGTACCTTAACTCTTAGTAATTCCTTAATCTGAAGAATTTTAGCCAGCTCAATCGTTCTGGTTGAGCGGAGGCTGGCAAGTTTCTCTAATTATCAATTCGGTAGCTAGTTCCAGCTTTTCAGGTTGGCGGTCAGGATTGTTTATTAATTCCAGCAGCATGGTGGTAGCAACCCTACCCATCTGTTCCAGGGGTTGCCTTACGGTAGTCAACCGAGGGTGAACATTAGCGGACTGGAGTATATCATCGAAACCGATGATAGAAATATCTTTAGGAATTGATAATCCCTCCTCCCGCACCGCATCCATGACACCAAAAGCCATCATGTCGTTGGAGGCGAAAATCGCGGTAGGCCGATTAGCCAGTTTCAGTAATTCAACCCCGCCCTTGAAGCCGGCGGGCTGATAAAAATCCCCTTCCTGAATCAGGGCCGGATCAACTGGCAAATTATGGTGACACAGGGCGGCTTTATAACCTTCGAGGCGGCGTTGGGAACAGCCGAGTTCAGGTGTTCCCATGATAAAACCAATCCGGCGGTGTCCAAGTTCAATCAAATAGTTGGTAGCATCATACCCACCTTGCCAGTTACTGGCCCCAACCGATGGCCCAAGCTCATCAATACCCTGGTGGTCTATAAGTACATAAGGGAATTTACGTCGTCTTAACGAGTCGAGATAAGCCACAGCGTTGCGCGGCAACACTAACAGCAAGCCATCGCTTGACCCTTGTGTCAGGGTAGTAACAAAGAGTGATTCTTTAACCTTGCGTCGGTGAGTAGTAAAAAGCATCAGGTTATACTGGGCTTTGGCTAATTCGTCGTCAATTCCCCGGATAACTTCGCCAATATAGCCCGTTCCCAAATCCTGGACTAAAAGACCCACCACATACGAGCGACCTCCTGCCAAACTGCGGGCCTGAGTATTGGCGACGTAACCCAACTGGGTCATGGCTCGTAAGACCCTTTCACGAGACTCTGGGTTAACATTGCCTTTATTATTTATCACCCTGGAAACAGTCGCGTAAGAAACGCCAGCCTCTTTGCCGATGTCAATAATAGTTATGCGGTCCTCGTTTTGACCTCGTTTTTTTACCCTCATATATGGCCTTTTTTATAATTCTTTTGGGTTTTTACTAAGCAAGCGTTTTCACGAACAGCACCTTTATAAAATCATATTTAAGGTTGAATGTCAAGCTTTTTAAGCATCACTATTGGCCCCCGCCCTAAGTAGGGTTTATTATTCAGGTTAGGTAGGAGTTTTGACCACTAAACCGAGTTTTGAAAATAAGTATTGACTTTTTTTGGGGGCTATGATATACCTGATGATAGAAATCCGTGCAAACGCTTACACCACAGAAAACCATAATGCGACAGACAATTAACTAAATCTCGCTTTGGTAAATAACCTAAATGTTCAAACGTTGAAGTAATTTAAAGCATTACATTTCTGTACCTGCAACAAGGAACCATTAGTTAAAAGTCTCGCCTGTATAGTCTAAATAAAAAGGTAGAGGCCAATTTACCCCACTTATTTGGAATAAGATGCGTCAGTAAAATTAAGGCTACCAAAGGCAAATTGGGTATGCCTAGGATTTGTTTACCCAAAATCTGACCCGGCATAGTTGAAAAATTAATTTTATAGCAATGTTTGAAAGGAGAACAGCTATGAAGAGACGAAGCTGTCTGCTACTGCTCATGCTTGTATTTGGGCTAATTCTGTCGGCCTGTGGTGACCCCACCGCGACTGCTCCCGCCGCCGCTACCACGGCTGCTCCTGCGACCACCACCGCCGCAACCACCGCCGCCCCTGCTGCTACCACCACTGCCGTCGCAACTACAGCCGCACCTGCCGCCACCACTACTGTTGCCGCTACCCCTCTCCCTACTGCCCCTGTGGCTAAAGCTTCGGGTTTGTCCGGCACGGTTAATTGGTGGCATATCACCACTGGTGATCCGGGGAAAGCCGTTTGGCAGTCCATGGCTGATGCCTATATGAAAGCCAATCCTGGGGTAAAAATCAATATAACCATTCTTGAAAATGATGCTTTCAAGACCAAGCTTACCACTGTGATGCAGTCTGGTAGTCCGCCTGACCTTTTCCAGAGTTGGGGTGGCGGGGTGATGGCTGAATACGCCAGGGCCGGACTTTTGAAAGATATTAGTGGTGACTTGAAGGGTAGCTGGGGCGATAGCTTCAACAAGGCTCCTCTGGAGGTCTACGCTGCTGATGGTAAATATTATGGGGCACCCTGGGATATGGGTGCGGTTGGCTTCTGGTACAACAAGGCTCTATTTGCCAAAGCCGGTATCACTACCCCGCCTGCTACCTGGACTGAATTCCTCACTGATGTCAAAAAGCTTCAGGCGGCTGGTATTACCCCCATTTCACTGGGTGAAAAGGACAAATGGCCCGGTCATTTCTACTGGGTTTACCTGGCTACCCGGATTGGTGGTAAGGCCGCTTTCGATAAAGCCTATGCTCAAACTGGCACTTTCGCCGATCCATCGTATGTCCAGGCTGGTCAGAAATTAAAAGAACTGGTTGACCTCAAACCGTTCCAATCGGGCTTCCTGGGTCTGACTTATAACGACCAGGCTGCCGCAATGGGCGAGGGCAAGGCCGCTATGGAACTGATGGGCCAGTGGGCCCCCAGTGTGGAGAAGGACCAGAGCAGTAACAAACAGGGCCAGGGCGAAAACCTCGGTTTCTTCCCCTTCCCCATGGTTGAAGGCGGAGCGGGGGATAAAGACGACATTATGGGCGGTGGTAACGGCATCGCGGTTGGTAAAAACGCTTCGCCGGCAGCGGTTGATTTCTTAAAATATCTGACTAGCCTGGAAAGCCAGAAGTTATTCGGTCAGTTAAGTTTAGCCTTACCAGTAGTAAAAGGCTCTGAGTCGGCTGTTGCTAACCCACAGCAACTACAAATTCAGACTTCGGTAAATAAAGCCAAGTATTACCAGCTTTACTACGACCAGTATCTGCCTCCCGCGATTGCCAGCGTAATTGTGGATCAAGTGCAGGGTCTGATTGCTGGTAGTGCCTCGCCCGAAGCAGTAGCCAAAGCGGTACAAGAATCAGCCGCCTCCGAGCTGAAAAAATAATTTAGTTGGATAAGAGTCAGCCACACTCCTATGGCTGACTCTTGTTTGAATAAAGGATTGTAGCATGCAGTTGTCATCAGAAACAAAAATAAAATCCGTAGCCCAGCCCGCGCAACGCCGCCGGAAATATGCCAAGCTGTTAACTATCCTCCTTTTCCTGGCTCCGGCTGCTGTTATTTATATTTATTTCGTGATATTTCCAGTAGTACAATCAATTTATTATAGTTTGTATAAGTGGAACGGACTTGGCCCCATCACGAACTTCATTGGCCTGGATAACTATACCAAAGCGTTGGGTGATAAAACCTTCACCACTGCCTTGAGTCATAATCTCCTAATTGCAGTGCTTTCTATCTTCATACAATTGCCCTTATCGTTAATGCTGGCTTTACTGGTAGCCCGTCATATGCCGGGTCGCAGTATATTTCGTATGATTTTCTTTCTCCCTTATGTTTTATCGGATGTGACTACCGGGGTAATCTGGTCGTTTGTCTACAAACCAGAAGGTGGCCTGATAAACAGCGCAATTAGCAGCCTGAATCTTGGTGAGCCACAAGCCTGGCTGGGCAATACCGATTTGGCCTTATTTGCGGTCTTTGTGGTAATGTGCTGGAAATATTTCGGTTTTCATCTGATTTTATATGTAGCCGGGCTACAGCAAATTCCTGCCGACTTGGAAGAAGCCGCCAAAATTGACGGAGCCAGCACTCTACAGGTCTTGCGCCATATTACTATTCCCCTGTTAGGCAGCACTATCCGTATTAGCATCTTTCTTTCGATTTTGGGTTCGTTACAATACTTTGATTTAATTTGGGTAATGACCAACGGCGGGCCAGTCGGTGCTTCCGAAACTATGGCTACTTATATGATAAAAAATGGCTTCCAGCGTTTCCAATTAGGTTATGGCAGTGCCGTCGGAGTCATTTTGTTTTCGCTATGCTTTATCTTTTCTATAGCCTACCAGCGCGTGGTGTTGCGTCGTGACCTGGCTGGCAGTGGTGCGCTTACTTAAAGAAAAAAGGTTTAGAGGAGAAAGCTTTGTTAAAGTCACAATCACTCGCCACCAGACTACCCACAACCAAACAACTATTAGGCTATATGCCCCGCTACATCATCAGTGGGGTGGTCGCCCTGGTGGTTTTAATTCCACTGGTAACGGCGGTACTGGGTGGTTTTAAAACAAGCGGTGAATTACAAAATGACCCCTTTGGCTTGCCCAAATCATTTGCAGGCCCAAATTATACCTCGATTTTAACCGGGAAAACCTTCTGGGGGCAAATTCTCAACAGCACTATCGTAATGGTTGCTACTGTTACGCTGATAATATTAATTTCCAGTATGGCGGCATTCATTTTTGCTCGGTTGACTTTCCCAGGGCGAGAGATAATTTTCAATTTCTTCGTATTAGGTACACTTTTCCCGCTTACGGTAGCGGTGCTGCCACTTTATATCACCCTTCGGCAATCTAATTTGCTCGATAACCTGCTGGGAATTATTTTACCCCAGGTTGCTTTTAGCCTGCCAGTTGCAATCTTCATTCTGCGCGGGTTTTTCCGCACGATACCCGTCGAACTGGAGGACGCGGCCTATATAGACGGCTGCACCACCTTTGGTTTCTTCTGGCGAATATTGTTGCCGCTTTCACGTCCGGCCCTGGCAACTATAGGCGTGCTTAACCTGGTTGGTAGCTGGAACAATTTCCTATTACCCCTGCTTGTCCTGAATAAAGAGGATTTATGGACGCTACCTATGGGTGTAATGCAGTACCAGGGACAATATGGCAGCGATTGGGCGGCAGTTATGGCTTTTGTGACGCTATCAATGGTTCCAGCCATAATTTTCTACTTTTTAGCCGAGCGTCAATTGGTGGCTGGATTAACGGCAGGGGCAGTCAAAGGCTAAAATATTCGGGCATTTCCAAAAACTACAGAAGGTAAAAAGTGAATACAATAAAAAACCCTGTTTTGAGAGGCTTTAATCCCGACCCTTCCATCTTGCGAGTAGGTGATGATTATTATATTGCCACCTCCACCTTCGAGTGGTTTCCTGGTGTCCAGATTCACCATTCCAGAGACCTGGTTAACTGGCACTTACTAACCCACGCCCTGACCAGGACTTCGCAGCTTGATTTAAGAGGCAATCCCAATTCGGGGGGGGTATGGGCACCGGACTTGAGTTACCATGATGGTACGTTCTATCTGATCTATACCGATGTCAAGAGTCTGGATTGGATTTACAACGATAGCCATAACTATCTGGTTACGGCAACCGACATCATGGGCCCCTGGTCTGAACCAATCTACCTCAATAGTAGCGGGTTCGACCCGTCCCTCTTTCATGATGAAGATGGACGCAAGTGGCTGCTCAACATGCAGTGGGACTTCCGACCTAATCACAATATTTTTGCCGGGATTTTAATCCAGGAATATTCCCCAACCGAGCAAAAACTGGTGGGCCCTATTCGCAATATTTTTAAGGGCACCTCTATAAAATTAACCGAAGGGCCTCACCTCTATAAGCAGGCTGGTTATTATCATCTAATGACGGCGGAAGGGGGGACAGTTTATGAGCATGCCGTTACCATGGCCCGCTCTAAAAATATTTTTGGGCCATATGAGATTCATCCTCAGAACCCGGTGCTGACTTCTTCGGCAGACCGTGAACTGGTTTTGCAGAAAGCGGGACATGCCTCGTTGGTAGAAACTCAACATGGTGAGTGGTATATGGTTCATCTGGTGGGTCGGCCTTTAAAACCACAATGGGTCTGCAATCTCGGTCGTGAATCAGCTCTGCAAAAATGTTACTGGTCAAGCGATGGCTGGTTGAGATTAGTCCAGGGTAACAACCAACCTCTGGTTGAGGTCGAAGGCCCGTCTTTACCAGCTTTCCCTTTTGAGCCTGTACCAGAACATGATGACTTTGATTCGACTAAACTGAGTATTCATTTTAATTCGTTGCGGATTCCAGTGGAGGAAAAATGGTTAAGTCTCACCGAACGACCCGGCTACTTGCGGCTACGGGGCAGGGAGTCGTTAAGTTCGTGGCAACGGCAGAGTCTGATTGCCCGTCGCCAGCAAGCCTTCCGCTGTGAAGTCCAGACTTGTCTGGAGTTTGAGCCCGAAACTTTTCAGCAAATGGCAGGTTTAATTTGTCTATACGATAGCCGAAACTATTTCTACCTGTGTGTGAGTTATGACGAGGGAATTGGTAAATCCCTGCGAATTATTGACTGCGATAGAGGAGAATATTCCGAACCGAGCGAAAAGTTGGTTTCACTTGAAAAATTAACTCGAATTTATTTAAAGATAACTATTTATTATGACGCTTTGCAGTTTTACTTCAGCCCTAACGGGCTGGATTGGGAAGTAATTGGGCCAGTGCTTGCGGCTTCGCGCCTTTCAGATGAATATTGCACCAGTGCCAAAGGCTCATTTACCGGCACATTTATCGGGATGTGTGCCCAGGACTTAAGCGGTCGCCGTCTGGTAGCTGATTTTGACTTTTTTGACTACCAGGAATTTTCAGATTTAGAGCTACCAGTTCATACTATTATGTCAGCGACGAATGAAACTATTAAGAGTTTGTAACGGAATTGTCAATTTAGGTTTTGGAACAAGTTCTGTCAGATTTCAGACAACAAGCTGTTTTTGCCTAAATTATTTCTCACTTGGGAAATAAATGCGCGAAATTTTACAAAACCAGGGCAGACCGCTTGCAGATGGCCCCTTCGGCCACGACCAAGTTGATAACCCAGCCCGCGCCCATTAGGAGTGCCCGGTTCAACTCACTCGGCGGGCCAGCGATCAATTCCCCAGCCAACAGGGTCAACACCTGCGTGCCCGCGCCCAGCCCGATCGCGTAGCCGCGCATCATCCAGGCGCGGTGCCGGGTCACGTCGCCTCGCCGGATCGCGCCAAAGCCAAGGACGATGGACACGACCATGGCCGACCCAAACAGGAGCCTCAATGTATAAAGCAGCTCCCCGGTGCCAGCCGGGCGGGGATAGAATAGAGTCATCCACAGTGCTGAAAGCCCCACCAGCAGTCCGCCTGCAACCAGGAGCCGCCCAGCCGCACGGTGCAAGCCGGGCATGCGCCGCCGGAAGCGGGTGGCGAACTGGAATGGGCCCAGGATAGCATACAGGCCGGCACTCACGATATGCAGCACCACTGGCAAAGGTACCGCAAAGAACCGTGCGTTGGCTGGCGTGATTTTCGCTCCGCCCACCAGCTCGCTCAGGCGGAAGGCACCGGCAGCGAGCGGAATGGCACTCAGTACAAGCAGTGCCGCGACAAGCCACTTAGCCGAACCGGCTTTTGCTGGTACTCTGGTTTGCGGAGGCGGCGGTTTCCCTAGCCCATTTAGTTGAGGCATCTGGTGGGCTCGCCCTTCATCGTAGACATTCTCTTTCATGTTTAACTCCTTGGACGGATTGTAAGCAGTGCTGTGTATTGCACAGTGCGTTCCGAAGGTACCGGGTCAGGTCATCACCCGCAGTGGTGATGGATCGGGTAACTAGCGAGTAACAAGCGGCCATCCGGCCACTTGTCCCAGTTTCTCACGAACTTAATCGGCTGCGGTTTGGCCGAGCAGAGAACTTCCCTCACCAGATACGGGTTCCGAGGCTTCAACCCGCCGTTCAGACCAGAGCGCATATCCCAGCCAAGCCATAGCTAACCCCATCGGTATCGCCGCCAACCTCTGGATATTGTGCGGGAGTAGTGCCGCCAAGGGGGTCAACGTCGCCGTGACGGCAAGCAGACTGGCAGCATAACAAGATAGGATGCCAGCGCGGAGCGTAGCGATGCCAAACACCAGACCGCCGAGCATGTACAGTCCCCCTACTAATAGCCCGTATAGCACTGGGATGGCTCCGAGGTTAACGTCGCTGGTGCGTCCACTGGGGACCGCCAGGAAGCCATCCACAAACTGCGGTGCCACGGTCACCAACGGCGGCATGATAAAGGCTTCGGCAAAGACAAAGGCCAATTGGATCGCCCAACAGAGGCTAAGCAGGAGAAAGCCAACCAGACCAAGCCAACCGGCCTTATTCAATTGCCTGGCGTAGATTCCCACAATGCCGAGCAGCATGAGGAGGCACATGACCGTCTTCAAGGGGGTAATGATTGCCCATGCGTCGGTGGTGACTGACGAAACAACGTCAGCTGGATGGATCGGCTGAATGCCCGCGAAAGTGATCCCTGCCACCATCGCGGCTAAACCGCTCCAACGGATAAGACTCGCTGCGGTTGGTTTCATTTTGCTCTCCTTAAAGACTGCTGTTTGGTGATTGGAAATCATGGGTTTGTTTCCTTCAATTATTGCGGTCTGCTTGTTGGAAATCATGGGTTTGTCTCCTTTTTATTGGTAGTAATACGGTCAAGGTTTGACAGCTAGCCCGGCTGACTGGTCAGGGTCGGGTTCAATGCGAATGACCGAAATGAGTGGCATACCTAAATCACGCACTTTTCTTAAAAGGCCATGCAAGGCCGCCTGATCCACGACTAGGCCAGTTAACAACGTATTGTCGTTGTCTTCGCGTGTAAGAGTAAGGTCCTCAAACCACGCCGCCCACCTGTCATCAAGGTGTCCCTTAAGGCGAATCTCGTAAAGTCCAGGGTCGTAATGATTCTCAGTTGATGCGTGTATTTGACTCATTTGGTGCCTCGTAAATTTTTCTTCTTGCAATGGATTTGTCTCCATTTGGTTGCAGAGGTTCTGTACTTCCACCAGCTTATGATACAAACTAATGTGGGGAGGTGTCTTCCCCATATGTGGGGATTGATGTGGGGATACGTGAGGGAGGATGGCAGACAGAAAGACAAAAGCCCTGCCAGGTAGCAATTAGAGGTTGGATTATTTATCTGGCAGGGCTAAATGGTTGCTTGCTCTTGCTAACTAAGGCTATTGAGGGCTATTGCAAATCCAGCTCGGCTGCCCGTTTAAGGGCTGCTCGGCGATTATCGACGTTGAGTTTGCTGTAGATGCTCTTGGTATGGGTGCGCAGCGTACTCAAGGCGATCATGAGTTCAACTGCAATCTCCGGCCCGGAAAGCTCGGTTTTGAACAGTCGAAGAACTTCAAGCTCTCGCTGGCTTAGCGGCTCGATTAGAGGCTGCAAAGCTGAGGAGATGGGTATGGGTAAAGGGAGTTCGACTTTGCTAGTAGCTTGCTCAGCTTCAAAGGCAGCCAGCAGTTTGCTAGTATAGTCGGGTATTATCCTGCGAGCGGCTGCTTCGCGCAGTAGTTGGGCCATGGATGGCCCTTCATCAACAAACATACGGACGTAGCCCTCCGGCTCCGCCAGCGTCAGGGCCAGTTCTAGCGGTATCAGCGCAGCAATAGTGTCACCTTGCGTCTGGTGGGCGAGTGCCTGTAATAACAGGATTTCAATCGCGCTTCCCGCCCTCACACCTTCCTGGGCGGCTTTCAGGAGCCGCTCCAGTAGCCCCATTGCCTCATCAATGGAGCGGTCAGCCCTCTCACGGTTGCTCTTATAGCGAGCTAACAGCACCCTTACCAGGGTGAGATGCTCGAATTCGCGCAGGTAGCTTAGATCGTCATGGACGGACAGGCCCTGCGCACGCACCCAGCCGAGGGCTTCACCCACCCTACCCAGCCTGACCCACACCCGGGCCTTAAACGCTGTCACTGGCCGCACATTTGGGAAGAATTCTCTCACATACACTCGCTCTGCCTCGTGGAGCAACTCGAGAGCGTCCTCCAGATCCCCCTGAGCCTCTTTTATTCGAGCCATCGCCACGCACCAACGATACCGGTTTGGCGGAAACCCGGTGCGTTCGCCCAGCTCCTTGCTTCTCAGTAGGTGCTGGGTGGCGGCATTCAGCTCATTATGCTCACGCTGTAGCTCGCTCATTCCTAGATATAGGTCTGCTGTTCCCCGCAATACAGGCTCACCTTGCTCCGTCGCAAGCTGCATGGCCTGCTCATAGGTGATCATGGCCTCATGGAGCCGACCTTGCTCAATCCTTATATCACCCAGAGTGATTGTGGTACTGATTGCATCAGAGATGTGTCCGGCCTTCTGTAGCCTCATCGTGCAATCGGCGTACGACCGATGCGCTGCCTCTAACTCCCCGCTCGTCCAGTAGGCCAGTCCCAGGAGACCCGCTGCTGCGCCGTGTCCAATATGGGCTTCCTCAGGTAAGAGGTCGAGGGCCCGTCGGGCGTATCTCACCGTGCCTGGCACATCACCCAGAGCCAGGGCACTGGCGGCCCGGAAAATAGCTATCGAGCCCGGTAGTCGGCGAAATTCCTCTTCATCCACCACCACCATCTCAGCCATGTCTGCCTTCGCGTCCAGCCACCGCTCGGCATCCCGTAGTCGGGCCTCAACGCCCACGAGTTTGCCGCCATCCAGTAATGCCCCGGCATAGTGAACGCTGAGTACGGGCCTGAAGTGGAACAGTTCATCGGGTAGGGTCTTTAGCCAGCCCAGAAGCGTGGCCCCCTGTCTACTCCGGCGCATGGCTGGTATTGCCCGTTCGATCAGGTCTGCCGCTCGCTCGAAATCCCCGGCGGCCAGCGCGTGGCGGATTGCTTCAGGCACCAAACCATTATGCTCGTACCACTTGCTGGCGCGCCGATGCAGCGTAGCTACCTGGTCGGGTTGTTCCGTCCTTAAATGGGTAAAGAGCACCTCGGCAAAGAGGTGGTGATAGCGATACCAATGGCGTTTATCATCTAGTGGAACGACAAAGAAGTTGCCTCGCTCAAGGGCCTCCAAGCGGGCACTGCCTTCCTCCTGACCAGTGACGGCATCGCACAGTGGGCCATTCAACCGGTCAAGGATGGCGGTTTGGAGTAAGAAGCGGCGGACAACCTCGGGCTGACGCTTGAGGACTTCTTCGACCAGATAGTCCACGATGTAGCGGTGGTCTCCCGCGAAGGCCCGAATGAACCCAGGAACATCCTTATGTCTCTGCATAGAAAGCGCGGCTAATTGCAGCCCGGCAATCCAGCCTTCGGTGCGGGCTTCCAGAACTGTAACATCTTCCACCGAGAGGTCGAGCCCCATCACCTGCTTGAGAAAAGTGATAACTTCAGCGGGGGTAAAACGTAAATCGCTAGCCCGCAGTTCGGTCAATTGGTCGCGAGCGCGTAGCCGGGCTAAAGGTAGCTGGGGATCCTCGCGGGTGGCAATGACCAGGTGCACCTGTGGTGGCAAGTGTTCGAGTAGAAAGCTGAGGGCAGTGTCAATCGGTTTGGCATCAATCAGATGGTAGTCATCCAGGACAAGGAGAAAGTTGTCCTGGATGGCGGCGATTTCATTAAGCACAACAGTTAGAATCGTTTCGGTTGGGGGTGGCTGCGGAGATTGGAGCGCACCCAGCACCCCTTCTCCAATAGTCGGTGCAATCTTCTGCAAGGCCATAACGAGATAGGTCAGGAATCGAGTAGGATCGCTATCGGCCTGGTCTAGCGACAGCCAAGCCGCTTTTCGGTCACAGGTGGCGACCCAGGTACTGAGCAGACTGGTTTTGCCAAAGCCAGCCGGAGCCGCGATGAGGGTCAGCTTGCGGTTGTGGTGCAAGCCCTCGTCGAGCCGCTCGACCAAGCGGGTACGGAGCACCGCTTTAGGCCGTGGCTGAGGGATATACAGTTTAGTGGCTAACATTGGTGTAGACATAGCCCAAGTATAGCACACCTAAAATTCAACAAGCGTCTCAACCAGGTGTTATACAAACATTTAGAACTATCGCTTGCGGCTAAATATCAGGTTCAATTTGGATACGTTTCGCCTATTTGGTGAGCTGCAAAGCGAAAATCCTAACATTGAGATTGTTGGCAATCACCAAGGTAAAATTAAGCTTAGGATTTCACTAACGTTTTATAGTGTGAAATTCTGGTTTTAGCTATGGGTTTCCCGACCATCTAACTTACTGTCTGTACCAGGTTTATTGCTGCCGCACTTGCAAACTGCTGTAAATGGGTTTTTGCCCGCAATATATGACGGGCCTGCCTCATATCAAAGTCCAGTACCCCCGGGGGTAGTGTTCCTTCTATTCCGACCCAGGCTGATATGTAGCCCTTCGGCAAGGAGGTTCTTAACGATGTGTTCGGCCAGATATTGACTGTCTCGACCAACCCCCGTAATAAGGGCTGAACCTCGGGATCGCTGCCAGGGTCTACCGATAAAGTAGAAGTGTGAGGCTGTCGAAATACCACCATGCTGCACAAAATTACCTTGCTCGTCCTTGATCTCACCAATAGTCACCCAGTCGCTGTTATCCCTGTAGCCAGTGGCCCAGATTACGGATGTAACCTCATAAAAAATTCCATTGGCAAAAGTGACGCGGTTGCCTTGCGCGCTTACTAGCCTGGGCATAACACGCACTCCCAGGTCTTGAAGCTGTTTTAGAGTATTGCCCTGACCGGGAAAAGCATCGGCTTTCTTAATCTTTCGTCCCAAAAATGTCTCTCCTGACATTCGTGAGATGCCAAGTTTATCCAGCCACCACCAGGTACTTTTACCAAGAATGTGCTGTGGCAAGAGCTTTCTAGGGTGTCCGGTGGCGAGGATGGTATTATGAGTGGCGTACAAATCGCTGGCAATGTCACGCCCGGTGGCACCATCACCAACTACCAGCACGGTACCGGGTGGTATTTGAGTGGGATTTTTATAATTCTCTGAACTAAACTGCCTGATACTCTCCGCTAAATCGTGTGCAAGGCTCGGAATGGACTGCTTCTGAAACGCTCCGGTCGCCAGAACTACTGCCCGCGCCTTAATTCTTGAGCCAGCGTCAGTTATAGCGAGGTAGCCTCCATTATTATGGCGTTCGAGCGATTGAATTGCCGTCCCGGTTAACACTGGCAGATTAAAGTGGTGGGCATAAGCTTCCAGGTAGTTAGCCACTTCATCCTTGTCGGCAAAACCTGCCTGGTCACCCGGCAACGCCAGACCGGGCAGAGAACTATAGGCCCTGGGTGTAAACAGAACCAACGAGTCGTAACGCTTACGCCAGCTATCACCAATATGTTTATTCCTCTCCACCAGTTGAAAGCTCAGAGGTGTTTTCTGCTTTTGCAGGTGATAACCCAGTGCCAGTCCAGCCTGCCCGGCTCCGATGATGAGAACATCAATTATAGTAGTCAAAGTCTGTTATTTCCTTTTCCTTAAATTTACCCTGAAACTTCCAGAACTGATTTCTCCTGGTGCGCTCCTGAGTCTGAGTGGTTCCATATTTCCAGTTTGCAACTACACAGTTCAGGATCCAGTTTGCAACTGCATACCAGCTTTTCCATACAGCCCCAACAGGGATTGAGCCCATCTTCACTAAGCGGTACACCCAGCCGAGCGGCCCCGGCAATGGCTCTTTCTCGCGGCTCAATGCCAGTAGGAATAAGTCCAACACTGCCATCAGACCGGAACGAAAGCTGACCAACCGGTTGAAAACCCGCTTTGTACATACCTGCGCCTGATGGCAAGTTCTCAGGCGCATAAATAATCCAATAGCATTCGGCCTCTTCAGCCCCAATAATTGCCTGCAAGAGACGTGGGTAGAGCCCTTTTCCTTGCCACTCAGGTAAGGTGGCAAAATCCCATAAATAGCGTTCATCTTCTGGAATTGAGAAAACCAAGTTTAACTCCCCGATAGAGGCTTCGCGGGTTGCCGCCCAGCCATAGGTTACGGCTATTTCGCCAATGTAACCGAGGTAAGGATGGTGCCCAGCCCGCCGCCGAGCCTTTATTTCATCAATTGAAATCTTATTTATCCGCGCCAGTTCCGTGTCATCTTCGGCCAGGCGTACATAAAAGTCCGGTAAAGTAGTTAAACCTGTTAAAGTATCAGCTTTCCACCAGGTTGACAGTGCCATTGTTGTTTTTCTTTCTTTTTATATAGGTCTTAACTGAAAAATATTAGATTTGAGACCCCTTTTGAGACCACTTTCTTAGTCGGAACGGGGCTATCTAACAAAAGTTATTTGACTAAATATTCCTTAGCAGGTCCAGGTCTTTATCAGGAGCCTTTTCCCGGCTGTCTTTGCCCCAGCGCAGTGCTGCCAGATTAAGAGAACCCAAGGTCACTAACAGTGCTGCTAAAAATAATAAGACTTCCATTTTCTCACCTCTTTCACGCTATTACATATCTATACTGGTTAAAAGCGGCTTATAGTCCGCCGCTTGCGACTTCGATGCTTTACTGCCATTGACGAGAAGATATCTTGCTTCAGGCTTAATTACTGTTTACGAACCTGTGCGACTGCCTGCCGCACCGCGTCTACTACTAACGCCGGTTGCTCCCAGTGAATGTAGTGCCCACTGCCTTTGGCAATAATTAAGTGACCCTTCGTGCTGAGGGCTGCTTGCTGTTTCTGGGCTTCGGTCCAGGAGGGTATCATCATCGTGTTCTGCTCCGACGCCAGGACAAACAGGGGCCGATCTCCCAGCGAGGGTGCTGTCTGGAGTTGGGTGTCGTCTGCCGCCCGTCCCTGCGCTTCGGCAGTGGTGGTATCACGACTTCGCTCTGCTGTATTTAACAGGGCTATCTCTGTACGTGTCTTTTCCGACATCGCTGGTGAACCCCACTGGCTCGCACTCAAGAGGCGGACGAGTCCCAAGTTACGTGCTACCCCTAAGAAGCTCTGCCCACCCGCCATGCCCTGTTGGAAAGCCTGTGCTTCGGTTGGCGAGGTCTGGGTGTCTACATACTCACTCCGTGCGTCAACTAATACCATTCCGGCAACCAGGTCGGGGTATTGTAGCGCAAACATGCGTACATTCTTGCCGCCGAGGGAGTGTCCCACCAGCACGTAGGGACCTTCGATGCCAGCCCTGGTAAGTAGGGTGTATAACTCATGGGCATTCTGACTCGGAGTGCGTGGCTGCGGGCCGGTGTCGCTCCAACCCATACCGGCCCGGTCGTAGGCACACACTTTGGTTGTTTGGCTCAGTTCGCCTTGCACCAAATTCCAGTCGAGCGAAGTGCCACCCAGCCCGGCATCGAGCACGACAGTCGGGCTCCCCGTACCAACACACTGAATATGCAGCCGATAGCCGCCTACGTCAACGAGTTGGCCGGGCGCAGGATACGCTTTTGCATCTCCCCCGGCGGCAATTGCTTCGAAGCTGGCCCCGGCTATTGACAAGCCCGTAATAAAGGCGAATATCAGGCCCAGCCCAATGGCGAAGCGGCGCAGCACTCGGCGGCTTCGACGAACCGTATGAACCGAAGCATCCTGGATTTTAGTCGTAGTTTCCATTATCAGTTTCTCCTAATCTTGCAATTTAATACAGTTGTTAACTTCGCTGCTGAATGAATGAGTATGCTTATGCTTACGAGACAGCCTCGGGAGGTGTTACTGCCTCTGGGGGCGACAGGCTAGGCGCAACGGCCACCAGGGTCAGTCCCAAGTCGCGAATTTTGGCGATAAGGCCGTATAGCGCGGTCTGATCACGGACTGCTCCCGCCAGGGTGGTGGCCCCATTCTGGGCATGCGTAATCGTCAGGCTGTCAAATGAGACTGACCAGCTATCCTCGAGATATTCTTTTACGATGATTTGATAGTGTAGGGCCATTGTCTGTTCCGCTCCGCTTTGTCCTGTTTTGTATCATTATTCAACACGTTCAGCATAGAGGACGGACGGAAAGAGCGTATCCACCCAAAGGTGGGTTAGAGGGTGGATAATAATATTAGTCAGGTATCAGTAGTTAGTTACAGTATCATCAGGTGGGGAACGGGGTGAGACTAGAGCAGTTGCAGGTCATTTGCTCTTGAAGCCGCCTGGGTGCGGTTAGTGACCTCAAGTTTACTGAAAATACTGTTAGTGTGAGTCTTGACGGTACTGAGGGCTATCACCAGGGATCGGGCTATTTCAGCATTGGACTGACCGATAGCAATCAGGCGCAGCACTTCTAGCTCCCGGTCAGTGAGAGGTTCCTCAAGCACAAGCCTGGAGCGAAAGCTGGTAGAAGGAGACGTTGCTGGAAGCCTGGGCACGACATTATCGCCGTGACCCCTTGGTTTGACCCCTAGCTCACCGCCAAAAGCTGCTAGGAGTAGCCGGATGTAGCCGGGTGCGCTGGCAATTGCTTTTTCGTCCAGAGCCTGAAGCAGGGAGCGTATCGCCGGGCCTTCATCTACAAAGCGGCGTACATAGCCTTCCGGGGCAGCCAGTTCCAGCGCACTTACCAGTGCCGCCTGCGCTGCGGAGCCGTTACCTTGTGCTCTAAAGGCCATGGTTTGCACAATCAGGATTTCCAGCTCGCTGGCCCGGCGGGCCTTCTGTATGGCATCTACCATGAGCCGCTCCAAAAGGTGAAGGGCTTGCGACAGGAAGTCGCTGGCGGAGTCGCTGCCAGCCTGGGCAATCAAGACCCGGGCGAGGACCAGGTACTCAGCTTCTCGTGGGAACGCGATATCATCGCCGGAGTGTAACCCGCTCGCAGCCGCCCAGGTTATGGCGGCTGGTAAGTTACCGTTAGCAAGAGCGAACTGAGCCTGTACTGCCTTTGCCCGCGTGAGCAGGTGGGGGACAAAGCCCCGCCGTTGAGCCAGCTCATTTAAGGCTACCAGGGTTTCCTGGGCACTTGCGTGCTCACCAAGAGCATGCTGCACTCGCGCAAGGGCTAGATAACCGCGCGTTACGTATTCTGCGTCTACTGTCCCCATGCCGGGCTGTAGCTCCATGGCCTGGGCCAGGTACGAGCTTGCGGCATCCAAATCATTCCATTCGCGGTATAGATCGCCCATACCAACATAATAGGGCAGCCCCCCGTGCAAACCCCGCAGTTCTTCTGGCCCAGTAGCTATCTGGACAAGTTCGCGGTAAGTGGCGGCGGCCAGGCGTAGTCGGCCACGCAACTCCTGTAGCCGGGCCACGTTAATAACCGCGCCCAAAGTTCCAAGCAAGTTCCCCGAGGCTCGTACCGGGGCAACCGCCGCGACCGCAAGTTGTTCTGAGGCGACCGTCACATCCCCAGTTACCCGGAAGGCGCGGGCCACATGTAACCGGGCCATCGTCCGGGCAATCACCTCGGTCTCTGGCAACAAGCGCAGCACTTGCTCGCCGTAGGAAGCACAGGCTTTAAGGTCTCCAATGTACGTGGCGATATTCGCCCGAATCGCGGCAACATTGCCTTGCGTTAGGTGAGCGGCGGCGGGTGGGGTATCCGAACTGATGCAGCGTTCGGCATCCTGAAGGCGGGCTTCGGCAGCATCCAGGTCGTTTGTGAATAGCAGCGCGAGGGAATGGAGAATGCATAGCATTGGACGGGTACGGAGCAGGTCATGCGGAAGCAAATTCAGCCATCCCAAGGCGGTTTGCACCTGCCCTCCAACGATGATACTAAGGCCGTATCGCTCGATCAACAGTGCTGCCTGTGCCCCATCCGCCATCATCAGGGCCTGCTGTATAGCTTCGGCAACTAGCCCTTGCTGCTCATACCATTTACTGGCGCGCCCGTGCAATGCGTCCCTGTCCGTGTTAGATATGCTACGTGCCAGTCGCTGCCGCAACACAGCGGCAAACAGGTGATGGTAGCGATACCAGTGGCGGTCTTCATCTAGAGGCACCACAAACAAATTGGCCCGTTCTAACTTCTCTAACATACTTTGGCCTGACATATCTGCCATTGTAGGTAAGGCCGATAGCATGTTAGGGCCCTTGGTATCGTTGGAACTCTGCCCGCTATGTGGAGATTGAGAGGGAGAGGTCGCGGGTAGATCCAGGAGGGTATCACACAATGGGCCGCACATACGGTCAAGAATAGACGTGTAAAGTAAGAAGGTTTGGACGCTGGCGTGCTGGCACTCGAACACCTCGCTAACCAGGTAATCAACGATATAGCGGTTGTTACCACTAAACGAGCGGATGAAGCCGGGGCGGTCGTGGTGATCACGCAGTGCTAACGCGACCAATTGCAGCCCGGCGATCCATCCTTCAGTCCGTACTTCCAGAGATGCCAGATCATCGGAGGTGAGGGCTAGTCCCATAATGTGGTTGAGAAAGGCTGTGATTTCATCAGGAGTGAAGCGTAGGTCGTCCGCATGCAGTTCAGTCAGGTCCCCGCTTACCCGAAGGCGCGCAAGGGGTAGGGTCGGGTCCGCACGGGTGACAATCACCAAGCGCAAGGTAGTCGGCAGACAGTCGAGCAGCCAACCTAGAGCCAGGTGAATAGCCGGGGTAATTATGACGTGATAATCCTCAAGAACTAGGACGGAGTTGCACGAGGGGTTGCTGATTTGGAGCGCGGTAAAGGCATTAAGCATAGTCGTAAGAATGTGTTCAATTGGCGGTGGCTGCGGCGACTGGAGTAAGGTTAGGGACGAGGTGCCCGCTCCCGATGCTACAATGTCAATAGCAGTAAGGACATAGCTCCAAAATAGAAGCGGGTCATTATCCCCGGCATCAAGTGATACCCACGCGAACGGTATAGTGCTGCCCACGGTGGTCGTACGCCATGCGCTCACAAGGGTTGTCTTACCGAAACCCGCCGGAGCCGCAATCAGAGTTAGTTTGCCCTTCAGTCCTTTCTCAAGGTGCTGGAACAGGCGGGGCCGGAACACTAACTGAGTACGGGCGGGGGGGACAATGAGTTTAGTGGCGAGCAGTAGGTTGGCTGGCGGGAGCGGGTTTGGAAAGGCTTGACCAGGTGCCGGAGAAGTGGCTGGACCTAAATCTGTGAGGGCAGAAGCGGCAGCCGCCAGCTTTGCCGCCGCAGAGTTCAGTCGGTCAAGCGTGAGATCAGTTGTCTTGCCGAGATAGGCTCTGTGCAAGGTGCTGTTAGCCGTATGATAAGCTTTCCAATACCAGCCGCCACGAGCTCGTGCTTCCTTGCGAGCGATGAAATTCCCGCTGGCACTCCTGAACGCGAAGGTGGTCGCACTCTCCAGCCAGGCAAACCACTCCAGCGTGTTCAATGTGATGGGAGTTTCGCTGTTCGCGGTGAGAACCATTTTGTCTCCATCCACCTGGGAGGTCGTGCGTGCCATGCCAGTAGTGCCTGCCCTTCATATACTTATGTGTTGGTGATTGTTGGGGATGTTATGTTGTGTATGGTACTAATATACTGGGTATAAGGCTGTTAGGCAACTCTTATGGGTTTAAAATTAAAGTCAAAGAATTAGAACTAATGTTTAGCACTTTTCCCTAAAATCGCGAAAATATATAGGTTTTTACAACCACCCTTGTAAGTAGGCCCTATACCTCTCTTTCAGGCAGGATAGTTTCAAGATAATTTATAAGTTCCTTGATTTGGGCTGTACTTAGGTCTTGGTAATGATGCTCGTCACTATGAGATTTCCCCCACAATTCCAGGTTTGGATTTTAGATATTCAACCAACAACTAACAACTTTAACGCAGGGTAGTTTCGGACGGGGATAAATCTGGTTGCTTGCTATTACTATATTCGGCTTCCAGGCGATGGGCCTCCTGACGAAAGCGCACCAGCTTTTGGAAATATTCAAAGGTATCGTGGAAAAGTCTAACGGTACTTTTTTTATCGTAACGCTTGATAAAAAGGGTCGGGATTTCCACGATTTTTAACCCGGCAAAGTAGCTGCGGGCCATAATTTCGGTATCCCAGAACCAACCGGGGTCGTGGCAGGTATCCAGAATGGGCAAAATCTTCTCGCGATTGAAGAATTTAAAGCCGACTTCGGTATCCTTAAGTTTAATTTTAAGGGCGGCGGCCTCCAACTTGTGATAACCCACGCTCAAAATCTGACGGTAGAAAGTGCGCCAGATAAATTTGTACACCCGCAAGGCCGTCACAACCTCCGCCCCGCGCTCAAGTTCCAGCACAGCGGCAGGGATATAGTGGGCCGGAGTTTCCAGGTCAATATCCAGAAAGCCCACCATCCGTCCGTTAGCGGCATGAATCCCATCGGTAACGGTGCGCCCGCGCCCGGTATTGCGCTCGTGTCGAATCAGCCGCATGCGTACTTCGGGGTATTGGTTCATCAAATCCAGTATAATATCTACGGTATCATCCTTACTGGCATCGTCCACAAAAATAAGCTCGTAGCTGGCATGGTAGCGCGTGCCGTTAAGCACATCAATCGTCTCAGCCACGCTATCCCGCAAAACTACTTGCTCGTTATAACAGGCAATAATAATACTTAATTCAAGTTCAGTTCCCGCCAAAAAATCCTCCCTGAAAACATCACTGTAGGGACACGATGCATCGTGTCCCTACTTGACTTTACAAATTATCAAAGTCTGACCGCACAGGCCGGAATAATAATAGCTGGCTTGCTCCACCTCAAAAAACTTTTGGGTCATAGCTACTTGCTCATTTAGCGGACGGATATAATCGCCCCGGTCTTGACGGGCCAAAAAGCGGCTAATCGCCATATCCGGGTTCGGGTCCATATCCACAATCACCAACCGCTCGCTCGTCACGCGGGCTACCCCTTCCAGCACCGCCAGATTTTGCTCCACGCTCAGATGGTGCATACTGTTAATAAACATAGCTTTGGGGAAAGTGCCATAGTCGCGGCGGAATTCCACGCTGCAAATATCCTGATTCACAAATTGCCGTTCAGGATGACCACCGCCCACTCCGTACTTGTGTTGAGCATATTCGATATATTTTGAATTAATATCAATTCCCAGATATGGCCCAAGCGCGACATTGGCAAATTCGCCCGTCCCGCAACACACATCCAATAAGCGTTCGCCCGCCTTTAGCTGCAAGCCATCCCGAATAAGTTGGCGGGTTTTGCTTTGAGTGCCGCTAATCGCCAGTTGGGTCAGGTTGAACAGGGCTGGATAGTCCAGCGTCGCCTTTAATTTATCCAACAAATTTACGTTCGCCATCTTTCTCTTTCTTATTATTCCCCCCTTTTGTAGGGACACGATGCATCGTGTCCGGGGGTTTGGGGGTTAGGTCTGTTTCCATTCGCTCTTAAGTGTGCCAAAAAATAAAGTGCTGCGCCGCTCCTCGGTGCTACCGTGCTTAAAGTCGTCGCTACGAAGACAGCCCTCTTTTAGCATTCCGGCTTTCTCGGCGGTGCGGGCACTGGCAAAATTATCCTCGTCACATCGCCAGAACAGCCGCAGCCAGGGCCATTCCGCAAAGCCCCACTGCAACATAGTTTTCAGCACAGCCGTGCCAAGCCCTTTCCCGGCCTGGTCGCCCCGAATCCACATCCCAATTTCGGCGGTTCTAGCGGTAAGGGGCGTGCCGCGCAAGTGAAAGCCCGTCCCACCTAGCAACAGGTTTTCGGTGGGGGTAAAAATGCCCATCGTAAAATCGGTTGCCAGCAAGTATTTTCCGCACATCTGGCGGCACAAATTCTCAGACTCTTCGATAGTTTGCACAGGTTTAGCCCAAGCCATATAGGTTTTGAGGTGGTCATAAGAGCTAGTGACCGCCTCGCCCTGTAGTCTGCCGTCCCCTGGCCTGTAAGAGCGGATAATATAATTTTGAGTTTCAATCCGCTCAGGTGCGGCCAAATAATCCAAACCAATCCTCCCCCGAAAAAGTCGAAAGTTGTCGGTTGTCGGTGGTCAGTTGTCGGTAAATAATCAAGAGTTAAAAGTCAAAAGTTGAAGGTCTAAGGATTCTAGTTTTTTGACTTTCGACCTTTGACTTGTTACTTTTCAATATCCTGTCTATCCTTGTTAATATCCTTCCGACAACCGACAACTGACAACCGACAACCGTTAGTGCCTCTTGAAGAATATCCGATAAATCCAGAGCGAGAGAGCCGAATAACTAATCCACAGGACTATCAGGCTAACTACCACTTTGCCGCCCCATTGCCAGATAGCGGTCTGTTGGGCGGATTTTGCCAGGGTGGGCAGCTTTTCCCAGATAAAAACAACCGCTATTCCCGCCAGAGCCGCCGCCAGTGGTAGCACAAACCAGACATGCTTGTTCACCATGTCCACTTTCCACTGGACTAGAGCCCAAAACGCAAAATGAGCCAACATAATCCCTACTAGCCAGACCACCCGCCCACTTCGCAAGGTCGTCACATCCGGCTCAAGACTTTGGGCTACATCGGGGCTAAAGGTCGGTTTCGGTTGGCGGGAGAACACCGCCCAGCCCAATACCGCCAAAGCCATCAACAGGAAGATACCAACCCCATAATCCACAAAAACATGGGTGGCGTGCAACATCAGGTAATCGAAAAGACTACGCTGCGTCAGACCTAGCCCCGCCCCCTGACTCAATGAGCTATCAAAGCTGCCCAAAGTGGTAGGAATATCGCTGATGAATTGCCAATAATAGGCCGCAATTGAGGCTAATGCCGCGACATTCGCCGAGGCAAAAATCAGCAGGCCGTTACGCCGCGCCAGTGAGTCCTTTTTGGCTACGAAGAAGAACAGCCCCACCGCCCAGGCATATAGCACCATACCCATAAAAACCATTGTGACGCTATAGGCCAACATCGTCAGGGTCAGCAGGAAGGTCAAGCCCAACCAGATTTTCCACTCGTTCAGCCGCCGATAATAAATCAGAGCCAGAGTCAGGTATAAAATCGCCAGCCACATACTGACGGTAGTGGGCCAATTACCCCAGCTATTCAAGAGATAGGTGCTTGGCACGATGGTGTAAATGCCCGCCCCTACCAGAGCGGCCTTGACCCCCGCCCCCAAAGCCAGAGCCAACGCGAAAATTATTAGCACCCGCGAGGCATCCAGAAAAATATTCACCAGATTGACCGACACAGGCCGTTCCAGTGGTAGGGCGGCGAAAGGCGCAAGATAAAAATGGACAAAGGGTGAATAGGGAATTATGGCGTTAGAGTCCCACTGACCGGGCACTTTGCTGGCATCCTTGCTGGAATAAGTAAGGGCAAGGCCGTTGGGCACATCCAGAATGCGGTTGATTTCGTTCATGTGCCAGCGTTGGTCAATAATTACGGTCTGGGGATAGAGCGTGCCCGCCCCCCGCACGAACATTCCCGCTAGAAACAGCACCATCAAAATATTCCAGGCACGGTTCGGGAGCGGCAATTTCCAGCCCCGAAAGAGCCGAGGGATAGTCAGGTCAAACACCAGCAAGGCCAGACCCGTGACGACCAATAACAAAGCCAGCCGGGTAGTGAAGATGGTCAGTTCCAACCGCCAGATAGTCAGGACAATCGCTGATACTATACTAAAGGTTGCGGCTACCCCAAAGGCCACCAGTCGCGCTACCCCACAGTAGGCCAACAGCAGATAAAGAGTCAGCCACGAAAGGGTCAGGGCCACCAGCGTCTTGAAATCGGGCAAGGCCAGCCCGCCAGATTTAGGCTCAAGCCACAGGTCGTAGAGCTTAAACCCGTCTTTGTATTCGCTTTTGTTTGTATAGGAAATGTTGGGGTTGCGCTGGTTCTCGCCCAGGTTTGTCACCCGCAACTCCACCGCCATATTGCCGCCCTGATAGCGGTCTTTGGGAAATTCATAGACAAAGTTAGTGGGCTTACCCGGCAAAACCTTGAAAGTCTGGAAAGGTTGACCGTTAAGCAAAACTTGAACCTGTTGACCCTGTGGGTAAAGGGGCGAGGCCGCCGCCCGCAAGGTCAGTTTGCTATCATAAGCCCCCGCCCCTGGTAACAATAGAATGCTACGTTTGGTTGACCAGCGATAATTATCTATTACTGGCTCGGCGACCCGCTTGCCATTGTTATCCACTATTATAGAGGGGTCAGTTTGGCTCGGAGTTGCTACGGGGGTTTCGTCAGTGATGTCGGTCTGTTGGGGGAGGTCGCGCTCAGGTCGTACCTCGCTACCAAAGCCGTCCAGATAGGGTAGGTCATAGCCCCCGCCCAGATTAAGATACATAACCGGGCGGGTTTGGTAGGCCAAAGTAATCCCCACTAGCGACAGGATTATTATCGACAGGGTATAACGGCTGAGAAAAGCTTTTTTGGCTTTGTTGAAAATTTCGGCAGGGCGCGGGTCGTAACGCTCCAGGTTGGAACTTGGCGGGTTAGTGGTCGGGCTATAACCGGGCAGGGCTTCGTCCAAAATTGTAGAGCCCGCCACCGTTGTTTTCAGCCTGGAATTAGCTGGCTTGCTAAAGGGATTCACCACTAAATACGCGCTCCTGTACGGTTGTAGTTTAACCTAACCCACTAGCCCCCTTCCCTATAAAGGAAGGGGGAACAGAGTTTCTTTATCCTGACACCTGACTTCGTTGCTATAACGGGCAACCCAACGATTTTGTTGCTGTTTTATAAATTCAGGCCAAATTTTAACAGTTTTAGGGGCGCAGGGCAAATTAGCCTCAAGTTTTTTAGCTCTTGGGTAAGAGGTCGTTGGTGAATAGTTTGCTATAATCCAGCTCTTTGGTCAGAGGTTTGTTGTCTGCATCCACCAAAATCCCCGCCTCAAACATAAATTTTGGGTAGTCCGTCCAGGCTTTAAGGGTTTGCGTCCCCCACTGGCTAACCCCATCTTTGTAGCGCGGGCTTAGAAATTCCTGGCTTTTATAGACCAACTCCGGGTTGCTGAAAGTGCCTTTGGGGTTGGCAGCAATTAACAGGTCAGCGGCCTCTTTGGGATTGCTTACACTGAACTCAAAGCCCCGCGTAGTGGCTTTCATAAAATGCTTCAGGGCATCACCCTTGCTCTTAATCACGTCAGTGCTGGTCTCGATAATGGGGGTGTAGCGGTCTGGCACGCCGTATTTGGTTATTGACATAACATTCAACTGCAAGCCTTGTAGCTGCGCCTCAATTCCGTCCCACCCCTCGAAAATCCAGACAAAATCGGCCTGTTTGCTGGTCACAGCCTCAAAGCCAAAAACGTTGGTGGTGATATTCTGAAACTGGCCCTTGCCACCATCTTTTTTAATCATGGCGTTGATAACTGGTTCTTCATAGGTTGCGCCAAACCCGGCATAGCGTTTGCCATCTAGCATTTTGGGTGAGGTCAGCCCCGAATCCTTGAGGGTAACTAACGCGCTGCTATCTTTCTGAATCACCGCCGCCACTGAAACCAGATTTTGTCCGGCGGCTGCCGCTCCCACAATACTTTCCGCCGAGCCAATGCCCAAATCGGCCTTCCCGGTGGTAATCAGGGTTTCGGGGGTCGCCGCCTCGCTATAGGGCAGGATTTGCAGGTCAATCCCTTCCTCCTTGTACCAGCCCTTTTGCAGAGCTACATAAATCCCGGTATGATTGGTGTTGGGAACCCAATCCAGGGCAAAGGTAATTTTGGTCATGGTCGCCGGGGTTGGGACTACGGTAGTGGTTGGGGCCGCAGTGGTAGGGGTATTGCTTGCCGTCGTAGCCGTTGTCGTAGGGGTGCTGCTTGCGGTGGTCGCTGCCTTTGTTGCCGCAGTGGTGGTTGGCACGGCGGTAGCGGTGGGGTCGCCGCAAGCCGCCAGCACCAGCGTCGCCAACAAAGTAAAAACCAGCCCTATCGCCCAATGTTGTTTACGCTTCATTTTATCTCCTCCTTGTGAACAGTTGTCAGTTATCAGTTATCAGTCGTCGGTTGTCGGTTGTCGGTTAACCTAACCCCCTGGACACGATGCGTCGTGTCCCTACAACCGATATTCCCAATACCGGGCGGTTCACGAACCGCCCCTACGAATTTCCCCGTCCCCCAGCCCCCGTCCCCCGCATCTTGAAATACCAGGGCATAACCCGGCGTTGCAGCAGCGTTACCCCAATAAAGAGTAAAAGGCTTAAAATAGCGGTGATAAAGACCACCGCAAATACCAGACTGCGGCTGAAAGAGCGGGAGTAGAGCGAAATCAGGCGGCCTAAGCCCTTTTCGGCCCCTACATATTCGCCCAGAATCGCCCCGCCGATGCTATAGGTTATGGCGATGCGAATGCCCGAAAAAAGGCTGGGCAGGGCTGATGGCACTTTTAGTTTCCAGAATATCTCGCGCCGGGTTGCCCCCATCGCCTGGAACAGCCGGGAAGTGTCGGGGTCTACCGCCGCAAAACCGTCCACCGCCCCCACTGTGACCGGGAAGAAGCAGACCAGCCAGACGATGATTATTTTGGGCAGAATATCGAAGCCAAACCAGACAATCAGCAAAGGGGCAATGGCGACCAGCGGGACGGTCTGGCTGGCGATTAGTAAAGGATAAATTCCCCGTTTTATCAGGGGGGAATAGTCTAGCAGCACCGCAAACAGGAAACCCAGGGCAAAGGCTACCCCGAACCCTATAAAAGTTTCGTAGAGGGTCTGGAGGGTGTTATCCCAGAGTATTTCCCAGGACGAGAGCAGGGAGGAAAAAATTCTAGTTGGTGAAGGTAGCACGTTGGGCGAGACGCTCCCCAGTTCAACGTAAAGTTGCCAGACCAGCAGGAATAAACCGATTATCAGGAAAGCCGGGCCATAAGCTTTTAGCCAACCGCTAATCTGCCGCATTTTGCACCTCCGGGCGTAATATTTCCAGCAGGTGGCTTTTAAGCCGCACGAATTCCGGGTCGGCAGGCTGGCGGGGGTAGGGCAAATTAACCACCTGAACCGCTTTCAGGTTGGCGGGACGCTGGCTTAGCACATACACCCGGTCACTTAGCAACAGGGCTTCTTCAACATCGTGGGTGATAAAAAGAATTGTGCGGCGTAGTTTCTCCTGAAGTTCCAGCAACCACTCTTGCAGGCTGCTACGGGTTAGCGCGTCCAATGCCCCGAACGGCTCGTCTAGCAACAAAATCTCTTTGTCAGTCAGCACTGTTCTTAGCAAGGCCAACCGTTGGCGCATCCCGCCCGATAATTGCCAGGGGTAGCTATTCTCAAACCCTTTCAGGCCAAACGCTTCAAACAATCCCAAAGCTTTCTCGCGAGCCTGTTGCCGGGGCATTTTCGCTAGTTCCAGTCCAAGAACGGCGTTATCCAGGGCGGTGCGCCAGGGCATCAGGCCATCGCGCTGGAGCATATAGGCCATCTTGCCGGGTTGGGGTGTAAAAGGCTGCCCGTCGTACCAGATTTGGCCTGCATCCGCCGTTTCCAGCCCCGCCAGAATGCTGAACAGGGTGCTTTTGCCGCAGCCGCTCGGCCCGATAAGCGTGACGAACTCGCACGCCGCCGCTTCCAGGCTTAAATCCTGTAATACGGATAGTTTGCCGTAATTCTTGTATAGATTTGTTATTTTTAGCTTTTCGGTCATTTTTCAGAATCAAAAAACCGTTAGTCGGGGTAGAGGAATGACCAACGGTTCAAAAGTCCAAATACCAACCTCAAAATTTAAAAAGTATCAAATAAGATACCAGGAGGTGGTAGTAAAATCCCTGCGCCAGTATTATCTGGGTCAGGTTCGGACGGTCGAAGACGCGCTGGTCTTCCTCTCAGCCTGGCTTGCCCAAGCTCCCGTTAATTAAATTTTCAAATGTGCTTTGGTTTTATGGTTTGTAATGATAACACTAACGGCGCAGGTGTCAAGTGGCTAAATCATTTCTGGGGATTTTGGGGATTTTTGCTATTACTCTCTACCCCATTGCTCCAGGTTAGCAAACCTGCCCAGATATAAATAGTAATAGAAACGCCAAATAAAAACCAAAATAATGGAAGATTTGGATTTGTAGAGATAAAGAATACGTAAAATAGGCCACCAGCTACCCCAATTTGGGTCATTACCGACATAGGGAGATTTTGAGGAGCTAATCTTGCACCAACTGCTCCCAAAAAGGAAAATGGTATGGTTAATCCCCACCAAAAAATTACTATATAAGCCAGTCCCCACTCGCCGGACTTATCAAAACTTGGCGGGTATTTAATAACAACAAAAATTATAAGACAAAAAGTTACCACTGTATGCCAGGCCAAGCCAAATAAACAAAGTCGTACAGGTGAATTATATGAGTTCAAGCTAATACTTCTTTCACCACAATTGTCATCCTGAACAACGTGAAGGATCTTGGTAGGTCTAGGAAGATTCTTCGCAAGCTCAGAATGACAGAGTTCGCATACACGTTCTAGCGCATTAAGGTGAAGGCTTCGGTGAGGATACGCTCAATCTGGATAAGTTGTTTCTCGGTCTGGGAGGATACTACGCCTTCGCCGCGCCGCTCGCCGATTAAAAAGAGGACTTGTTTGGCACTGCTGCGGGCTTGTTTGATAACCTCGACTACAATATAACTATTGTTGAGACCGTTTATTTTGCGGCGATAATACACATCGTGGTCGCCGTTCATCTCGATGGGTTCAAGGGGCTTTTGGATGACCGCCAGAGCCTCGTTCATCGCATCGGTCACGTCAAACATCTCAATATTTTGCAGAAAAACCGAGCCACTACTAACCCGTCCGCTTGAGTCCGGCGCACTGGCATTTATGTTGCAAATCTTGCCAAAAAGACTGTCGTGATAAACTGCCACCCGCAAAATCTTCTTCTGGCTATCATCTACCAACCGTTTCTGATAAATATAAAAGGTACTAGGACCGGGTTCGGCGACGCGGCGACGGTCATCAGCCTTAACGATTGGCTCCGGGTTGGTATAGGATGGGGCTGGCGAAAAATTACCAGTGCCATAGCGCGGGTTATAACTGGTGGCAGGATTGGAAGGCCGGGTATTACCCCAGCTATTGTTGCTGTTACCATAATTTTGGGGAGTAGCTTCGACCCGCCTGTTACGATTTAGGTCAGCATCCACTTTGGCGCGAGAGGCCGGGTCACTTAGCATCCCATAAGCTTTATTGACCATTTGCATCTGGGTCTGGGCTTCAGGGGTTTTGTTTAAGTCAGGGTGATATTTTTTGCTCAAGGCGCGATAAGCGGCGGCGATAACTTCGGTGTCGGCAGTGGGGTCTACTTTTAAGACTTTGTAAGGGTCGAAATCCATACTATTTCCTGCTTATGTATAGGGCTTAAACCGCCCAGGAGCAATTTCCCTACTTCTTATACGTCTCCAATAAAGGCTAAGTTGCGGATATTATACACCAAATTGCCCACCAAGTCGCCAGACAAGGCGTTATGTTTTAGGTTTGAGAGATTTAAAATGTGATAAAATGAACAAGCGAAATTAATAAGGATGAAGGATGAGGGATGAAGCATGAAAAAGACGCAAGAAATCAGGATTCAGGAGTCAGGGGTCAGAGTAAAGGAGCAAGAAGCATTTGTTCCTCCTTCCTTGCTAGGGAAGGGGGCTAGGGGGTTAGGTTTGAATTCGTTACTCGTTACTCGCTACTCGTTACTACTAATAATATTAAGCCTGTTGCTGGTAGCCTGTAGTGAGGAGTCGCCCAACACCGGGGCAAACTCGACCCAGGTGGCGGGTCTGGCAAGGCTAAATCTGGCGGAATGTGCTGGAAGTGTCCCGGTGGTAGCCAGTACCGCTACTTCCGATTCGGGTGGCAAGGCTGTACCTGTGCCAACCGGGTTTCAGCTTTTTGTTTCCAATGTTTATCCCTATGGCTTGGCTCATCCCGAAAACTGGACGGTACGGGATAATCAGGTTGCCGGAAACCTCAAAAGTGACCTGATTGTGGCGGAACGTAACGATAAAACCACCGCATTTATGTATGTGTTATCGGAAAAGCTGGAAAATACCGCTACCGACTCCAAAACCTATTTTGACGGCAAATTCAAGGAACTGAACGCCACCCAAAAAGGTCTGGTTTTTGAGCAACAGGGCGAGCGTCAGGTAGCGGGTAATGCGGCCTACGTGCTATCCTTTAATGCCGGACAGCCCTACCTGGTGCAGCAGTTACAGATAGCCTTTGTGGCGCAGGGGCGGGGTTGGGTAGTCAGTTATAGTGCTACGCCGGACGTTTCCAAGAAATATTGTGGACAGTTCAGTCAGATTTTGGATACTTTTACCCTGACCAACCTGAGCAAATAGCCTGAATAACGGAAAATTAACTGGTCAAAATCGGCCTAAAGCCTTATTTTAATCCTTAAAATTTAGGCTGCTATCGCTTCAATCAGACTAGAGGACGGATTTAGGGTAATAGCTCGGGTAAATTTTAGACCGGCAGCCTCAAAGAGTTGTTGGTACTCCTTCAGGCTACGTTCCTGACCACCTGGGCCAACCAGCATTTGTAGATCGGACAAGTAAAATGAAAGGGCGGTATCTTTATCTTCAGGCAATATTCGCTCCACCAGTATAACCTTGCTATTTGCCCTCATCGCCTCGTGGCAGTTTTTCAAAATAGCAATAGCCTGTTCATCATCCCAGTCGTGAATAACTCTTGAGAGAAGATAAAGATCGGCTTTGAAGGGCCAGGGCGTTAGCATATCGCCCCCTACTATTTGACAGCGTTCGACTACCCCTTCCTTTTTCAAATGTTCCTGTGCTCCCTGCGCTACGTGTGGTAAATCGAATAAAATTCCGTTCAGGTGGAGATTTGCTTTCAAAATGCCGGCGAGCATATTCCCTTGCCCTCCCCCTACATCTGCTACCACTTTCACACCTTCAAAATTATAATTTGCGGTAAAGAAAGGAACTACCTGAATGCTGAGCTCGGTCATATAATTGTAAAAGATGGGAGCTTCATCGGGATGCTGGGCGTAATATTCCCAGGTTGGAACCCCAAATACATGGCGGTTTGCATTCTCCCCAGTCTGCACACTGTACAAAAGATTTTCCCAGATTTTTCTGGATCGCGGACTGCCAGAGAAAAGGGTAGTGTTATATACCGAGCCGGGAGTGCCCTTTTGAAGAAGCTGGCCCATTGGCGTCAGGCCAAAGTGATGCGGGGTTATTTCCTCCACGATCCCGACCGAAACTAAAACTCGAAGTATGCGGTATAAAGCGGCAGGTTTAGTGCTAGTTGACTCGGCTAACTCCTCGTCTGTTCTGTTCTGGTCTTTGAGCAAACCTGCCAGGTCTAGTTGAACGGCCACATAGATAACTTCACTTATCCGGTTGCCCAGCACCAGACTCATCAAAAGGGTGTTTAAGTTAGGACCTTTTTCATTGCTTACAGAATCTGTATTAGTAGTTAACATGGTACTCGGTTGGTCGTTACTCATTATTGACTCCATTCTCACTTTTTTAAGCTTAATCGCTTAAATAGATTATAAGTAGGGGATTTTGGATTTCGCTAAAAACCAAAAACCAACCACCAATAACCGACAACTGGCAACTGCTAAATTTCCATAAGGTTCTTTTGAACAACGATGTCGCCACTGACTTTGCTCTGACAGGCCAGCCGCATGCGTTGCATAATTACGTGGCGACCCTTGCGGGCGATAAGCTGATGTTCTTCCAGGCGACTCATTGGCGAAACGTTTTCCTTACCCTTCACCAACACATAAGCACAGGTGGTACATTGGGCTTTGCCGCCACAGGTATGCGGCCAGGCTAATTCGTGGGAAATAGCGGCCTCCAGGATGGTTGAACCCACTTCTATCTCTATTTTTTGACCCGAAGGCAAAATGGTGATTATTGGCATGTTACTCTCTTCCCCATAACACAATATATATAAAAAGGTAGTTAGGCATATCACTTAATTTCAAGCTTTGTTATTGTATAATTATAACAATCGGTGGGTACGCTTGGCAACAACAAAAATTGAGGAATCTAACACAAATCTAACACAGTTTCCTTGCCCTGACTAACAGCATGGTGTTAGACTATCCAGTAATTCGTAGTATAAGCCCTAATCAAACGAAATGGAATTATAAATTTTCAATTATGGCAGCAAAAGATTATTACAAAACTCTGGAAGTGGCCCGCGCTGCCACCGAAAAAGATATAAAAACATCTTACCGACGTTTGGCGCGCAAGTATCATCCTGACATGAATCCCAACGATAAGCACGCCGAGGAACGCTTTAAGGAGCTGGGCGAGGCTTACGAGGTGTTGAGTGACCCCGAAAAACGCCGCAAATACGACCAATGGGGGGTAGATTGGGAGAAATACGAAAAGGCCGGGGCAGCCAGCGCGGGTTGGGGTAACGGCGGCGGCTATAGCACCAAAGATAGCGGCTTTGGCGATATTTTCGACCAGATTTTTGGCGGCAAGCCCAACGCCCGCCCAAACAATAGCGGACGGATGGGCTTTAATACTAACCCTAACCCTTCCGCCGAGTTTAATTACGGGCGCACGGGTGGTCCCCGTCCCTCACGAGGCGAAGACCGCGAACAGCCTATAGATTTATCGTTGGAAGAAGCCTATAGCGGCACTTTGCGACAGTTACAAATCCAGAGTAGCGAAATTTGCTCAGTCTGTAGTGGTAGTGGGATGCGGGCGGGGAATCGCTGTTCTAACTGTTCCGGGCTAGGGGTAGTGCCCCGTAATAAACGGCTGGAAGTACGAATTCCGGCGGGGGTAGAAGAAGGTAGTAAGGTGCGGGTGGCGGCTGAGGGTGGAAGTGGCTTGCACGGCGGGCCACGTGGCGACCTGTTTTTGAAGGTTCATATTATGCCGCACACCGTCTTTGAACGTACCGGGCCGGATTTGCATACTACCGTGACCGTGCCACTTTATACCGCGATTTTAGGCGGGGAGGCTTCAGTTCCATCGCCGAAGGGTGGGAAGTTTATTCTGAACGTTCCATCGGATACCGCTAACGGCAAGGTTTTCCGGCTGAGTGGGCAGGGTATGCCCTTGATTAACCAGCCTGCTACTCGTGGCGACCTCTATGTTAAGGTTAATGTCAGTCTGCCAACGGGCTTGAACCAGGAAGAAGTCGAGTTATATCGGCGATTGCGCGATATTCGTCCACAGTAAACAGTTGTCGGTTGCCAGTAGGCGCAAGCTCCGCCTTGCGACCATAGATCGAAAAGTGTAGGAGCAAGCTCTTTCTTGTGATTGATTGTCGCCAGTCGCAAGACGGAGCTTGCTCTTACGAATTTCAATTCTTTATTCTGACTCCTGACTCCTAAATTCTATTACACCTCTAACGCTTTATCCCCTACCTTTAAGCCTCCCTTTGCGTATAATTAGAGCATTGAAAAGTGCATAGTTTAAAAGGAGCTTATATTAAATGAATCCAATGAACCCTTTTGATAAATTTACCGAGAAGGCCCAGGAAGTGCTGACTAACAGCTATCAGATTATGATGGAGCAGCGTCATAGCCAACTCGATGTTGAACATATATTAATGTCCATGCTTTTACAGAAGGATGGCGTTACCACCCAGGTTTTAGAAAAGCTGGGAGTGGATATAAATTTGCTTAAACGGGCGGTGCAAGACGAGCTAGATGTAACCCCCAAATTGCAAAACCAGGCAAATCCCTATGCTGGAATTCAGGTCAGCATGTATATCACGCCGCGTCTGCAACGGCTGTTCAGCACCACCGACCAGGAACGCGAGCGCATGAAGGATGAATTCATCAGCACTGAGCATATTTTCCTGGCGATGACTTCTGACCCTAGCGACAAAGCCGCCAAGATTTTAAAACGCTTTATGGTAGACCGGGAGCGGATTTATCAGGCGTTGGCGGATGTGCGGGGCAATCAGCGCGTGACCGACCAGCAAGCCGAAAGCAAGTACCAGATTCTTTCCAAATATAGCGTGGATTTAACCCGCCTGGGTAGGGAAGGTAAACTCGACCCGGTTATTGGGCGCGAGGAAGAAATTCGGCGGGTGATGCAGGTTTTGAGTCGCCGTACCAAAAACAACCCGGTGTTGATTGGTGAGCCGGGCGTGGGTAAAACCGCCATTGCCGAGGGTCTAGCCCAGAAGATAAACACAGGGGATGTGCCGGAAAACCTGAAGGATAAAAGAGTGGTGGCTCTGGATATGCCCGGTCTGGTGGCTGGTTCAAAGTTCCGGGGTGAGTTTGAGGAACGCCTCAAAGCCGTTATGGACGAAGTTAAACGGGCGCAGGGCGAAATCATCCTGTTTATTGACGAGTTGCATACCGTTGTGGGGGCGGGTGGAGCAGAAGGGGCGATTGATGCCAGCAATATGCTAAAGCCAGCCCTGGCGCGGGGCGAGCTACAGGTCGTGGGTGCAACCACTCTGGACGAATACCGCAAGCAAATTGAGAAGGATGCGGCTCTGGAGCGGCGGTTTGCCCCGGTTCTGGTCGGTGAGCCCAGCGTGGAGGATACTATCCTAATGTTGCGGGGCTTGCGGCCTAAGTATGAGGTTCACCACAACCTGAAGATTACCGACTCGGCACTGGTAGCTGCCGCTCAACTCAGCGAACGCTATGTGACTGACCGTTTCTTGCCCGACAAGGCGATTGACTTGGTAGACGAAGCCTCGGCTAAAGTACGAATTGCGATGTATAGTTTGCCGTCTGAGCTAAAAGAGAAAGATGCCAAACTGAAAAACTTAGCGGTGGAAATGGAAACCGCCGGGCAGAAGCAGGATTACGAGCGCGCCGCCCGCCTGAAATATGAGCACGATACTCTGAAACGGGAGTACGACGAGGCTCGCAATAAGTGGTTTGAGGAAAAGAAGATTGATGATGTGGTGGACGAAGAAGATATTGCGGAGGTCATCAGCAAAGCCACTGGTATCCCGGTTAGCCGGATGCTGGAAGGCGAAATGAAAAAGCTTCTGAATATGGAAGAACGGCTGCATGACCGGGTTATCGGTCAGGAAGAAGCGATTGCGGCAGTTAGTGACGCTATCCGCCGCGCCCGTAGTGGGTTGCGCGACCCTAACCGCCCGATTGGTTCGTTTATCTTCCTCGGCCCGACTGGTGTAGGTAAAACTGAACTGGTGAAGGCATTGGCTGAGTTTCTATTCGATAGCGAAGAAGCTATGGTTCGCATTGATATGAGCGAGTACATGGAAAAGCATACCGTTAGTCGCTTGATTGGTTCACCTCCCGGCTACGTTGGCTATGACGAAGGTGGACAGTTAACCGAGGCAGTACGCCGTCGGCCTTATCAAATCGTGTTGTTTGACGAAATTGAGAAGGCTCACCCGGAAGTCTTTAATGTGTTGCTACAAATGTTGGATGATGGTCGGTTGACCGACGGGCATGGGCGTACCGTTGACTTCAAAAACACGGTGGTGATTATGACCTCCAACGTTGGTACAGACCACATCCGGCAACGGGCTCTGGGCTTTACGGTTGGGGCTAACCGCCAGGAGTCGGAGGACAAACAGGCTGAAACCAAAATGCGCGACCAGATTATGACCGACCTGCGCGAGCGTTTCCGCCCTGAGTTCCTGAACCGGATTGACGAAATTATCATCTTCAGCAGTCTGACGCAGGATGAAATCAAGAAAATCGTGCGGATGATGATGAAGGACGTGGTAAAACGGCTGGATAATCTGGGTATGTTGTTGCAGCTAACCGAGCCCGCTCTGGACTACTTCGCCAAAGAAGGATATGACCGGATTTATGGGGCACGTCCGCTACGCCGGGTAATTCAGCGCAAGTTGGAGAATTCGTTGAGCAAGATGCTACTGGAGGGGCAGTTCAAAATGGGCGATACCATAATTGTGGATGTTGACCCTGACAAAAAGGGTGAAATAACCTTTGTTAAAGGCGAAACTACCGCCCTTGAGGTGGTGGCTGAGCCGGAGAAAATTGAGGCTGAAAAGCTTGAAACCCCGGCCCTGACCGCTTAAAAGGTTAGCTGGTAATTCTAAATGTAGGGGAGGGTTTGTAACCCTCCCTTTTTGTTACAGCGAAAGTTTGTCAAAAGCCTGAGTGATAAACAACTTGTGCCCCTCGCGCATTTTTTTCTCAATAATAACGTCATTAGCCCATTCGCCAATTTTAGAAGCTGGGCGCAAGGTGGCGCATAAATCCCAGTAAGGCAGGTTGGTAAAATCAATGGTTGAGCTTGATTTATAGTGCTGGGTGAAGCTGTGCATGGCCTCAACTCCAAAGGCCCACAGAATTTCAAGTCTGGTATTAGCTAAATCCGCCAGGGGGTCGCCTAATTCTGCATCCTCCCAGTCAATAATACCAACCAGCTTGCCATCCCTCCATAATATATTACCCGGCCAAAAATCTCCATGAAGTAAAGCCGTTTTGTTCCGTTGAGGCAGGGGCCAAACCGCTTCCAAAACATCCCGAATCTTTCCTTCAGCTAAAGACTCATCAACTTTTGCAGGTCGTTCTATAAATTTATCAGCATATTTTTTTGATTGTTCCGGCAGAAAGGCTAAATCCAGTTTTGCGTAATCAAGTTTATGGATTTTGGACAGTTGGGTAGCTAATTGAAGGATAAAATCAGGTAAATTAAAGTGAGAGAATTCCGTCTCGCCCTCAATGTATTCAATAACCAGGTAGGGCACTGGGAAAATCTTGCCAGATTGATCTAAATAATAAGGTTTTGGGGTGGGAAATTCTACTGATTCTAATATTTGCAAAAGTTTGAATTCGTCGGTAGCTATTTGCGGGTTCAGCTTGCGGTCTACCTCGCCATGCTGACGCACAATCAATTTTTTAGTTTGATTGGCAGGATACTCAACTTCAAGAGCAGTGACCTGAGCTGAAAGACCTGAGCTGAAACCCCTCCTTTTAACTCCCAACTACGCCGTAAGTTGCTTTGGGGCTCAATTTTTTGAACCACCTGCTCAAACTTTTTTGACTTTTAACTTTCGACTCTCCAACACCTTTTACCTTGTGCGGTCAAGGGTGGCGCGACGTTCGAGAGCCTGTTCATGGTTTTGCAGCACTATCGCCACCGCCCCATATAGGCCCACATCGTCGCCCAGGTCGGTAGCAACAATCGGCACATTCTCACGGAAGGCTGGCATGGCCCGCCGCTCGACTTCCTCAAGCATGGGTTTGAACAGTACATCGCCCATCTGCGAAACGCCCCCGCCGATTACCACGATTTCCGGGTTAAACAAATGCAGCATATTGGTGACACCTACCCCTAGATACACCGCCGTCTCGTGCAGCAATTCCAACGCCAGAGGGTCGCCCTGTCGCGCCGCTTTTTCCACAATCTCGGCACTAATCTTGTCCAAATCGTTATTCGCCATATCCCGAATCAGGCTGGGTTGTACATAAGTTGCAACCGCTTCGATGGCCCGACGGCGGATAGCGGTTCCACTGGCTAGAACTTCCCAACAGCCATAATTCCCACAATTGCAGCGCGGCCCATCTACCTTTATGGTCATATGACCAACCTCCCCGGCAGCCCCCCGCGCTCCGTCTATTATGCGCCCGTCCTCCACGATGCCGCCGCCAATGCCAGTGCTGACCGTGACGTAAACCAGATAACGGTAATCCTTGCCTGCCCCAAAGGTATATTCGCCCAGAGCCGCCAGATTTGCGTCATTCCCCAGGAACACCGGGATACCTAACTTTTCTTCCAGAATATCGCGCAAGGGCACATTAGTCCAGCCCGGCAGATTAGGCGGCGAATATACTATTCCGGTGCGGGGATTAAGTGGGCCGGGTGCGCCCAAGCCCAAAGCTATCACTTCGCCGGGTTCGGCCTTAGCCATCATTTTTTTGGCAACTGCTACAATATTGCCGATTACATGCTCAAAACCCTTGTTGGCTTCTGTTTTATGCTCGGTGCGCGCCAAAAACTTGCCCGTTGCATCCGATAATGCACCGCGTACCCTGGTTCCGCCCAGGTCTATCCCAATAATCTTCCCTTCCCTACTCACAGGCTTCCCCCTCTAGTAAAATTTTAGTCCATCGCTTGTAAAAAGTTAGTAATAGGATACCATAAACCCACCCCAAGTTAAAACCAGCCTGTATTGCTGCTTAGCCCATCCAAATGAAGCATCAGCTATAGCGGTATTAAAGTAATAACCCCGGAAAAGCGAGTAAAATCTGCTACATTGTGGGTAATAAGTTGGTTAATACCATGAGCTTGCATTGTGGCTACAATATTAGCATCGTGAATCTGTCTGCCACCTACCCTGAATTGAGTTAGCAAATCGAGCAATCTATCGGTCACGTCCGGGCCATCCTCGGCGATACGAAAAGTCGTTATAAAAAAGCGAATTCGTTGAATTACTATTGGCAGAGGGCGGGGATTAGCATAGGTTTGGGGACGGGTAACAGTAGCAATATACTCCCTTAAAACTTGACGGCTAATCCATAATTCGTTTCCTGCACCGTAAAGATTTTGTACAGTATCAAGGGCGAGCTGATGTAAGGGCGCACTGTCAGTATTTGCATAAACTAATATGTTAGTATCTATAAAAATAGAGTTGTTAAGCCCGCTCGTCATACATATCCTCACGGCGTAACGATAGGTTGGCGGGCCAGGGTCCAACATTATCTACTGGGAAATTAAGCTTAGGTCGTTTTTTTACTTCGATTGGCTGTTCTTCAATAACCAGCACCGCCCGATACTCGCCGGGGGGAATATTTGGTGATAGGGGCAAATCTATGGTTAACTTGCCATCGGCTGTCACAATAGCGTTTATTTCGAGGGTTTTCATACCATTAAGTCCTTTTTACAATTTCGTTTGATATGGTCGTATCAGGAATAGTTATAACATCGGCATTTGCATTTTTGGGTTGGTGAAAAGTCCGTAGATAAACATAGGATACCATAATTAAGGCCAGGACGAAACCCGCCCACGCTCCCAAAGTAAATATTTTGGACATTCGTTGATTAAGACCAAGTTGTTCCAGCGTCAGGGCGCGGATGACATTATTCTGGGGTTGCCAGAACAGTTCAAAATGACCACGCAGGGGCGAAAAGGCTGGGATAAAGTTATAGTCGGCATCCCAACCGGGCTGAAAATGGGTAATATTGCCCAGGTGGGTATTAAAATTTACCGCCACTCCCAGCATTTGGACAAAAATTGATAATGGCAATAAGCCCACAAATAGCACTATTGCCCAGACCCTACCTTTTTCCAGCAAAGCTCCCAACGCCAGTATTGCGAACGGCAGAATTGGCACTAAGAAGCGCGGCCCCCAACTAAAACCACCATACCAGGCCCACCAGACCGAGTAATATATAACCGTAATTCCGAGTAGCGTGCTGAAAAACAAGGCTTCGGGTTTTGCCCGTTTTATAAAAGGTTTCAGGGCGAAGGGCAAGGCAATCAGCACGGGGGAGTAGGCAAAAACACTCTTGCCAGTGCTAAACAACAAGCCCCACAGCCCCTCCCAGATGGGCGTGGTAAAACCCTCACCCTCGTAGCCGCTACTCAGGGGGTTGCCAAAACGCAGCCAGTTGTAAAAGGCGGTCATCGCCATCGCCGGGACTATCCCGACTCCAAAGACGAGATATTGCAAACCTAACCCCCTAACATTTCGCTTGAAAACCAAGAATTTTACTCCCCCTTCCGCTTTAGGGAAGGGGGTTGGGGGATTAGGTTTGCCAATTAGCCAAAGATAGAATAGATAGGCCGGAACTAGAGCCACGCCCGAAACGCGGGTCAAGATAGCATATCCCAGTGCAAAACCACCCAGCAACAGCCAAGCATATCGCAGCCAGGGTTTGGGCGAATCTTTCACCCGAAACAAGGCATAAGCGGCGGCTAAACTACAAAAGCCAAAGAGTGGCTCGCTGAAAAAGAAGTGGGAATAAGGCCACGCGCTCGTACCCAGTCCATACAAAAGAGCCAGCCCAATCCCGATTTTTACCGAACCATACAGCCGTTTGCCAAATAAATACACCAGCCAGACACTCAGAGCCGTTACAACCAACGGCAACAGAGTAACGGCGAAATGGGCAATCGGCTCGTCCCACTTCTCGCGCATAAAAGTAAACCAGAGCCACTTGCCAAACTTGAAAAAGCCCGCCGCGATTACGGGTTGCCCCAGGCCATATTTGCTGTAATGCAAGCCGTTGCGCCCCTCGATAATCTGGGGGAGGGCTGGATTAGCGGGTTGGTCGAACTGTCCGCGCAGGGCAATTTCGCGGGAGGTCTGGTACATTACCTCGCCGTCGCTAATGAAAAAGTCGAAAGCACTGGTCAGGAAATAAAGCGCGAAAAAGCCCACCAACAGCCACAAAGCTGGGCCAGTGAACAGTTTTAAGGTTTTGCTAATAAGTTTTGAAATATTCAAATTGTAGGCTTATTCCAAGTTTGGTAAAGAAGTTACCAAAAACCAACTTCTAACCCGTTGATTTGAAGTAATTATTTACCACAGAGACACAGAGACACAGCAAAATTCAGTTATTAAAAACTGTGTCTCCGTGGTGAAAATTAAAACTTTTTGGCACCATCAAGACTTGATATTACAGCTCGAAACCTTCCATATCACCCCAGTTCGGCCCGACTTTAAGGTCAGCCTTGAGCGGCACAGCTAACTTTACATCCGCCGCGACACTCTCCATATTGCGCTTGACCAATTCAGCCAGCACTGGCACTTCGCTTTCGGGTGCTTCAAATACCAACTCATCGTGGACTTGGAGTAGCAGATGGGTACGGAGTTTTTTGACCCGCATCTCATCGTAAACCCGCCGCATAGCAATCTTCACAATATCTGCTGCCGTCCCCTGCACTGGCATGTTAATCGCCTGACGCTCGGCTTCAGCCCGTACTACCGAATTATTGGCGTTCAGGTCAGGCATATAACGTCGTCGCCCGAACAGAGTTTGGACATAGCCGCGCTGACGAGCTTCATCGGGGGTTTGTTCCAGATAAGCCCGAACAGCAGGGTATTTCAGGTTGTAATTGTCAATAAAAGTTTTGGCTTCCTGAAAAGTGATACTGATTTGCTGGGTCAGGCCAAAGGCACTCAGGCCGTAGATAATGCCAAAGTTAACAGTTTTGGCAACCCGCCGCATATCGGAAGTGACCTCATCTTCTGGCATACCAAACACATCCGAGGCGGTGGCCCGGTGAATGTCTTTATCGGCAAGGAAGGCCGTAGTCAGGCGTTCGTCACCCGTCAGATGGGCCAATAAGCGCAACTCAATCTGGCTATAGTCCGCCGCAAACAGCACACATTTATCCTCACCAAAAAGCCGTTTGTCAGAGGAATTATCAGCGATAAAGGCTCGGCGCACCCCCCGCCCGATTTCGGTGCGAATGGGAATATTTTGCAGGTTGGGGTTACTACTACTGAGGCGACCACTGCTGGCCCCGATTTGCTGGAAGGAGGTATGCAAGCGGCCTGTTTCGGGGTTAACCAGCAAGGGCAGGCTGTCCACATAGGTAGATTTAAGCTTACCCAGCGTGCGATATTCCAGCACCGCAGCTACGATTGGGTGAGAACCGCGCAAGTAATCCAGGGTCTTTTTATCGGTGGAGTATTTTTTGGTAGCGGTTTTTTTGCCCGCCTGTAAGCCCAACTCCTCAAACAAGACCTTGCCCAACTGGTCGGGCGAGTTGATATTGAACTGATGACCTACTTGTCCATAAATCTCCTGCTCAAGCTGACTCATTTTCTGGTAAAGGCTGGTGGAAATCTCACCCAGGCGGGCGGTATTCAGAGCCACTCCACATAACTCCATCTCGGTCAAGACCGGGATTAGCGGCATCTCAATCTGGTGGAACAACTGCTCCTGGTCGTTACGAATCAGTTGCGGGCTAAAAATAGTTACCAGTTGCAGGGTCGAGTCGGCATCGGCAGCAGCGTATTTCCCAGCCTTGTTAAGGTCTACCTTGTCCATCGTAATCTGGCTACGACCTGTGCCAATTAAAGCCTCGATGTGGGTCATTTCCAGACCAAGATAGCCAAAAGCCAAATCCTTGAGCCGGGAGGAGTTGTTACCCAAAACCTGAGCGGCAATCATGGTGTCAAAAGTTAGTGGTACTTTATCCAAATCTATCCCGTGACGGTGCAGCACCGCTAAATCGTACTTGGCGTGGTGGGCGGCGATTTTCAGTTTATTGTCGGTCATCAGTGGTGTTAAAATGGCCTTAACTTCCTCCCAGGCCAGTTGGTCGGGCTGGGGTTCATAGACCGCCCCCGAAACCAGCCGCACATGCCCCACCGGGATATAATAACCCTCGCCTGTCGCCGGACTAATCGAAACGCCCACCAGCACCGCCCGCATGGGGTCTTCGCTGGTGGTTTCGGTGTCAAAGGCGAACTCCCCAGTTTCATGTACCCTTTTAACCATCGCCTCAAGGGTAGCCTTGTCACGCACAATCGTGTAATTCACATCGGATGGGGTAGCTGGGGTAGCGGGGGTGGTTTCGGGCTTCTCGGCGGTAGCAAGGTCAAGAAAGCTCATTTGCGAGTTGCCTTTTTTGGCGGAGGCAAATTCGTCCTTTGCGGCTGGGGTTGAGTTTTCGGGCAACTTGTTCAAAAGGCTACGGAACTCAAGTTCACGGAAAAGCGTAACCACCTTTTCCCGGTCAACCTGACCAGCGCGAGAAGTTTCCAGATCAAGCGTTACTGGGACATCCGTGATAATCGTTGCCAACCATTTACTTTTGACCGCCTGTTCCCTGTTTCCTTCCAGGGCGGTTTGGACTTTGGGCGGTTTTAGCTCGTTAAGGTGCGCCAGGATATTCTCCAGATGCCCATATTCGGCGATGAGTTTTTTAGCGGTTACTTCCCCCAGGCCCGGAACACCGGGGATATTGTCGCTTTTATCGCCCACAAAAGCTTTATAATCCGGCAAGTATTTAGGCATAAAACTGTAGCGTTCCACCACTTTTGCCACATCAAAATAGCGCACATCACTAAAGCGGGCTTTTGGCCCAGCTCCCGGAAGCGCGGCGGTGGTGTGTTCGGTCACAAGTTGCAACAGGTCGTTATCCCCTGTAATAATCAGCACTTCCAGGCCTTTTTCCTCGCCCTGTCGAGCTAGTGTGCCGATAACGTCGTCGGCCTCAAAGCCCTCAGCTTCATGAATGGCAATGCCCAGAGCTTCGGTAATCTCGCGGATGCGGGGAATTTGATTGATTAGTTCGGAGGGTGTTTCGGCCCGATTGGCCTTGTAATCCGCAAAATCGTCATGGCGGAAGGTGCGCCCTACGTCAAAGGCCATCACAATATAATCGGGGGTGTCGCGCCGCAAAACTTCCAGTACCATTGAGGTAAAGCCAAAAACCGCATTGGTAATTTCGCCTTTGGAGGTGGCTAATCCCGGCGGTACGGCGTGGAAAGCCCGGAAAATCAAGCCAAAGCCATCTATCAATATCAGCCGTTGTTTCCTGGCCTGACTGCTCAACCCATTACTCATTTTTCTGTCCTCTTGTTTGTTTCCTCGTTGGTTTTCAGGTCTCGATTATACTACATCCAGAACTTTGGGAGGATGTGCCTAGTCCAACGTTGGGCTAAGGGGCTAGTGCTAAATAGGTCTTTAGTCCAATACGGTCTTTGCCCGCGCATGCTAAAATGGTTTCGGAAGCTTGTAGGACGAAAAAATAATAAATACAAAATTAAAGACCCAAAGTTCTACAAACTTCCAATAAATAAAATGATCTACTGTATTAAACTCTGTAACTCATTACGAGTTGCCGGATAAAAATACAACTTTTATCCTCTTGAATCTCCTCCTACTACTAACACTAACGAAACCAACCATCGGGCTGCTGCTGGCGAGCATTGCAGCCCGAACCATTTCATAACTATCAGCCGTCAGCTTTTGTAGTAAGTCAAAGGTCAAAAGTCCAAGGGAATCAAAGGTAGGGGCAAGTCCCCGCGCCTGCCCGTTCGGAAGGGCGACCCACCGGGTAGCCCCTACAAAATCCGGCTGACTTTTAGCAAGTAACCTTTTTTAGATATGCGATTTTAGATTTTAGCTAGTCTACCTAAGATGAGTTGTTAGGTTCAAGTTGAAAAATAATAGGGGGTTTGAAGGTAGTGGGATTTAACCCCCTCTCCCATTCGGTGGGAGAGGGCAGGGTGAGGGTTCGTTTAATGCACAACAGGTCTTTTGGAAATGCACTAGGAAGGGGCTAGGGGCGTAAATATTAAGCAAGTTTCTGGAGGGCGACATCAATGGCGTTGCACTCGGCGCAATCAACCCCGATGGCATGGCCTTCATTGTGGCGGGAACGCAGAAGGGCTTCGGTAGCGCGTTTGTCGCCCAGATTGCCCAGCCCGGTAGCGGCGGCGGCCCGCACAAAACTATTTTCATCTTTCAGGCTATTTATTAAGGCGGTAACGGCCCGACGGTCGCCCATTTGCCCCAGAGCTTCGGCGGAGTATTGCCGCAGCAGATAATCGTCGCTGGCTCCCTTTTGGCTCAACCCTTGCTGCAAGGCGTTATAAGCCGTTTCGGAGTTATAGCGCGAAAGGGCGATGGCAGCTTCCACCCGCAAAGTTGCGTCACGCTGTTTGAACAACTGGAATAAGCTTGGCAAAGCCCGGTCATCGGCTAGTCGGCCCAAAGTTTGAATCAGGCTCAGGTTTACCCCTCGGTCAGTTTCCGTCGCCAATAGGGTTAAAATTTCCGGCACTCTCTCAGCAGGCGTAATCTGCACCAAAGCTTTAGCCGCCGCTCGCCGGGTAGCCGGGGGATAGCCCGCCCCCAGGTAAGCCAATAGCCCCGCCACGTCCCGCCGCTCGCTAAGGTCTTTGACCATCCAGGCTAAATCCCGGCTGGCAGATTGCCCCCGAATTGGCTTAAACTCTACCCCATCGTTCCAGTCACTCATAGATTAACTCCGTATCCAGGAGCCAAGCACTTTGGCCCAGGTTGTTTCGGTTGCCAGTTCGCGCAAGGCGGCAGCAACGTGGGGCTGGCTGGGTTGCCCCACAAAATCTATAAAGAAAACGTAATCCCAGGCTTTTTGTTTGCTGGGACGGCTCTCAATGCGGTTCATGTTAAGCTGGTAGCGGGTAAAAACCCCCGTTACGGCGTGCAGAGTTCCCACCCGGTCTTTAATCGAAATCATCAGGGCGGTAATCGGCTGGCCTTCTTCTGCGTCCTCAAAGACGGGCAAAGGCCAACGCGGACGCTGTTTGTAAATCACAAAAAAGCGGGTCTGGTTAAAATCGGCATCCTGAATGTCGGAAGCCAGAATTTGCAGCCCGTAATTTGTAGCACACAGGCGGGGGGCAATGGCCGCTATGCCCGGTTGATGACCGACCAACTCGGCGGCGCGGGCGTTGCTGGCGACTTCCTGAATTTCTACTTCGGGCAGATTTGTCCGCAGCCAGCCCCGACACTGCCCGATAGATTGGGGGTGGCTATATAGCAGCTTAATATCATCGAGCTTGCCGCCTTCCGCCATCATCAGGTGGTGACTGATGGGCAACAGTACCTCCGCCACAATTACAATATCGTCTAAGTCGGGCTGCCCAAACATATCGAGGGTGTAAGTCACCGCCCCTTCCAGCGAGTTTTCTATCGGAACCAAGCCAAATTCTGCCTCACCCGCCTCTACCGCCATAAAAACGTCGGCAATAGAGCGCATTGGCCTTAAATCGGCTTCGTTACCAAATCTTTTCAGGGCGGCCTCGTGGGTAAAGGTGGCGGCGGGGCCTAGATATGCTACTTTCATTCGTCCTGAGATTCTTTCTTTTGGTAGATAGATTAATTTTCACCACAGAGGTTTTGGTAGGAGCAGGCTCTGTCCTGTGATTATCGGACGGCGGAGCGTCCTCCTACATCTCCTAGGCAAACCCAATCTTGCAAAAGTATGTTCGTACTGAGTGAGAATCATACCCGGATTTTGCCCGGTGTCAAGCGGTAAAATGGCCTTGTCGGGAAAAAGCCTGAAAAATCTATATTTGGGATAGTTATGTTATAATTTGGCTGGATCAGGTTGAAAATTCAGTAGTTTAGTAGTGAGGTTTTAGAAGAAGTAATGATTAGTAAATATCTGAATGTCTGGCAGCGTACGGAGGTCACCCCTGAGCTTGACGAAGAACTTTTGCGGAAGCTGTTGCCCCCTTACAAGGTTATTATTCATAACGACGACCATACCCCAATGGAAGTCGTGATTATTGCTTTGTTAAAATCCGTCCCTTCTTTGAACGCAGACGCTGCGGTTAATATAATGATGACCGCTCACAATGAAGGCACGGCGGTGGTTATCGCTTGCCCCAAAGAAACCGCCGAATTATACCAGAGCCGTATCCTGAGCTATAAAATCAATTGCACAATCGAGCTGGACGATTAACGGTTGTTGATGGAAATCTAAAATCGAATATTGTTGACAAGGGCCAGACAAAGCGATAGCATTTAACTATGACACAGTTAGCCGAAAAATATTACAGTCCAACCGAGTATCTAGCCCTGGAAGAAAAGGCCAGTGCTAAAAGTGAGTATTTTCGCGGTCAGATTTACCAGATGGCCGGCGGTTCGGCTCGGCATAACCAGATTTGTAGTAACGTGAACGCGGCCTTGAACCTAGCCCTGTTTGACCAGCCTTGTATAACTTATACCAGTGATATGCGAATTTTGGTTAAGGATAATGGGCTTTATACCTATGCTGATGGGTCGGTAGTCTGCGGCGAAGCTGAATTTGCGGAGAAGCGGGACGATACTATCACCAACCCACTTATATTAGTTGAAGTATTGTCCAAATCCACCCGGAACTATGACCGGGCTGATAAATTTGAGCTTTATCGCGAAATAACTTCGCTTCAGGTGTATTTAATAGTTGACCAACTACGGGTTTACGTAGAGTATCATCACAAACTTGAAGATGGTAGCTGGAAACTGGAAACTTTTACCGACCCAAGCCAAAATATCGAAATAGCGCCTCTTAATATTGAGATTTCAGTGGCCCGCCTCTACCATAAAGTTTCTTTACCAACTAAAACGCCAAAAACTTTGCGTGAAAGCCCCGCTCCCCATCCCACCCCCGAAGATTAGAAATCCGCCCTATTACTCCCCACGATAGACCACTACATTATTTTCGGTTTCGTGCAACTTTAGTTCATATAACAAACCGGGCGGCAACCTGCGCTCGAGCAATCGCCAGAAAACTACCGCCATATTCTCGGCGGTGGGGTTTATCTCCTTGAAAATTGGCACATCCATATTCAGATGTTTGTGGTCAACCTCGTTCAAGATGGCTTCTTCTATGGCCTGTTTCAGGTCGGTCAGGTTCAGCACCATCCCGGTAGGTTTATCTATCTCCCCTTTAACCGTCACTTCTAGCACATAATTATGCCCATGTCCGTTGGGATTGTTACATTTGCCGAAAATTAGGCGGTTCTCCTCCGCGCTCATGGCGGGATTATGGAGACGATGGGCCGCGTTAAAGGTTGCCCGTCGGGTTAGATATACTACTGCCATAAAAATATTACCTACTCATTGCTAAAGATTTCAATAATTGCCCCGTTAAGGTGGCGTGACTGCTGATTATCAGCCAGAAATAAAATAGTGCGGGCGACATCTTCGGGGGTAGTGCTGGTTTTCAGAAAGGGGGCCGCCTTCTTCAGCATCGCCGTTTCTACCGCCCCTGGTGCGACACAGTTTACCCGGATGCCCAATGGCTTGCCCTCAACTGCCAGAATTTCTGTTAGACCCACAATGGCATGCTTGCTGACCACGTAGGTACTCATTCCTGGAAATTTCTCTACCCCCCGAATGCCCGAAAGCGAGCTAAGATTGACGATGGCCCCACCCCGGCCACTTTCGCCCATCTGTCGAAAAGCGGCTCGGCTGCACAGAAACGGCCCCCGCACGTTCACCTTCATCACGTTGTCCCAGGTTTCAGTATCTATCTCAGCAAATTTTTTCACCTCAATCGTGGCGGCATTGTTCACCAAAATATCTACTGGGCCAAAGGTTTGGGCAGTTTTGGCGAATAACTCCTCCACCTGGGCCTCGTCGCTAACGTCCAGCATCAAGGGCAAAACCCGACCCTGACCGTATTTGCCCTCAATTTCCTGGGCTACCTGAGCCAGTTCTGTCTCGGTGCGGCTGGCAATCACCACCTTTGCCCCTTCACTGGCAAACAGGCGGGCGGTAGCCGCTCCAATTCCGCGCCCGCCGCCCGTCACAATCGCTACTTTATCTTTTAACGCTTCGCTCACACTTCACGCTTTCTAACAGTTGTCGGTGGTCGGTTATCGGTTGTCGGAAGAAAATCCAAAATTCCTGAACAGGGCGCGGAAACCACGCCCCTACCAATGGTATAAGGGTAGACACAGAGGTCTACCCCTACTGATTTCTTCTACTCGTTACTTTTGACCGATAACCGACGACTGACAACCGTTTACGCTTTGCCATAGACCGGGATAGCGGCCCCACTGATTAGCTCGGCATCGGGCGAGGTCAGGAACAACAGGACTTTGGCAAGCTGTTCGGGTTTGGGCCAGTGGGAGGTATCGGCATCGGGCATCGCTTTGCGGTTGGCGGGAGTGTCAATAATACTGGGCAAAATCGCGTTAATAGTGATATTTTGCTTTTTAACCTCCGCCGCCGTCGCTTCCACCAGTTTTAGCATCCCTTGTTTGCTCATACTATAGGCAAAGGAATTTTTACCGCTATCTACCGCCGCCCGACTGGAGATGTGGGCAATGCTGCCGCCCACCGCCGTCATCGCCTGTACTGCATATTTGGTTATCAAGAAGGCCGATTTCAAGTTTAAGTCAAACTGGCCCTGCAAATCGTCCAGAGTTAGGCTAGTAACCGGGTCACCCGCCTTGTAGCCGCCAATAACATTAACCAGAGCATTCGGCGTGCCAAAGCTTTTGCCGACTGCCTCAAAGAAGGTTTTAACACTGGTTTCGTCCAAAACATTCACCTGAAAATAGTGTGGATTCTGATTTGTCCCGGTACTTTCAGGCATCAAACGGTCAGATACTATAACCTGCGCCCCGCTCTCCAGATAAGCCTTGACCACCGCCCCGCCCAACACGCCCGTGCCCCCCATTACTACTACTACTTTGTTAGTATAATCATAGCTCATAGCAAATATTTCCCTTCTGCGATTCAGGTTTTGATAAAAAATTCTCTGTAAAAATTATAACATGGGAAGCTAGAATGGTTGTCGGTCATCGGTTGTCGGTTGTTGGAAGGGAAATTCGTAGGGGCGTGGTCTCCACGCCCTGCACTGGGGCAAACCTAACCCCCCAACCCCTTCTTTAGCAAGGAAGGGGGAGAAGGAGTAATCCCCTCTCCCATGTAACCAGGGGAGAGGGTTAGGGTGAGGGGCTACTTTAAGATAATTCTTTCATATGGTGATATGGGTAAACTATCGGCAAATCAAACGAGAATCAATTTTGCAGGGCCAGCCGGAGTGCGCCCTCTGCCGGGTCTGTAACCAGCACCGGGGCGGCACATCTGGTCTCAAGCCGCTCAGTCAGGCGGTGGCGCAATTCCCCCTGATTGCTTAACAGCAGTGTGCCAGAGAAGGCCAGGGGAATTTTGGGCTTTTCGGCGGCTCCCTTCAAAATCCAGGTGGCATCGAAAAGGGCGGCGGCGGTTGTTAGCTGTTCCAGATTGGCTTTACTGATGGAGGCACTGGCGGCATTTTCCAGAGCTTCGGCGGCGCGGTCAAGGATGTTGGCGGCAGCCTCATCGCCCTTTTGAGCGGCTCGCTCCACCTGAATAGCTAGTACGCCAATCGAACGTTTGTAACTTTCCAGGGTTTCCTCAAGTTGGGCTTTGTTGCCGCCTGTGCCTAGCCCCGCCGATAAACTATAGACCTGCCGGGAGAGGGCATCAGGACGGTTAGCCGGAATTTTCCACTCCTTCGCCAGCCATTCCGCCAGCAAGGTTTCAGGACCGCGCCCGTCTGTCGCCGCCAAAATCGCCTTGACCGCTTCCAGCCCAACCCAATAGGCACTCCCTTCCTCGCCCAACAGGTAGCCCCAGCCGCCCGCCCGCGCCTTGGCCCCGTTCCGACCAATCCCTAGGGTATAGCCGTTATCGCCCGCCATTATCGCCAGTCCATAGCCCGCCGGAACTCCCGCCATCAGCACAATATGGGCATCGCTAGTGACTTGCACTTTTTGGGTCAGGTTGAAATCGGCGAAAATCCGCTTGACGGCACTTTCTTCTTTGGGTCGCTCAATGCCAGGCATACCCACGCAGATCGCCTCTACCTCCGGCAAGGCACTTTCGCTTGCCAACAGGTCGCGGGCGTTAATCCCCGCCGCCGAGAATGCCCCGATAATCGCCGTCCAGAGTGCTTGACTGCAACGCTCCGTCCCAACGCTGGCATAGGTTGAAGGGCCTGCCGTACCGCGCCCTACCACCTCGCCTGCCGGGTTCGCCAGCAACGCCACCGTCCGGCTGCCCGCCTCTATTCCGATGTAATAGCCGTTTGCCATTTTCCCCTTAAACCAGTTAATTTTTTGTGAAATGCCAAAGTATGAAATATAGTCGGCACTAATTCAAGAAAAGCATTATACTATAAACAGCAGTCGAACACCTCAAATTTATTAGTAGCTATATTATATTAGGCCAGAGGCAGGTAAGATGCATTTACTCTCCAGAATTTGGCAATGGCTAAAATCCCTGTTTGCTACGCAGCAAATAACCCCGCCTTCCACGCAAAAACCAGGCTTACCGCTAAATACTTCATTAGTGGCTCAGGAGCTTGGAATGAGTTCGGCTGAACCACCCCAATACCATAAGTACAAGTCGTTATTTACTTATCGTGAACAGGCTTTTTATCGGGCCTTGCGGATATCAGTTGGAAGTGAATACCTGATATTTGGCAAAGTGCGGCTCGGAGACCTTATCTGGTTAGCCAACGAACCTGAAAACAGGAAATTCCACAGTAATCAAATTCAGTGTAAACATGTTGATTATGTTTTGTGTCATAAGGTAAGTTTTGAACCCATGTTAGTAATTGAGCTTGACGATAGCAGCCATGCCAAACCAGAGCAACAAGAGCGGGATAAAGTTAAAGATGCTACCCTGGCATCGGCGGGGTTGCCCCTGCTGCGGGTGGAGCTACAGGGGCGTTACGAAACTAAGGATTTGCGGGAGCTAATAAAAAACAAGCTGGGTGAGGTTAGTAACACTACCAGTTCCACGACTGAAAACTAAAATTGTTACAAATCCAGGCCATCTTCAAGCGTGATATCCCATTCGGCCCGTTCCGCTTGTAATTCACTCCATGCCTCTGCATCAGTTTGCAAATTGGCATAGGCGACGTTAGTTGCCAAGAACATTTGTTGACGGCGGTAAGCCTCCACTGCTTCTTCTACAATCTGCTGAATTGACACCCCCGTTGCATTTGCTAGTTTAGTTCATGGAGAATAGCATGAGTTTTTGCGGAGACCCGAATGGTAGTGTTAGCCATTTTAACTGCCTCAGTCCTAAGCCGCTTTGCTATCCATCTTGAGAGCCTGATTTAGCCGTTTGTCGCTGCGTACCCGCCAGATTTTGCTATCGAGATAATAATGTAGGAAGGCAAAGCCCCAGAAAAACCCCTCAACCATATTGGCGTATCTGCCGCCGCGCATCTTACGTAACAGTACCGGGCGATAGAACAGGGTAAAGACTATCCCACTGCCCAGGTAGACCCAGAAATTGCGCCCGAAGTAGGCCGCCAGCCCAAAAGTTTCAAGAGTTTCCTTGATTTCGCCCTTGCCGTATTTGTTGCGGTTGTGGAACCACATCAGGCGTTGGTACTGCACATTGTGATAGGCCGTCAGGGTCGCTACAATCAGCAACAAGCCCGCCGCAAACTGTCCGTAGGGTAACGCTCCCACCGCAATGTGCAGCCCGATAGAGCTTGCCAGCAACAGGTGTTTGGGAACATCAAGCGGCATACTGGCGGTCAACTTAAAGAACTGGCGGGCGACATATACTCCTAGCGTCCCTAGAAACACTGCCAATGTCACTGGATAAACATAGCCGTGAAATTGTACCGGGACAAGCTGTTGGGCCATTTTGAAAACCGAAGGCGCATCCTTCTTAAACAGCGAATTGATGAAAGGAAAGCCAAAACCCACCCAGACCAGAGCCTTATCGATAAAGTTATCGAATTTTGCCAGGTCGTTATTTTTTTTCTTGTACAAAATCATAAAGCCATAGTGCTGCTTGACCAGATGATAATAAGCCCAGCTGTAGGCAAAGGCCCGGAACAGGTCAATATTCAGAGCCGCCAGCCCCGCCCCTATCCCAAACCAGCTAAGACTACCCAGCAACAGGCGCGAACGATTTTTGATTTCCACTTTGTCAAAATAGGTGCGGGTAGCCGTGCCCCAGACGTGCGGCCCATCCAACACCAGTGCCCACAGCCACCACAGTAGCATCGGGTCTATTTTCAGCACAAACGTGGCGAAAATAAAGGCCGCGCTAACCCCCACACTACCAATCAGATAAATCAGGTCATCGTTCCGGCTGATAATCCAGCGTGGAGTAAAGGGCGAACCACTTTCGGGGGTAGTTTTGATGGCGTTGCCAGTCGCGGTGCTTAAAGCCTTTGTCGCAAGTATCACTGCCGCCGTGCCACTAATCAACAAGCCTTGCCCCATCACTACCGTCAGTTTCAAGGCTGATTTTACGGTCTGGGTGGCTGACTTCAGGTTTGCGGTCAGTTCGGCCAGGGTTTTTTGTTTAGCGGGGGTGGGTTTAACTCTTTGATAAATAGTTTCGGGGGCAGCCTGGATTAACTCGGCTGGCAAATCTGGTGCAATCGCTACTGGTTGGGGGGTAAATTTGGGTTTCAGGAACTTGTAGGCTGCGAGTCCACCGGCAACAGTGGCGGCGGCCAAACTAAGGGTAAGTTTGGTATTCAACATGAGGACTCTCCTCTTAACAACAATGTTATTTTAACGCTAGTCTTTATATGATTAAAAGCATGCGATGCTATTTCCACCGCATGATTAAAGATGATATTTCTAGTATAATCTAAATCAGGGCTTTAGTCCAACAAAACTTACCCTGAGACATCCTAAAGGAAAACTGCATCTGCCGCAAAAGGAGCAGCAAAATGACTATCGAAATCGAGAATGAGGAGGAGATAGAGGAAGCGGCTGGATTAGAACATGGCGAAATATCGGCTCTTTTGTCCTCTTATTTAGTCCAACATGTTTACCCTAATAAACTTGGACGTGTTTTTGATGGACAAACCAGCTTTACTTTTATTGGTTCGCCCACCAAACGGCGGCCTGACGTTTCATTTGTGACTATAGAGCGCATGCCCCATCGTATTGAGGGCGAGGCCGATTTTGCGCCAGATTTGGCGGTAGAGGTCTGGTCGCCCTCGAATTTTGACGCGGATAAAAAGACCCTCCAATACCTTAACTCTGGGGTACGGCTGGTGTGGGTGGTGCGCCCGGTGCTGAAAACAATTGAGGTCTATCATCCCGGCGACACCAAGCCCGTCACCGTTTTGGGAATGAATGACGAATTGGATGGGGAAGATGTAATACCCGGCTTCAAACTTAAAGTCAACAAATTATTTGAATAAAACTGGACAAGGAGGCGCACACCAATGCGCGAATTAGCTAATGTAGCTCTGGATACGGCCCGTTTGCGGGGGGCAACCTACGCCGACATTCGTTTTGTTACTGATAAAACCCAAAATGTAATGGTAAAAAATGGTCTGGTCGAGTCGCTCTCGCTGAACGAAAGTCAGGGCTTTGGGGTGCGGGTAATTGTGAATGGAGCCTGGGGCTTTAGTAGCAGCAGTATCGTTAGTCGCGCCGAAATCGAGCGAGTGACTGCCGCCGCCGTTGCTATCGCCAAAGCTTCCGCCAGTGTCCAACGCCTCCCGGTGCAATTAGGCTCGCCGCTTTCGATTGTGGCTAATTATGCAACCCCGGTGGAAATTGAGGTTTTTAGCGTGCCACTTGAGCAGCAGATTGAGCTATTGTTAAAAGCCGATGCGGAGATGCGCCGGGTGGACGGTATCCGGGTCGCCAGTGGCTTTATTACCACCTTGAACACCCACAAAATTTTCGCCAGCACCGAAGGCAGCTACATCGAGCAAAATTTAAGTGAAGCCGGGGCGGGTATTGAGTGTTATGCCGTTGGGGAAGGCGGCTTCCAGCGACGCAGTTACCCGAACTCGGTGGGGGGCTTCTGGGAAACGGGCGGCTATGAACTCATTCCCCGCCTGGATTTGCCTGGTCATGCTACCCAGATTGCCGAGCAAGCGGTACAACTGCTCAACGCCCCCATTTGCCCGACCAAAACCACCACGCTGGTGCTGGATAGTAGCCAGTTAGCCCTGCAAGTTCACGAGAGTTGCGGTCATCCGATTGAATTAGACCGGGTGTACGGTATGGAAGCCAGCTTTGCCGGGACAAGCTTCCTGACCACCGAGAAGCTTGGCAACTTTAAATACGGGTCGGACATTGTGAATATCAGTGCTGATGCTACTAACCCGCGTGGCCTGGGCACATTTGGCTTTGATGACGAAGGCGTGCCCGCCCAACGCACCCCGATTATTCAGAACGGCCTGTTCGTTAACTATATTACCGACCGCGAGACCGCCGCCACATTAGGGCAAAACTCCAACGGCACGGCCCGCGCCGATGGCTGGAATCGTATCCCGCTCATCCGAATGGTTAATATCAACCTTGAACCAGGCAACGGTGGGGGTCTGACTGACCTGATTGGTGGAGTGGAAGACGGCATTTATATGGAGACTAACAAAAGCTGGAGCATTGACGATAAACGCCTGAATTTCCAGTTTGGGGTAGAAATAGCCTACGAGATAAAGAATGGCAAGCTGGGTCAGATGTATCGCAACGCCGCCTATACCGGGATAACCCCCCAGTTCTGGAACAGTTGTGACGCGATTGGCGACAAAGAGGAATGGACAATTTGGGGTGTGCCAAACTGTGGCAAGGGCGAGCCGATGCAGGGAATGCACGTTGGGCATGGGGCTGCGCCGGGTCGGTTTAACAATATCAAAACTTTTGGAGCGCAGGGTTAAATGAGTAATTTTCCGCCCGACCAACCAAATCCAAGCCCTGAACAACCTAACCCGCAGATGTACCCGCCGCCCCCACCGGGCTACGAGTCGCCGGGGGGTGCGCCTGTTTATCCGAGTTATCCGCCGCCAGGGTATGCCCCACCCGGTTATTATCCGGGCTACCCACCCTACCCTTATTCTAACCCCTACCAGCAACCGCCGCGCCGGGTTTCGGGTTGTGTGTGGGCGGCTTTGATTGTGGGGGGGGTAATTTTTGCGGCTTGTATCGGTATTGTAATTTTTGGGGTGGTGTTGGTGAATGGTTGGAGTGGCGATGGGACAAAAGCCGCCGACCAGTTTTTGCAGGCCGCCAAAGCCAATGATATTGATAAAATGTATAGTATGTTAAGTGCTGACGGACAACGCAGCTTTACCAAAACCCGTCTGCGGAGTTTTGTTGACCAGCATAAGGCTTATTTGCCCAAATATAACAACCTTTCGGCAAATCTGACTAATTTTGAGAGTGCCACTGGCAGGAATTTTTTAATGACCCTATCCGGCACGGTGCTTTATACTGATGGGAAAAAGGGTAACATTCAGGTCAAGTTGCTGCAAAACAGCTCGGTCTGGCAGATTCAGGATATTACGCTTGACCCGCCGATTTAAATTATTGTTCCCCCTTCCATGAATCAGGGAAGGGGGTTAGGGGGTTAGGTTTCTAAAATAAAATAGGAACGAGGAGAAAATGGCTGAAATTTTTGGGAAAGAAAAGGTTCTAAAAATATTACAGGATGTGTTAGGGTATGCTACGGCTGACCAGACCGAGGTTAGTTTTAGTAGTGGCAATACTTCGCTGACCCGTTTCGCCAATAACTACATCCACCAAAACGTCCAGGAGATAAATACTACTATTAAGGTACGGAGCATTTTTGGGCAAAAAATAGGCACGGCAACCGGGAACAGCCTTGAACCCGCTTCGCTGAAATCGTTGGTGGAAAAGGCCGAGCAGTTGGCCCGTTTTCAGGTGGAAGACCCCAACTTTAAATCGCTACCCGGCCCGGAGTATAGCTATAATCCCGAAACCTTGCCGAAGGTGGACGAAGAAACCTATGATTCTGACCCACAGAGGCGGGCGGATGCAGCCGGGATTTTGTGCGCTAAATCTGCTGAGAATAAGTTAATTGCCAGTGGAGCTTTCCAAACTAAAGGCAATGAAGATGCTGTAGCAAATTCGCTTGGTTTAGCCTCCTATTACCGGGGGGCCAGTGCTGATATTGTCACGGTGATTATGGGCGACAATAGTAGCGGTTATGCCCAGCGTCTAAGCCCGCGTATTGCCGACATCAACGGGACGGAAGTGGCGGAAGAAGCGATTGGCAAGGCTTTACGGAGTGCCAACCCCCAGCCCCTTGAACCCGGCGACTATGAGGTTATTCTGGAGGAATACGCCGTCTCGGAGATGCTGGCTTATATGAGCTATCTGGGGATGGGAGCTTTGTCGTTGCAAGAGGGCCGCAGCTTTATGCAGCTTGAACGCCCGATTATGAACGAAAAAGTGACAATTTATGACGATGGGCAAGACCCCCGCATGGTAATTATGCCCTTTGATGCCGAGGGGGTAACGCGCCAGTCGGTTAGTTTGGTTGAAAAAGGCATAGCGAAAAATGTGGTCTGGGATACTTACACCGCCCAGCGCGAACCGGGCCGCGAGACTACCGGACACAGTATTGGCATGCAGGGCGATGTTGGGCCAATTCCTGGTCATCTGTTTATCGAGGCGGGCGACTCTAGCAAAGAGGAGATGCTCAAGGATATTAAACGGGGTCTGTGGGTCACGCGCTTCCACTACGTTAACCCCCTCGTGCCGGATAAGGCCGTGCTGACGGGTATGACCCGCGATGGTACTTTCCTGATTGAAAATGGCGAGATTGTTGGCCCGGTGCGTAACTTCCGCTTTACCCAGAGCGCGGTGGAGGCTCTGCGGGATGTGGTGAGCCTGTCCAAAACCCGGATGTTACTACCTAACTTTTTTGGTGGTAATCTCGTCCCGGCTATTCGGGTCAGCAAATTCACTTTCAACAGCGCGACGGAGTTCTAGGGGTTGGGGGTCGGGAAAGTTCGTAGGGGCAGGTCCCCGTGTCTGCCCTGAAATGCAATTCGTAGGGGCGCACCTGGTGGTCGCCCTGGTAGCCAAACCCGACTTTATTTACAAGGATGGGCAGGATGGGCAGGATATTTAAATCCAAAATCCAGAATCCAAAATCGGCCATAATATCGGGCGGGGAGACCCCGCCCCTACGAATTTCGTTTCCCCCTTCCGCTTCAGGGAAGGGGGCCAGGGGGTTAGGTCAGATTATATTGGTTTTGTTGACCCTGAATCTGCTGCTGGCGGCCTGTGGTGGGGAGGAACCGCGCCCAACCACTACCCCAAATAGCCCCCCGCCCCAGACCCAGACCGCCAATAGCTTGCCCGCCGCCGAGGAAACCACCGCCGCCCCCTACAACTATAGCCCGGACAAAACCTTTATTTTTGGCCTGTCGCAAGAACCTGTGGCTTTTGGTGGGATTGGGCTAGACCCCGCCAACTTGACCGACTACCCCTCACTGCGAATTACCCGCCAGATTTATGACACCCTGTTTGAATACAAGTCAACCAGTATGCAGACCCAGCCCGCTAATTTCATTAAACCCAATGGTGTACAGGTTTCGGACGATGGCCTGACCTATACGATTCATATTGGCGGCGGCCTGAAATTCTCCGATGGCAGTGATTTTGATGCCGAGGCCATTCGCTTTAACTTTTTGCGTTGGGCGGGTCCCAACAGTATTTACCATCGGGGCGACTTTTCAGCCTATCGTTACTATTTTGTAGACCAGCAGGGTGTTTCGGGTTATCCCGGCAATTTAGACCTGGTGCGGCTGCAAACCCCCGACGAGCGCACAATTGTGATTGGCCTGAAAAAACCGATGCCAATGTTGCCCCAAATCCTGGCGATGCCCCAATTTGGTTTGCTTTCCCGCACTTCGTTTGACGATAAGGGTAATTTTGTTAAACCTGTGGGGAGTGGGCCGTATGTGGTTGATAAGGCTTACGACAAAACCGTCCGTAGCGAACAGCGTTATATGACCCTCAAAAAGAATCCCAATTATGAGATCGAGAAAGACCCCAAAAAGCTCCCCAAACGTAGTCTGGAAACGCTGGTTTTGCGGGTGCTACCCGGCAATCTAGACGGCTTGAAAGAGTTGCGGGATAACCATATCACTGCCACCGACAAAATCAGGCTGGAAGAAGTCCCGACTAATTCTAGTGACGACAAGTTTGAAATTAAACGCCGCCCAGCTCTGAATCTGGCTTATTTGGGGATGAATCAGGCCCGCCCGCCCTTTGATAATGAGGAGGTGCGTCAAGCCTTTGCCTATGCTATCAACCTCAAAGCGTTGGTGGCGAATAATTATCATAATTTAGGGACTGCTGCCGCCGGATTTCTGCCACCCGCCAGTCTGAATAATACCCTTGACCTGAAAGCTTATCCTTATGACCCCCAAAAGGCTAAAGATTTATTGGCTCAGGCGGGCTACCCCGATGGTATTTCGACTCCGCTTGAACTTTGGGTGTTGCCCGTGCCGCGCCTTTATTATCCCGATGCTAGTAAAGTCGCCCAGGCTATTATTGATGATTTGGCAAAAATAAATGTGAAGGTGGTGGCGCGGGATGAGTCGTGGGTTAGTTTTAATGCTAACCGCGATGACGGGCGTTATAGCCTTTTTCTGGGCGGTTGGCAGGGCGAAAATGGCGACCCTGACGAATTTTTCTATCGCTTCTTTGGCGAAGACCATAAGGATACTGGTTATGGCAGCCCGGAGTTGCAGGGGTATATTCGGGATGCCCGCCAATCGCTCGATGCTACCTTGCGCCAGAGCCTCTACCAGAAAGCTAATCAAACGATTATCCGGGATGTCCCGGTTTTACCCCTGGCCTATACCGCTTGGCCTGTTGCTGTCCGCCGCGATATTGTGGGCTATGACCCCCATCCTAGCGGTATCGAAAGTTGGGCAAATCTTAGTTTCAGGTAAAAATCTGGAAATAATCCAAAAACCGACAACCACTC
>Ga0209511_1000240_pt1 | contig 59869 bp, 43 predicted proteins | sample SSSSmetaG_FD_184141 | JGI IMG/M metagenome (GOLD analysis project Ga0209511, IMG submission 184141) | Glacier valley bacterial and archeal communities from Borup Fiord, Nunavut, Canada, to study Microbial Dark Matter (Phase II) - ​SSSS... | ecosystem: Environmental > Aquatic > Freshwater > Ice >... | reverse complement strand
GTGTAATTGACCGCTGTACTTATCAGATATTCCATGTATTGTTGTTTACTTATCATAGGCTTTAGCTTACCACATCTCGTAACTGGCTCCTTTAAGCGAAAGTCCTAAGACTTTTGCTGATAGACCTTTTAGAAGGACTCCTTAATCTCCAATCGCCGACTAATCAGGGACAAAACATAACAGAGGATAAAATAAAGCACGGTTATTACAAACATTGTTTCCAGTACATTGCTGTATTTTTGGTAGATTGCGCGGCCTTGCGAGGTTAGCTCCTGTAAAGCAATCACATACGCCAGAGAAGTATCCTTGATTAGAGTGATAAGCTGGCTGACAATTGCTGGCATCATCCGCCGGAGGGCCTGGGGTAATACAATGGTGATCAGCGTACTGAAAGGCGAAAGGCCCAGCGAATAGGCTGCTTCCAATTGCCCTTTATCCACCGACAAAATCCCAGCCCGCACAATCTCGGCCAATACCGCGCTGGTGTATACGGTTAAACCTACGATTGCCGCCCAGAACGAGTCTAGTTTTATGCCGAGTTTGGGCAGACCAATAAAAGCATAAAAGATGATTAGAAAAGAAGGGGTTGCCCGGCTGATTTCGATGTAAGCGGTAGCCGAAATAGCCGTGATTTTATTATTGGATAGTCGCCCTAAAGCCAGAATAACCCCAAATAACAGGCTAAAAATTATGGCAAAAAAGGCCACCCGCACCGTTACCCATAAACCTTCTGCTAAAAACTCCCAAATCGCCCATTCCTGGAAAATTTGCCACCTGCCGTTAAAAATAGCCGGAATAACAATCCACCACACCAGCAAGGCCAGTACCAGCCAACCGCCAAGAGTAGCCAAAATATTAAACCAGGAAAAATTGGAGCGATGTTGCACCGTGAGTGGTTTAGGAATAGTTTCAACTGCCATCTTAACGCGCCCCTCTCAGCTTCAAAGTGCTGGCTCGGTGCGGGTTGAGCCGCTTCTCAAAATAACTAACACCCCAGGCCAACGGCAAAGTTAATACAAAATAGAACAGGATAACGGCGGTAAAAACCTCAAAGGTGCGGTCTATGCGGTTGTTAACAAAGGTGGCCCGTGACATCAAATCTACTAAAGCGATGCTGGATAAAATCGCCGAGTTCTTAATCATGGCGATGTAAATATTGCCAAGTGGCGGAATAACCAGGCGAATTGCCTGGGGAATAATCACGTACCAAAGGGTTTGAATCAGCGACAACCCCAATGAGCGAGCCGCCTCGCTTTGACCGGGTGGCACTACCAATAACCCCGCCCGCAGCACTTCGGCAATGTATGCTCCGGTGTAGAGCGAAAGAGCCAGCGTGCCGACCACAAAAGATTGGTTAAATTCCAGCCCGAACAAATTAAATTGCAATTGTATTCCTAGTTTTGGTAATCCAAAATACAGGGCGAGTACCTGAACCAGAAAGGGAGTATTGCGGAAAAACTCGGTATAGACTATTGCCACTACTTTTAGGCCACCGCTAGGAGTGACCCGCAAACAGGCTACTATCAACCCAATTGCCAGACTCAAAATGCCCGCGATAAGCGACACCCAAATGGTGGTTAAAAAACCGTCCCAAAACAAATTCAGATTTTCAATAATCCCCTTGCCAAAATAGTCCAACGCTTACTCCCTTGCTGGCATAATTAGAATTACTTTAGGGGGCAAACCTAACCCCCCTGAGTACAGGAGGGGCAGATAAACCCGTCCGGGTGGGTTTGAAACCCACCCCTACAAATAAACACTACTTATCAGAACTTGGTATTACTTAGGCGGTTCGGCAGAAATCCCGGTAGCTGGTTTAACGTTCTTGTCGTAAAAAGTTTTCCAGCGACCATCGGTTTTCATCGCGCTAAGAGTGCCGTTAACGTAATTCAGTAGCTCAGGACGGCCTTTTTTGATGCCAATACCGTAAGGCTCGTTAGTGAAACCATCACCGACAATCTGGTAATTATCCGGGTTTGAAGCAGTCAATTTCAGACCAGATAAAATCACATCATCGGTGGTAACGGCATCCGCTTGACCGTTTTCCAAAGCCACAAACGCTTCCGAATATTTGGCGAACAATAATGGCTTCGCCTGGGGAGCTTTGTCAGCCAGATTTTTCTCGCTGGTGCTACCTTGCACGGTTGCCACGTTTTTGCCCGCTAAATCAGCCACGCTTTTAATCGGGCTACCCTTTTTAACCAGAAGTTTTTGTTGGGCAACATAATAGGCATCCGAAAAATCAATCTGCTGTTTACGTTGGTCGTTAATGGTGAAGGTCGCAATTACGATATCCGCTTTATCTTCCTGTAAGAAGGGAATACGATTAGCCGAAACCGCCTCGATAAACTCAATCTTGTCCTCACCACCGAATAAACCTTTAGCAAATTCGTGGGCCATTGATATTTCAAAGCCTTCCAGCTTCTTGCTTATCGGGTCGTTTAAGCCGAAGCCGGGTTGGTCATATTTAACCCCAACGATTAGCTTGCCGCGCTGTTTGATGGTATCGAGATAACCACCACTGGTCGGAAAGGCGGCAACGGTAGCTTCTTTTACGGGGGTAGGTTTTACGGCGGAAGTGGTGGTTGCCACAGCCGTGCTAGTACCCCCCCCATCGCAGGCCGTCAATAGCATGGTTGCCAGAATAGCGATTATCAGCATAAACGTGCTATAACTTCTGCGCTTGTAGATGTTTTTCATAAAAAATCCTCCTTATTAATTACTGGTTTCCCATCCAATATTCATTTAAACCCTCTTGTAGTTGTTTGGTGGTTTGGACACCTACAAAAGGTGACCCTACAGGGTTGGTCATAATAGCCATTAGTAACAAGATTACGCTGTTTATTTTGCGCGACTTCAACTTTTTCAAAAAATCCTCCTGATAAATCGTAAGCCTCCACCACTGTCACCCTGAGCTTGCGAAGGGTCTTGTTGATAACGTTGAGATTCTTCGTAGGCTCAGAATGACAAGCCCTGTGAACGCTTACCATAAAGTTAATATTAGTGTTTAAGAATTTTGCTCAAGAATTGTTTGGTGCGTTCTTCGGTGGGAGCCTCAAAGAAGTGGTCAGGCGACCCTTTTTCGATAATTTTCCCTTCGTCCATAAACAAAACCTGGTCAGCGACTTCCCTGGCAAAGCCCATTTCGTGAGTTACCGTCACCATCGTAATGCCGCTTTTTGCCAAATCCCGCATGACATCCAACACTTCCCGAATCATCTCTGGGTCAAGAGCCGAAGTGGGTTCGTCAAAAAGCATAATTTTAGGGTTCATCGCCAGAGCGCGGGCAATCGCGACCCGTTGTTGCTGACCGCCACTAAGTTGAGACGGGTAAGCTTCGGCTTTATCCCGAATACCCACCCGTTCCAGTAGTTCCAGACCCAAACTACGAGCCTCTTCTTTACTGATTTTCCGCACCTTAATGGGGGCAAGCATCAAATTCTCAATTACCTTCAGATGAGGAAACAAGTTGAACATCTGAAAAACCATCCCAGTCTCGTGACGCACCATTTCGGCCTTAGCGTTCGACGCGCCTAAATCCGTGCCGTCCACCAACAAATTTCCCTGGTCAATCTTTTCAAGATAATTGATACAGCGCAACATTGTGCTTTTGCCGCTGCCACTTGGCCCAACAATAATTACAATTTCGCCTTCGCTAATCGTGGCATCAATTCCCTGTAGGACGTGATTCTTACCAAAGAATTTATGCACCTCCCTAAACTCAATTAGCGGCTGCGTGGACATTTATTCGTCCTCACAGGTAGTTATTTGCTTGCCATAAGTTGACTTGATGCGTGCTGCTCTGGCGGGACGCTTGCCTAGCTTTAACAGGTTGCGCCAGACCAAGCTGTACCAGGAGGAACTACCTTGTTTGCGCTTGGCCTTTTTAACTTCTTGAACCATCGCATCCTGGGCCGCCTCATCGTGGAGTTCGCGCATTTTGCGGTAGGCGTTTTCTAACTCGTAACCATTACTCATTGCTTTTAGCCTCTTTGAACCGATTTTGGCGTGAAAGTTTCGTACCGAAAAGCTTGAACCGAAGCTGCCGACGTTTCGGTTTGGCTTTTACTACTTTTACTTCTATTGGCAACGCATTCTCAATACTAATTCGCCCGGTAAAGGGATTAGCTCGCAAGGTAGTTTCGATAGTAATCAGAGCGAAACGCCGCTGTTCTTCGTTGTAAGCCTCCAGGCTACCGTAGTCATGGATAATTTCTTCCAATTTATTGTCAGTTTTCTTCTTCATAACAATTAAAAATTCCTTTTGTATAATTCAGGTTGTTACTAATTGCCTACATTCGATTAACATCAAGTCTGGGGTCAACCCGCGCAAACCGACGGAGTAACCCAAGCGAGAGTTAAAGCTAATTTCGTTCAGGGTTTTTTGAACTCGACTTGCGCTTGATATTCAGGTTATAACGGAGATACCACACCAGCATGATAAGAGTCACGCCAGTATTAAAACCGTGCAAAAACCAGATTGAACCAAACGGGAGATTGATGATATACAGCCAGTAAATCAGGTTGCCCACATTTGCCATACCTATATGCAAGAGGCTATAGGATTTGAGGTTTTTGGTTTTGAAAACCTTAAAAAGCATTGGTAAGTTACTAATTACAAATAAACTACTGGCTAAAAATCCGGCCAGTTCCGGCAAAGACAAGCTATTCAATTTTAGAAACCTATCCTCCTACACTGGAGGACTGAAATATTGCCTGCCCTCCGGTGTTGTTTACTAACTATGCTCCTTCCTTAACCTCGATTAACTCGTCGGCCAGGAGTCCATGAGCTTCTTGATGTACAGCCACTGCTGCTTCCTTACTGGGTGCTTCAATCAAGCAGAATACCTTCCCGGAAGCTTCGTCGAACCAATATTTCAGATATTGCGCGCCGTATTTTCCCTGAACTTCAAGGTCTCGTTGGTGCGCCCCTGCTACCGCCTCTTTAGTCAGCCCGTCAACATGGTGATGAATGTCCATATAAAGTGCCATTGTAGTTTCACTCCTTTTAATTTGTTCTTATAATCAACGTTGTAAGATAGCGAGTCTTTTTTGGTGTCAACCCTGACCCACTATCTTGCTCAACATTTTTAGCATACAAGGCGAATTAGCACATCTATAAAATTGCACATTGAAATAATGTCCAAATTACACAATGTATCATCTAGGTCTTTAGAACTACTAAATTCGCTAAAATACCTAAATAAAGAGAATTAAGCAAAACTGTGACATAAAACACTAATTTCATAGTTGCGAACAGGGTATAATACAGTTAATTCATAGAGCCGATTCAGTGGAGACCCTTAAAATTGAAAAGGAAAAAGTCGGTACAGCGCGATACTAAACCCTTAGTAAGCCTTAACAAACCCGCCCCACCAAATAATTTTTTACGATTGATTTTGCCAGAAGTACAGGAAACATCTAACTCTAATAGAAGCACCCTGCCAGTTTTGTTGACCCCTTTTATAGGTAGACAACCTGAAGTTGATGAAGTTTGCCAGTTAATCAGTAACCCTAGCGTACATTTGGTGACTTTGTACGGTACGGCGGGCACTGGCAAAACCCGGCTTAGTCTGGCAGTGGCGCAGAAACTATCCCCTCAATTCCAGGACGGAGTTTTCTTTGTAAATCTTGCGCCCTTAAACAAGCCGGAATTAGGACTAGCGGCCATTGCCCAAACTTTAGGGCTACAAGACCACAGCCAGCTATCGCTTTTCAAAAAACTGCAAAATTATTTACACAAGCGCGAATTACTGCTTATTCTGGATAATTTTGAGCAAATTTTAGCCTTGAGTTCGGCTATTTCGGAACTGCTATTGGCAGCCCCCCAACTCAAAGTGCTGGTTACCAGCCGGGTAGTTCTCCGGCTTTACGGCGAAAATGTTTATACCGTCCCCACTTTACAACTGCTTGAACTGGCTGAAACTACTTCGTTTGAAACTCTTTGCCAAAATGAAGCGGTCAGCCTCTTTAGCCAACGCGCCAGCATGATTAACTCAGAATTTAAGCTGACTGAGGAAAACGCCCGGATTATTGCTAAATTATGTATTCATTTGGAAGGGCTACCTTTAGCGATAGAGTTAGCGGCGGCCCGTTGTGATGTATTTTCGCCCCAAACTCTGTTAGACCGACTTGGGGCCGGAAAGCGTTTTGAGTTATTGGTTGGCGGGTTTTCCAATCTTCCCCAACGTCAGCAAACTTTGGTTGATGCTATCGAATGGAGCTATCAACTTTTAAGTGAGACGGAAAAACAACTTTTTAGAAGAGCGGGCATCTTTGTGGATAGTTGCTCAGTGGCGGCGGTTGCGGAAGTGCTGGGTACAGAGCCAGCTGCTGCCCTTGACACCATTATTTCCTTGCTTAATAAAAGTTTACTGAAGCAGGTCGAAGCGATGCCCGGCGAAGAATTGCGCTTTACCATGCTGGAAACTATCCGCGAATACGCTCTGGAAAAACTGATTGAAGCAGGTGAATTAGTAACCGTTAGAGCTGCCCATAGCCGCTACTTTATGGAAATGGCGGAGACAGGTGAAGACCACCTAAAAAAACCAGACCACTTAAACTGGCTTAAACGTCTAGCCGCTGACCATCCCAATATTTTGAGTGCTTTGGATTATTTAATTGAAAGCGAGCAGGCAGACGGGGCTTTTCGCCTGGGCAGTAGTATTTGGGTAGCTTGGTGGCGGTGGGGCTATCTCAATCAAGGACGACAATGGCTCGATAAAATTCTGACCCTTAATCAAGCTGAAATTGAAAATGTTTTACTGGCTAAAGTTTTGGACGGGGTAGCTTATCTGGCAATGTATCAAAGCGATTACCGTACCGCCGAAACCTATTTTGAACAGAGTCTCAAAATCTGGCGGGAAACCGGGGTCAGTAAATATCTGGGCCGGGCCGTTAGTGGTTTGTCGGGAGCTTATCGGATTCTAGGTAACTATGACGAGGCTTTGCAACTGAACTACGAATGTCTGGATTTATTTCGGTTACTTGGCGATGCCGTCAGTGAAGCCGATAGCCTTTGTAACATTGCTTGGCAACTGATGGAGCGGGGTAATTACGAACAAGTCCAAAGCATGTTAGAAGAGTCGCTGGCTATCCATACTAACGCTAATTATCTTTCGGGGGTAGCTCGTGCCAAAATTTATCTGGGCGATATTTTATGGCGTAAAAATGACCCCACTCTGGCTGTTCAAAATTTAGAAGAGGCTGTAACCCTACTCCGGCAGATAAACCATCCGATTCGGCTGCCAAGTGCCCTCTATCGGCTTGGGCTAATCTATCTTTGTCAGGGGAAACTAGATATAGCCGAAAAGTCACTGGAAGAGAGTGTCGAAATTGCTGAGGAAATGCACAAAACGCTTGAATTGACCTACTCTTATAGCAGTTTAGGCTTACTCAGAATGGTGCAGGGAAATCTAGCTGAAGCAGAGACTTTGTTCCAGCAGTCTATAAAGCTACGCCCTGAAATTGGTCAATTAGAAGGGGTATTATGGGCTTTGGAGGGTTTAGCGGTGGTATACCTGAAACAAGCCAGAAATAGTCAGGCGCAGGAAATAATGGAGGAAGTTCAAGCTTTGCGGGAGGCTATCGCGGCCCCGGTATTAGCCCATACCCTTAAATTTATTCTGCCCGTCTTGTTAAACCATAACAAAACCGCTAACCACCGGGCTTCCCATATCAAAGCTAAATCTCATAGGAATGTAGCAGGGGAAGCCCTTCCTTCTACCAGTTTGCCATCGGACAACCAGGCGGCCTCTTTTAGCCTGGATGAGGCAATAGTATTAAGTAAGCGTGAAAGTGAAGTCCTTCAATTGATTGCCCAGGGGCATCAAACCAGCCAAATCGCCAAAATATTAGTTATTAGTCCCGGTACTGTTAATAATCATCTCAATTCGATTTATAGCAAATTAGGAGTCAATTCTCGCACCGCCGCCATCCGCTACGCCCTTGACCATTATTTGATTTAAGCCTCATTTTACATAGGTCTTTAGACCTAAATTCCCCAATACATAATTTTACACATTTATCAGCTCAGGATTTTTTATTGTTACTGCCCAAATGTGTAATTTTATAGATGTGTTAACCCCTAAAGCAGGTTATATATTACGGGGTATCTTTTTAACTATAACCTGAAAGGAACATAATCTTGAATACTTCAAATTCTTTGAGTAAAACTTTCGGCAAACAGGCCATCGTAATAGGTGGAAGCATCGCGGGGCTGGTGGCAGGCCGGGTGTTAGCCGACTATTTCGAGCAAGTGACAATTATCGAGCGCGATGATTGGACGGAAGGAGCTGACTTTCGCAAGGGAGTGCCGCAAGCCCGCCACCCCCACGCTTTACTTAAACGCGGCGAACAAATCCTTGAAGAACTTTTCCCTGGACTGCGCCAACAATTAATCTCTGAGGGGGCCGTTCCAGTTAATATGGGTAGCGAAACTGCCTGGTTTACTTTCGGCGGGTGGCGACCTCGATACGAGTCGAGCATAAATAATATAGCTTGTAGCCGCCCAATGCTTGAAACTGCCATTCGCCGCAAACTCTCAAACCTTAGCAACCTTAGTTTCAAAGTAGGTTGGGAAGTGACCGGGCTGCAAGCGGACTCCGCGAATGCCAAAGCCACTGCTGTAAAAATCCGTCAGAGAGCTGGTACTCAGCAAGAGCTAATAATGGAGGCTGATTTTATTGTAGATGCCAGTGGGCGAGAGTCGCATGTCCCAGAGTGGCTAGAGGCTTTGGGTTATACCCCACCCTCGGAAACCGTTATTAATGCTTTTCCTGGCTACGCTACCCGGATTTACAAACGCCCCGCCAATTTCGAGGGCTACTGGAAGTTGTTTTATATTCAACCTACTCCACCCAATGACAATCGAGGCGCAATCATAACCCCGTTGGAAGGCGACCGCTGGCACGCTACCCTAATTGGGATGAGTCAGGAATATCCACCAACCGATGAGGCAAGCTATCTGGAATATGCTCGCAGTCTGCCAACCCAGGAATTTTTTGAAGCTATCAAAGAGGCCGAGCCCCTGACTCCTATTGTCGGTTTCCGCAGTGGCTCTAACCGCTTGCGTCATTATGAGCAGTTGCCCAACTTTCTCGAAAATTTTGTGGCACTAGGCGATGCGGTCTATTCTTTCAACCCGGTTTATGGTCAGGGAATGACCGTCGCGGCTATCTCAGCTCTTGAACTTGGCAAATGCTTGCAAGAGCGGCAGAACGAAAATGAAAACTTGACGGGTTTAGCCGAGCAATTCCAGAACAGGTTGATGGAAGTTATTAGCTTGCCCTGGCAAATCGCCACCAGTGAGGATATGCGCTGGCCGAATACTACGGGCGTAGAGCCCAACACTGACCCGGCGGCGGCTTTGATGCAAAATTATCTGACACAGGTGATGTTCACAACTACTAAAAACCCTAGTGTGACCGAGGCTTTTTATCGGGTTATGAATATTCTGGATACGCCTAATGTATTCTTCCAGCCTGATTTGGTACTTCAAGTTGCCGCAGAAATGAGCCCAAGCCTGACGGAAGTTAGTGTAGTCTAATTGAGCAAAAATGGACTTTGACAAATAACCCGTGAGGGTTGCTTGACCTAACCCTGTAGGGACACGATGCATCGTGTCCCTACAACGATATTACGGATTTAATAGTAAATATTCATGTGGATATTATAAATTCAGGAGATTTAAATGGTTGCGAACCTAATTAATCCAAATCACCAAAAAATTATATTGGCGGGGCAAGTGTTGTATGTATCGCAGACCAGTAGAGGCTATTGCTTGCGCCGTTTGCACGAATCCGATTACAAGCTACTAATAGAAATGTTTTTAAAACTATCAGCCGACACTTTGCAAAAACGTTTTATGCGGCCTTATTTTAAAATCGATGTGGAGACTGCTCATGAATATGTTTCGCACTTGTGGATAGCCAAAGCCGAGAAACAATATATTGTACTGGCTACAGTTCGAGAGAGAAACCGGGAGCACGCCATTGCTATAGCAGAATTACTCCATAGCGGCAAACGCACAGACCCGGCAGAAATTGCCCTGGTAGTAAGGGATGATTACCAACGGGACGGGGTTGGCTCTAAATTAGTGCTGGATTTAGCCCAGGCCGCATAAGCTCGTGGTATTACCCACTGGCACGCCGATGCCTCCATAGGAAACGAAGGAGTACGGCGACTACTCCAGAAATCCGGCAGACTATACAAGAGCATTACCCGGTAGGGTGAAACCGAACTGTCTGGGACATTTTAAGTAGATAAGCCAAGTGCATTGAGGGGGATAAAGCCATGCCATCAACCAGAGCAAAACATAAAACGGCGGTTATTACACCGCCCACCAGTGAAAACCTATTGGGTCAGGCTCAGCCGGAAGTTGCTGAAAAATTTTTCCCCAGCGTACCGAAAGCCCTGACCGAAAACCGAATGATGGGCGCACAACGCCAAAAACTGGTTATGCGTACCGCTCAGGTTCATGGTAATCGCAATCTCCAGAATATCCTGGCGCGTTATCAGATTCAGCGAGAGGCAAAGGTGGGTTGGAATAGCCGGAATGGTCGCCTTCTTAAAGATGGCCCCAACTCTGGCGAGCGTAATATCCCGGTAGACTCCAAGAAAGCCGAATTAGGAAGTAGCCGCCGCATTCCAGTCTCCGGGCTAAAAACGGGCAATCAGGATGAGGATACCAACGTCAAAACAGGCCACAAAACAGGCCCAAAAGATGATAGAAAACTGATTATGGTTGCCGGCCACCCAGAGCAAATCGGCGACCTTACCGGGGAATCGTCGGCGGGTGAGGCCATCGTGGTCATCCCCGATAATCTTAGCCTGAAAGACCCAGTAGAAGTGTTGTTGCATCTTCACGGTCATTCTATCGGCTATCGCAGTCCTGGCGGAGGGGGTGAAGGGCGCGACGTGGCGAAAGATTTTATCGAACAGCAATTAAGAGCCAGTGGCCTGAATATGATCGGCATCTTGCCACAAGGGGGTTACTTCTCAGGTTTTGAAGGGGTAGACCGTCAGGCTTATGTCCAGGAAATTTTTGATTTTTTAAATAAACAAAACTTGTGGCAACCCGGCAAGAAAATCGAGAAAGAAATAAAGCCCGGCCCTCTAACCATGTCGTCCTGGAGTGGGGGAAGTAATCGCCTTTCATCGCTGCTGGGCTATGATGCGGCAGGAAGAAAGCCCGCCAACCCGAACCCAACTGGTATGAAAGGGCTTATTATTTTCGACTCGTTCCATGGGGAAGGTACTTTCGTGCCCTGGCTACAGGCTCAATGGAACAACGATTTAAAGCAATTATTGCTTATCAGCCAGGGCGCGGGTGGGGAAACTGATAAGGCCGATGAAGCTCAGTTAGCCTATTTGGAAAATAGTATGCGTTTCCGAGGCTATTACACCGAAGGTTATGCTAAGAGGTACCAAATATTAATTGATGCTCGCACCGAGTGGTTTAACGCGACCAAAAAGTCCAGCGTTCCCAAGCTGATGTCAGAAAAAGTTTACGATAAATTGGCCGATAACTATCAGATAACTCCGGCGGCAAAAGGAACTGAACATGAGCAGATTATAGGCAAACATCTCCAGGATGGGCTGAAGATGTATTCACCTAAATCCGCCAAACAAGCTCAGCCCGCTACCGATGGCGTTAAGTCCCAGCCTCGGACTGATGTAGCCAGAACGTTGATGCCCACCCCTTCTATTAGCCGGGCCAGCGACTCCGTTGGATTAACCACTAACCATCCCATTCAACGGGACAAAGCCAAAGGGAAGGTCGCGAAAAAGGAATCTGTGACTTTAGCCCCGGCTGGAGACTCCCATACTCTTGATAAGGGGGTTGAGGGTTATACTACCGATCAGGGTTTCTTTCGTCGCTATCCAGTAAGCAGTGCCACCAAGCACACTAACACCACTGACCGACCTCAATTCCGGCTTGACCCCGCCGAAATAACCGGGAATTTTCATGGAAACTCGGTTCATCCAGCGGTAGTTGACCCCTTAACCGCTTTAATGGATGCCTTGCATCAGGCCGGGGATCAATTGGATGATGCAAGCCTGAAACTTGCCAAGGTAGGCAGTGCCTTTCGGACAATCGAAGCCGAGGGTAGCCTTTATTTGGGCGCACTCCAAAAAACAATCCGCAAGAATCCAACTATTTTTGGCACACTGACTTTTCCGACTGACTTAGAGACACTGGCAAAATCAGACATGCAACAACAAGTCCAAAAACAAGCCTTCAAGGATGCTCTCGCCGCCAGCCCTGGCTGGAATGCCTCATTAGCAGAACGGTTAGTGAGCATCACTGGTCAGTTTAAAGCGGCGGCGGGGGGTTCAACCCATCATTCAGGGGTGGTGGTTGATATAAATTTCCCCTACATTCATGTTGATGGAGATAAATTGAGCGTGGAATGGCATGGTATGAGCCGGGAAAAGAATGCGGAGGCTCTCCAGTCGGCGGCGGGGGTCTGGTTAAGCCAGAGCGCCACAACCTACAAGTTTGATACTTATGATACTGATAAAGAAATCTGGCATCAGGAGTGGCGAGCTTGGTCAGGGCCGTTGGCTAAAGCCCGCCGAATTTAGCTCGACATGATTTGTCAAAACTCATATTACAATCCACTGGTCGCCTGGTTGTTTCAACCTCACAACATCAAAATAAGGCTGAAACAACTAACTGATAGGGGCTAACCCTTGACACCACCTGAAGTAAGACCTTCAATAAAGTAGCGTTGGAAGAAAATGAAAAGGATTAAAATCGGCAAAACCATTAAAGTTGACATTGCCATCAGCCATTCCCAATGGGGCCGCTCATTCACGCCACCTGTGAAGAAATACATCCCTACAGTCAGAGTATATTTTGATTGCGAATTTAAGTAGATCAAGGGGCTAAGGAAGTCATTCCAATGACCCTGAAAACCAATGATGCTGACCGAAAGTAGGGCTGGTCTGATTAATGGCAGCATAACACGAGTAAACGTCTGAAAAACATTTGCCCCATCTATAATAGCGGCCTCTTCGATTTCTTTGGGTACTGACGAAAAGAACTGGCGCATTAAAAAAATAAAAAGTGGAGTGCCACCTAAAAGAGAGCCTAAAACCAGAGGATCATAATGGTTAATTAAATCAAACTGTTTCCAGATTAGAAAGGTGGGGATTAGTTTAACCGCGTCTGGTAAAAACATTGTCGAAATCATTACCATAAAAAGGAAGTTGCGGCCTGGAAAAGCGAAACGAGCAAACCCATAAGCTACAAGGGCTGAGACAAAGACCTCTGCCACTAAGGGAACCAGCGTTACAAACAAAGTATTGAAAAGGAAGCGGGTAAAAGGCAAGGCATTCCAGGCATCCGGGTAGTTATTCCATTGCGGAACCGCCGGGAACCATTGGACTGGTTGGTCAAAAATATGGTTGCCCTCTTTAAGCGAGCTGGAAACTAACCAGAAAAGCGGTATTAAAAATAGCACGCCGAGCGCCGAAACCAACAGGTATGTAGCCGCCTTGCTTACTATTTGGCCGACCCGCAGAGGACTCCAGGGAATACGCTTGGGTGAGTCAGTGGGTCGAGTAACCGTTGTACTCATAAACTATTTCCTTTCTCAGCCGTGCTTTTATTTTTCCTGGCCTTCATAATAAACCCAGCGAGTTTGGGAACGAAAGAGGACAATTGTGGCTGCCAGTATTAACACGAACAAAATTACGGCTAAAGCTGTGGCGTAACCCATTCGCGATTGTTCAAAACCATAAGAAAAAATTAGCAGGTTCATAAAGCGTCCGGCAGCGGGCGTAGCTCTGGCAAAGGCGGCAGGAGTGAAGAGTTGCATGGCACTGGCGAACTCCACTACTACCAGGAAGAAAATGGCCGGAGTCATCATAGGAACGGTAATTCTAAAGAACTTGGTAAAAGTATTGGCTCCGTCTATCGAGGCGGCTTCATATAAGTCGGTGGCTACACTTTTTCGGCTGCCTAGCAAAATAACCGTGTTATTTCCCAGAGCCGTCCATAAACTCATAATTATGAAGGCTGGTAGCACCCAATTCTCATCCCCAAACCAATCAGGGGGGGTCTGACCAATCAGGTTAAAAACAGGCGATAGAGCGGTATTAAGTAGACCAACATCTGGGTTGAAAATCCAGCGCCATAGTAAAACCACCGCTACCGCCGGAACGATTGAGGGTAAGTAGTACAATACCCGGTAAACTCCGATAAAACGCAACTTTTTACTGAGTAAAAGAGCCAGCATAAGTGAAAAGAAGACGCTGATGGGGACGCTAATGATAGAGTAAAGCACCGTTAGCCTGATAGAAGGCCAGAAGTTAACGTCTTTATTAATCAGCGTATCGTAATTTTTAATACCTACCAGATTTGGAGACTGTTGCAGGTTATAGTCGGTAAAACTAAGCACAAGGGTGGCTAACATTGGGGTAAGGTTAAAGACTAAAAACCCCAAAATCCAGGGCGTTATTAGAGAATAGCCGATTGCCACCTCACGGCGCACATGAAATACGTTGCGGAGAACATAATGTACTCCGATACTAATGCCAACGACCGCTACCGCCAGCAGCAAAAACCGTATAAAAGTTGGAAGATAATCACCAATAGGATCCCCTACCATTTCACCCTCCTATTCTCTCGTTAGTAAAGATAAACAAGAGATGGCAGTTTTTGAGATTGCCATCCCCTGAGAATTACTATTTAGGCAACGTATCCTCTAACAGCGGACGTACCTTCTTGGCGAGATTCGCGGCGGTATCTTTTCCCCGGAAAAGTGGGTCAATAAACTGAGTGTTCCAAATGTCGGCCCACTGAGCATAGTTAGGGTAAATCGGCGCAGCTTTGGCATCTGGCAGAGCCGCAATAATCGCATCAATCGAGCCAGCCGGACGCTTGGGTTGGGCCTTTTGGATGGCCTCCTTTGTGGAGAGGGATTTACGAGGAACTGGTACTTTCCATTTCTGGATGCCATCAGTGATATCGGCTAGAGCCGCGAAAGCCGCCTCCTTGTTTTTAGTTTTGGCACTGATGGCATTGAAAGCGATATAAGCCGGGGTAAGGCGGTTGCCGCCTGGACCTTTTGGAACCAGGAAAGCCTGGGCTTGCCCTTTCATACCATCACGGGTTTCCAGCGAGTCGGCTGCACCACCTATAAACATCGCTACCTTGCCATTGATAAACATGGTGTCGAAACCCTGGTCTTTGACCTGGCTGGGGGTCGGCGAAACATGGGATTTGATAGCTAGGTCGGCGTACCATTGCTCGGCTTTTAACGCTTCCGGCGAGTCAATAGGGGAAGTTTTAAAATCCGGGGCGATAGTTTGCCCACCAGCCTGCCAGATATACATCTGAGTTGGCGGCCAATCAGTGCTATTGGTAGTAAAACCCCATTGTTTAATCGTTTTCGCATCGAAGGCGGGGTCATCAGCGGTTTTACCGCTACCGTCAAGGGTCAACTTCTGGGCTGCTTTCATGAATTCATCCCACGTCCACTCCGCAGTAGGCTGGCCTACATTAGCTGCCTTGAACATATCAAGGTTAGCATATAAAACCAGAGGTTGCTGAATCCAGGGTAAACCGTAGATTTTGTCCTTGTAAGAAGCGGCGGCGATTGCCCCAGGAAAATAATCGTCCAGATTAAAGGCAGGATGAGTCTTATCGGCCTTTAACATATTGGTCAGGTCAAGCAAGGAGCCCTTATCGGCAAAACCAGAAAGATGATCAACATCTACCCAGAATATGTCTGAGGCCGTTCCAGAGGCCAGGCCGGTTTGCAACTTGGTTACGTATTCCTGGGGGCTGGCCTGGACTGTCACATGATAATTTGTTGCTTTAGCATTGATGCTATCAACAATAGCCTGGAACTCTTTGGCTTCAACAACTCCGGCCCACACTGACATGGTTAGCTCAACTTTAGGCCCATTAGCCGCCGCTGTGGTGGCTGCGCCCGAAGCAGGGGTAGCTCCTGAAGCCACTTTGGTAGCAGCACCCGGGACGCTTGTATTAGTTCCGTCCCCGCAAGCTGCCAGCACCAAACTTAATATTAATAGTAAGATCGTGAAGACACTCTTTTTTCTTGAAAGCATACTCTTCTCCTCCTTTACCCCCAACTTCTTTGCAGGGGGTTCCGATTCAACCTTGAAATCATAGGATAAGGTTAGTTCAAAATAAGCGACTTAAAATACTATAAATTTATGCTTGCCTGGTACAACCGTAGGAATAGCGGATAGTTAATTTAGTAGAAACACTGTTTTATATCGGCGGAATGCCTGGGGTGTTAATGCAGTGGGCAGATTAGTTGCCCTCTGTTTCCAGGATGTAAGGACTGTAGTTAACGGTAGTGAAAAAGGTCACGGAGGAATATTTTTAAAACTTGATTAGACCCCGGCCATTTGGAATATTTAGTCTACACTTCTCAATTCGAGTGAATGAAGCTGCACATTAATAGCATAGGCCGTCCAGGTTATTTCTTTAAGTTGGCTACCCCAACTAGCCAGACCAACTTGCAAAATTACGCATTCCTTGCTCTAATAATAGATTAGTTAACTAACTTGGTCTGTTCGCTGGCACACATAGAGTGAGACGATATTAGCAAGTTTATCAATTCTAGGGTGGTTTGGAGTTATAGAGCTGAGTATAAAGAACTAAAGATTTTGAAGGGTTTTAGGCTCAAAATTAAATCAAAAAATTTAAATGTTAACGCTCAGGTCTATAACTCAGGGTTAAAAGTAAATCAGGCTGGAATCGAGACGGTAAAGGTAGTGCCATGATCAGGGACGCTTTCAACGGTGATACAACCACCATGTAACTCCACTGCATTCTTAACAATTACTAGCCCTAGCCCCGTTCCTTTTATGTCTTTTACATTCGACCCTCGGTGAAATACTTCAAACAGATGGGGTTGGTCTTCAATTGGTATCCCCAACCCGTTATCTTTCACTTTTATTGTTATATTCTCTTCGTCACTACCAATCTCAAAGATAACTTCGCCGCCGTCTGGAGAATATTTAAGGGCGTTTGTGACCAAATTATTTATTATTAGCCGCAGCAAATTCATGTCGCCGTTTATCTCTTTTTTATAGTTTGAGATAAATGTCAGCCTGTGGCTGGAACTGACTATTGGTAACATTCCATCCAGAAGTTCTCGGCAAAAAGCTTCCAGATATATTTTGACGGGAGCGAATCTGAAACGACCTGTTTCCATTTGCCCGATTAGCAGCATACTATCCAGCAGAGCTGTTAGCTGCATAGCCGCTCTCTCAATATGATCGGCATAAACCTTCTTTTGTCCCTGGTCAAAGCGGTCAGCGTAATCCCGTAGCAAGCTATTAGAAGAAAGAATTACCGTCAAGGGCGTGCGAAATTCGTGGGAAACCATTGAGACAAAGCGCGATTTGAGCATAAAACGCTCTCGTTCCTGAGTCAAAGCCTCATTAAGATTCTCAACCTTCTCTTCCAGTTCTTGTTTCTGGTTTTCCTGACGTTGCAAGCGGGAACGTACCGCTACCAATAGCTCTGCCAGGGTAAAAGGTTTGGTCAGATAATCATCTGCTCCTAAAGCCATTCCCCGCCGAAAATCAACTTTGTCGGCGCGAGCGGTTAGAAAGATAAAAGGGGTACTGCTTAAAGTTCCTTCAGCCCTGATTGCCAACAGCACTCCATAGCCATGTAAATTGGGCATCATAACATCGCAGATTATCAGGTCAGGTCGTTCTTTTTTGGCTAACGCGACCCCTATCAAACCATCCTGGGCGGTTATAACCTCATAACCTTCAAATGTCAGCGACTCGGAAACCTCTTCGAGTAACGGTTGTTCATCATCAATCACTAAAATCTTGGTCATCTATTTAAGCTCCTTTAGCTCAAGCCCAATGCTTTGGCGGTCTGGTATAACTACGGTAAAGGTTGTACCCTGCTCTTGCAAGCTCTGTACAGCGATCCTTCCATCATGAATTTCAACGGCGTGTTTAGTAATAGCCAACCCTAAACCAGTACCTTGAATAGTTCCTACATTGGTGGCTCGGTGGAAAGCATCAAAAATTTGAGATTGCTCTCTCTCTGGAATACCAATACCCTGGTCTTCAACCTTAATTATAATTTCGTTATTTTCCCGGCTAAGGTCAAATTTAATCAGGCTATCGGGAGGCGAATATTTAGCGGCATTGGTCAATAAATTAGTAATAACCTGACCCATTAGTTTATAGTCAAAATAGGTCTCGATAGAATCCGGCTCAATAGTGCAACTAATTTTGTGGCTCTGAATAACTGTACTTTTTAACTCAGCCAGCAACTCGCGGCAGAATTGGGCCAGGTCGGAATAGTTGGGCTAGAACAGGGTTTTCTCGGTCTGGACTTGTTCGATGGTCAATACGTCTTCCAGCAAAACAATCATATGACGCACTTGCGACTGGATTTTATCAATCCGGCGGCGCACCTGTTCGGGCGACATTTTCTCCATGTACTCTTTAAGAGCATCACTGGCCGCCTGAATCGTAGCTAATGGAGTACGGAACTCATGGGAAGCCGTAGAAACGAAGCGGGATTTAAGCTCACTCAACTCTTTTTGTTTTTCAAAGGCTTGACGCAGATCCTGTTCAACCTCCTTACGGCGGGTTATATCATGAACAGAAGCCAGAATATAATCCTCGCCCCGCATTTTAATCGGGAAAATCCGGGCTTCGACAATAAGCGGCATACCATCCTTGCGAATAATTTCCAGGTCATATTCAATATTTTGCCCGTTATTGAGAATGCTCTCCAAATCTTTATCAAGTTGCAGAGGGTCTAGGGGGATAGCAAGGGAAAAGTGCTCTCCAAAAAGCTCCTGACGGCTATAACCACTCAGTTCTTCATAGGCCCGGTTAGTATCAAATATAACCCCACTCTTATCCCAGACGCAAAGGGGACTAGGAGAATATTCAAACAGGATCTGGAGGCGGGCCTCGTTTTCCCGCAAGGTCTGGTCGGCTAACCGTCGCTCGGTAATATTTTCGGTAGTTACGCAAACCCCAATAGTATCGCCGTCATCGGTAATAACTGGATAATAACGACGTTCAAAATAATTTTTTTGTTTATCGGCAGTCTCAATCAGTTCTGAAACCGTCAAGTCTCCAGCTAGAGCCTCGTTGAAATATTTCAGAAAAGTCTCCTGCAGTTCGATTTCAGGAATTATTTCTTTGTAGGTTTTTCCCGGCAAAATTTGGTTTTGATAATATTTTCTAATATTATTGGTAGCCACCCGGTTAGCTAACCGAACCCGAATATCCTTATCAATCAGGATAAAACCAAAAGGGGTACTGTCAAAAACCGCCCGCAGGTCTGCCTCTGAACGTTTAAGGGCGGCCTCAGTCTGCTTCCGCTCGGTTATATCCTGAATTGTGCCGAATAGTTTTGTGACCTTACCATTTTCTACAATAGGCTGCGTTCTACCAAAAATATAGGAAGAAATTCCAGCCTGATTTAGCAGGCGGTATTCAGTTTCAAATGGAATACCTTCGGTAATAGTTTTACCAAGCTGTTGTTGAAGGGTAACTTTATCTTCAGGATGTATCAGTTTGTTCAGATAATCCTTGAGGTTAACAATATCATCATTAACTCCTCCGACAATTCTAAGAGTTTCCTCTGACCAGATGGTTTCTCCGGTTTGCAGATTTATCTCCCAACTTCCAAGCTTGGCAATACGTTGAGCCTCTGCTAGTAGGGCCTCACTTTTGCGCAGGGTTTCTTCCCATCGTTTACGCTCGGTAATATCGGTGGAAACCCCACAAACCGCGTAAGGCACTCCATTATTATCAAACAATGGTGATTTGACTGAGAGATAAGTATGCTGCCCATCCGCTAGTAATCCAATTTCCTCAAATTGGATTGTTGTTCTGGTATCTAACACTAACTGATCATTTTTTTCATACTCTTTTGCTATTTCCTCGGGGAATATCGCTGAGATTGCTTTACCAACAATTTCTTCTCGTTTAACTCCAAATAAAGTTTCATATTGGCGGTTGATGGTCAGGAAGCGATGATTAGCATCTGTTAAATAAATCACGGCACTAGAGTTATCCAGAATAGCTCGGAGTTGGTCGTTAGTTTTACCCAGAGCTTCCTCGACCTGTTTACGTGGGGTAATATTCCGCGAAAAAGCAATACAAGTATCAAGAGTTAAAGGCACAACCCTAAAAGAAATCCAATAACTCTGATTATTTCTTTGAACCGCAGTCTCTACTTCAACTTTTTGTTGGGTTTCCAAAGCCTGTTTAATGGCCTTTTTTGCCAGAGCCGCCTCGTTTGGCTCGAATATCTCAGCAACATTTTTCCCAACTAATTCTTCCTGAGCGAGGAAAAAGGGGTCAGGGTTGGTAGTCACAACCTTTATAACATTACCTTCTTTATTCACTATGGTAATTCTATCATCCATAGTCGCGAACACCCCGCGCAACTCAGCCTCGGAGTCGCGCAAAACCGCTTCCATTCGCTTGCGTTCGGTTATATCGTGATTTACCCCCATCGAACCGATGGCCTTACCATTCTTGTCCTTGATTAACACTATCGAGCCAAAAATGTTAATGGGGCTGCCATCTTTGCGATATTGGACTACTTCTCCATACCAATGACCCGTTGCATAAAGCTCTTTGATGGACTCTTCGATGTTAGTTTCGGTAGAGAATTCCATTTTCAAGACAGTTCCCGCCCGTTGACCGAGCACTTCGTCATATCGCCAGCCATAAATGCGCTCTGCCGCTTTATTCCAGCTTCTGATTTTAAAATCAAGGTCAGTCCCAATCACTGCATCCCAGGTATTTTCCTGCAAACTGGCCTGATAACGCAGCTGCCGCTCGATTTCCTTGCGTTCGGTAATACCCGGATAATACAAACAATCCCGTTCTCTGGCTTAGAGGGGCTCTTAGCATTAATCGTAATCTCTGCCTCAAAAGAAATCCTACTATAGCGTTGAGCCAGTAACTCAACTTTCTTTGCCTGCCCATCAGCGATTACCTGCTCGATAGTTTTTTCCAGCAGAGGGCGACTATCAGGTTGAACTAGCTCTAATAGTGAATTTTGCTGGGAGATTTCTGGCGAATATTCAAACATTTGGTAGAAAGCGGTATTGGTTTGTTGAATACCAGTCTGGGGGTGCGCCAATACAATCGCGTCGCTGCTACTGTCCAGGATAGCTTCCACCCGGTCTTTGGCTTTCTGCAACTCGGCAGTACGTTCGGCTACTCGTTGCTCAAGTTCATGGGCATAACGCTGGTTACGCTCAATCAAATCAGTCTGCGCCAGGGCAATAGCTACTTGGTGGGCGGCCCTCACTGCTACCTGAATATCCTCTGAACCAAAAGCCAGAGGCAGGGTTGAGGCCAGAGTCACTACCCCGATTAAGTCATTTTGCACCACTAGCGGCACTTTCAAGACGGTAGACATCCCCTCCATAACTAGCGGGCCTTCTTCGGGGTGCTTTTTTTTGTCAGCTTGAAAGTCGTCTAATAACAGATAATTATTATCCTGAAGGGTGGCGGTATCAAACTCTTCGAGGGGAATAGTCTGGGTTTGGGGTAAGTTAATTTCCCCATCAACTGAGCACGAAATTACTTTTGCCAGCTTATTTTCAAAATCAAAGGTAAGGATTAAGGCCTGATTATGAGGCACAAGTTCATGAAGATGCTGAAGGGCGGCTTCCGCAATTTGACGGGGGGATTGCACGCCCAGAATAGCCTTATCAATTGAATAAAGGCCAGCCAGACGTTTAGCTGATTTTTTGAGATTTTCCTCTGCCAGCTTTTGCTCGGTAATATCGGTTAAAGCTCCGGCAATCCTGGTTACTTCCCCATTATTATCACGTACAATAACTGAACGGTCTTTAACATAAAGGTACTCGCCCTTTAGGGTGCGGTAGCGATATTCGCCCGACCACAGCCCTTTTTTTAGTACATTAAGACTATCTGCCAAATCGGACAGAATACGGGGCAAATCCTCCGGGTGGACTCGCTGACTCCACCAACCTCTCACATTATCGCCTTTTACTATTTTCCCAAAAAGGCTGCTATAACTTTCACTTAACCACAATCTATTATTTTTAATATCCCAATCATAAAGAGCATCACTGGAAGCTTCAGTGAGGAGGCTCAAACGGTCTTTATCTTTTTTCTCTTTAAGGATATTCTGCACCGAGTGGTCTAAAAGAGGTAAATAAGCCTGGTTTTTGTCTTTAACTAGATAATCGTATGCCCCGGATTTGAGAGCTTTGACCGCCTCTGCCGCCTCATTAAAAACCGAAATAAAAATTACCGGGCAATTAGGGGTTAATTCCAGAATTTCATAACCACTACCATCAGGGAGTTGGCTATTGCAATTATTACGTCAAAAAACATTGCAGAGATTAGTTCTCTGGCAGTTGCCACGTTACTGGCGATAGTATACTGATAAGCAAGCTGTTGGCTTCTAACAAAGTGTTTAAAAGCTTGTTGGTCAGTTTCACTATCCTCAACCAACAATATATTAATATTATTTGGATTCATTTGGTTTACAATTCGGACAAGCCACTAAAAGCAGGTGTTAGAGATTAATGATTCGCTAATAAAATCCCGGACACTAACCAACTAATGGCTAAAGCTACAAATCACTATAGCAGGAAAACATACTATTCCCTATTGTATTAGAATACCCTTTAAATCGGCGAATAACATCCGTAAACTGCGGTATTTAGTGACGCTTAAATACTTAGAAAACTACTTAGGAGTTTTCGGTATGCTCAGGTTTTTTATTTATCGCCAACTCCAAGCGGAAGGGTCACGGTAAAAATTGTACCTGCCTCAACCATGCTTTCTACCTCAATAGTACCACCATAAGTTTCAATGGATTGTTTGGCAATAACCAAACCCAAACCTGTGCCCGAAATCGTGCCAACATTCCCTGCCCGGTGGAAGGGTTCAAACAGATGTTTAAGGTCTTGTTCAATCAAACTTGTTTTTGTTGTGGAGTTGGGCTAACAATTCGACCTGTTGGACTTTATGGGTTTGGACTAATGCCTGAATAACAGTTTCAAGTTTCTCCACATCAGCAGAATTGACCAGGGCCGAAAGGGGAAGGCCAATGGTCTCCCCCTGCTTGGTTCTAAACAGCTTATCAAAGGCAAAATTGGTTTGCTGGATACCTTGGTATCCTTCCACCTTAAAGCAAGCGGGTATAGACTACTAACCGCTTGTTGTAGGTATGCTGATCCTTTACAAAATCGCCATAACAGGTAATAAGGTTAAGTTGAGACTGGTCACTGACTCCAAAGACCCGCTCCAGTGGGGTACTTTCCAACGGATAGCTCGCTACCTCTGTAACTACGAAGGTAAGTTCGTTGCCAGTGCTGTCCGACACGTAAACCTTATCGCCAGGGCTGAGGTTTTCCAAAGACCAGAAAACCGCTTCTCCCTTAACACTATCCCTATGCCCCGCGATTACCGCATTCCCGGCCTCGCCTGGTTTTGGCCCACTTGACAGCCAGCCCGCATTCCAGATATTGCTCGGCACATCCATCGCCCCACTACTTTGCAGCCCTAACGCTTCAATATTGGTATCAATACCCAGAGCCGGAATACGCAAACGCACGGGCACAACCGGGCCAGTAGCAGTAGTAAGCTTGGTACTGTTGGTAAAGGTCTGGGCCGGACGATTGGTGGATAGGCGTTTGCCGAATAACTCATAATCAGATGCTTCGGGGCGCACTGATGAAGTATGCTGCCATTCTTCATCCACCGCCTGTACTAAGGGCAAACTGAACAAATTTAGAGTTACCAGCAGCAACAAGAGGCTGCTCAAGCCGCGCCACCAACGACGATTAGGGCGAAGATTACGGCGGCGGGTAGCCCAAGTCGCCAGACCCAACCCCACCAGCAACAGCAATATAGCACCCAACGGGCCATTATCAGCCTCCTCATCCGTCCGTCCAGTATTGGGCAAGCCGGGCAAAGTTACGTTTGTACTGGAACTAAGGCCAGAACCAGGAACATTGCCGCCAGCGTTACTACTCCCGCCAATTGGTTGCCCATCTACCAACCCGGTCACGAAGGCCGTATTGGTGAAATTACCACCTTTGGTAACTGGCCCAACCAGCGTGGTGACGATAATAGTGACGGTCGCCCCTGGTGGCAGCGTGCCAATCTGCACCGTAATCTTCTGCCCGCTAATCGTCACTGTCCCCTGACTACTGGTGGCCCCTTTTACCTCAAAGGGTAGTGGCACATCGTCCGTGACCACCACATTCTCATCTGGCAACCCACCGGGATTTCTGACAGTAATGGTAAACTGAACCGTTTGACCCGGCACAGCCTGACCTTTATCCGCCGTCTTGAGAATAACTGGATCAACCTTAACCAAATCGGTTGGGGCAGGAGTAGGCGAGATATTCCTCCCCGGAGTTGGGGTTGGCGGTATGTCGGTCACGCCCGGAGTAATAGTCACGGTGGTGGTTGGCACTACTGTCGGCGTAGGAGTCGGCAAATCCTTTGGTGCTTCATCCGTAGGATTGTTTACCTGATTAGAAACAATCGTGCCTGTCAGCTCATTCGCCCTAATCGAAGCGGTATTAAAGATTCTCAGTTTTCGGGGGGCGGTGGGATTATCTACCCGCACCTCCATTGTGACTGTGCCACTCTGACCCGCCGCCAAACTGCCAATATTCCAGCTTACCACTCCACGCCCATTCGCGCCCCCGGCGGCAAAAGTGCCGTTGGGTGCGTTAAGGAAGGTAGTTCCTGCCGGAATATCGTCTGCGACTTGCACCCCCGTTAGGGTTAAGGAGCCAGTGTTGGTGAAAACCAGCGTATAGTTAATTTTGAAATTATAATAGGTAAGGCTACCACTATTCGGGCTAGACTTTTTGCTAATTGCCAGCCCTACCGTCGGATTGCTTACGATATTTGAATCTCCCGGCGGGGTGAGCGTGCCAGTTTCGGTAGAACTTATCACGCTGGCCTGATTGGTTATATTTATTGGTATACCCTGGTTATTTACCAATAACGGACTATTGACCGTCACTTGGAATTGGAGGGTAGTCGAGGTATTGATAGGCAGACCAGTGATAGTCCAGGTCAGGCGATTGGCAGTGAAGGTCACATTATTGCCGCCCACCGCTGTACCCGCTACGTAGGTAGTACCGTTAGGAATAGCATCCTGCACTACCACATTGGTAGCATCGGCGTTGCCCGTGTTGGTTATCACCAAACTATAGGTTAAAACGTTGCCCGCCTGCACTGGCGTAGTAGGCGAATTGCTCTTGGTAATGACAAAAACTGGCGAACTCCGAATGAAATGGCGCGTAGGATTGCTAACAACGCCCGGAACCGTGCCACTAACCGCCCCCGTTCCAGTAGCGTTGGCGATGTTATCAATTACCGAACTGTTGGCACTAGGCGTATTAACCAGTACCTGGAAAGTAAGGTTGACCACCTGCCCAGCATTAACCGCCCCCAGATTCCAGACTACTTGCCCACCTACCAGACCACCACCCAGGTTAGCACTGGCATTTACGTAGGTAGTATTGGCTGGAATCGGGTCCCTGACCGTTACGGCGATGAAGTTACCCGTGCCAGTATTGGTATAAACCAGATTATAGGTGATAGTTGAGCCCGGTGAAACAGTGCTACCAGTTACTGGGACGCTGCTTTTGCTAAGGCTGTGGCTCAGGGTTGGGTTGCTGACTTGATTACTCTGACCGCTCCCACTATTGCCACCGCTACTGTTATTGTAAGAATAGTTGGCAATATCCGTCACGGTTAAACCTGCCGGAACCTGTCCATTCCCGCCAGCCGCAACCTTGACCGTAAGGGCAACCGTCACAGTGCCGTTAGGGGCAATCAGCGTCCCCAAACTCCACGAAACGGCGTTTGTACCAGGGTTATAACTGCCCGGAATTGAGGCATTTACAAAGGTTGTGCCGGAGGGCAGGGTATCGGAAATCACCACATTTTCGGCATTTTCGTTGCCAGTATTAGTCAAGGTCAGATTGTAGGTCACGGTTCCGTCTACCCCTAACGCTCCGGTGGGGATATTAACCTTCACCAAATTCAGGATCGGCGCACTGACTACCGGGTTGATAGTTGTGTTGGTCGGAGTCGGAGTAAGAAGTTGGTCGGAGCGATAGGCCGCCACGTTAACAATCTGCGTGCCGTTAACCAGTGGCGAATTGACCGTAACCTGGAAAGTCAGGCTCACAGTGGCGTTAGGGGCAAGGCTGGTAACGTTCCAGGTGACAGTATTGGCGGCAAAAGTTCCGCCCAGGTTAGCACTGCCGCCCACATAGGTGGCGTTGGTCGGAATCGGGTCGGTGACCACGATATTAGTAGCGGCAGCAGTGGCGGGAGTAGGGTTGCTCAACAAAATGGTGTAAGTCAGGGTTGCGCCGGGAGTAGTTGTTCCCACCGCCACTACACTTTTTACCGCTTGTAGATTAGCAGTGCTATTGGTAACGCTGGAAGTAAGCGGCGGGCGTTCGTTGGTGGTCAGGGTAGCACTATTGTTGATAGCCCCCGAACCCGGCAGTGAATTAACCACCACCTGGAAACTGAGGCTACCACTGCCACCTGCCGCGATTATGCCAATATTCCAGGTTATAACCCCACCTGCCAGCGTACCACCGCCCGTAATACTGCCACCCACCACCGTAGTACCTGTGGGAACTGGGTCAGTCAGAACCGCTCCAGTAGCGGCGACTGGCCCGGTGTTGGAATAGTTTAAGGTGTAGTTTACGGTATTACCCACTGCCAGTGGCCCGGTAGGTAGGTTGGTTTTGACCAGTGCCAGAATTGGGGCTAGAATCGTTACTCCGGCGGTGCGGGTCACGTTAATAGGCACGCCTCCACTGGTGGTGCTATAACTGTAGTTCCCGGTGTTGCTGACGCTGGCACTGCCAACGCCTACCGCCGGAACAGTCCCATCACTTTTTGCGGCAACGTTCACAGTATAAACACAACTGTTGGCGCTGTTATTAACCACGTCGCCCAAACTCAAGGGGCCGTTGCCAGGGGCGGGCAGATTACCAGGAGCAGGGCAGGCGGCGGGCACTACCCCACCATAACTCAGGCCGTTGGGCTGCAAAATCAGGCCGCCGGGTAAAGTATCGTTTATTGACACTCCGAACAGGGTTGTAAAGGCTGGAACGGTAATGTTCAGGCCAAAATTAACTGTCCCGAAAACCGTTATAGTCTGAGCGGGAGGGGTTTTGCTAAAGCTGGGTTGGGCCAGCACAATCGGCAGGGTGCTACTGCCAGTATATTGGCGGCGGCTGGTCGGGTCGGCCTGATTGTTATTGTTATTAATCGAGGTTGGCAGGTCATAATAGGTCAGACTAGCCACGTTATTAACCGTTACGCCTGCCCCTAGTGTCCCATCACCTTTGACTACTACATCAAAGCTGGTGGTAGCCCCTGCCGCCAGACTGGTAGCGGTAAATGTTACCGAGTTGGCGGTATTGGTCACGGCGGGGCCCGTGACACCCGGCCCGGTGGTGGGCGCGGTATTACTTACCCACACCAACCCTGCCGGGAAGGGGTCAGTCACGCTAATATCATAGGCGGTGCTGGCGGCGGCTCCGTTGGTAACAGTAATACGGAAAGTGGCTTGCCCGGTAAGCGGGTCGTAGGCACTTACCAGAGTTTTGGCGATTGTTACGGCTGGCTCGATAATCACCACCGCCACGCTGTTGCTGGTAGAGTTTAGGGCCGTGCCAGTCGAAGCGTTAAAATTCAGGGTGAAATCGTTGCTGATATTAGGCTGACCAGCCGTATTCGCCACGATGTTCAAAACCTGAGTCTGGAATTGCAAGCTACAAACGCTGGGCGCGGCGGCATCCGCTGTCAGATTCGCCCCAAAGGTATAGGTAGCAAAACCACCCACTACCGCAAAAACATAAGCGGAAGTGGCGGGAGTAGCCCCACCCGTACAGGTTAAGGGACTTGTACTCAGATTGGTAGGTGTACCGAGCCGCGCCCCCGCCGCCCCGAAGTTAAAGTTATCGCGTACCACCGGGCTATAAAGGGTTGTACCCGCTGGAATGGTAAAAGACAGAGTGAAGCTGATAATCTCGCCAGGGGTAGCACTACCGTTGGGCGAAGGATTACCGCTGGTTTCACTTTTAGTGGTACTGACGGGCGGGGTGCTAATCGAGGCGGTGGGAGCCTGGTTATTGTTATACCCCCGCCGCGAACCAAAGCTGGGGGGTGCGCTAAAATAGTTGTTACCTACGCCAGTGCCAACCCTGACCACGTTGTTATAGGTCGTGCTGGGAGATACGGTGGTGGGGAGGGTCGCCCTGATACAAACATAATATGAAGTGCCCTGCACTAACGAGGCCGGAGGAGTTGCGCCGGGTGTAACCGGGATTGAAATATTCTGCCCTGCCACTACCAATCCCGGCACAAGGTTGCCCGCAACGAGCGTGCCAACACTACAAACGTTGTCAGAGATATATGCCCCTACGTAGCTCAAGCCAGCATCCAGGGTATCTTCCAGATTAACAATATTGTAGGCGGTAGAACCCCCGGTATTGCCCAAAGTCACGAGAAAATCCACATTTACCCCCCCGGGCGAGGGCGAGCCGGGTCGGATGCGGGTTTTGCTCAAGGTCAGATTCGGGTTGTAAACATCAATATTAGGGCTAGTAGCGGGGCTACCTTGCTGGGTATTGTTGGCAAAAAGATAGACCTGGTTCGGGCCACTGGCGTTAGCACCTATCCCGGTCAGCACCACCGCGTTAGTGCGGTCTATTCCGGTTACAGTCGCGCTTAGATTAATAACTACCGTGATACCCGCGCCCGTATTATTTTGAGTGCCAAAGTTAATAGTCACATAATCCCGATTGTTAGCGCAAGGGCCATTTCCGGCTACCACCACAAAACCTGCCACACCATCGTTCGCGGGCATAACGCCAGGGCCAGGTAAGGGCAGACCTGGGGTGGTAAAGCTGTAAGAACCAGTTAGATAACGGAAACCAAGCGGCAAACAATCCCGAATTTCGCCATTAGGGAAGGTAGCGTTAGGCGGTAATACAAAAGTGATGGTGTAATCCACCTGATCGCCGATGGTTACGCGCCCGCCCGCCCCGTTTACCTGGGGTTGGTGGATTACGCCAGTTTTGGTCAGAGTTTGTCCACCAATCAAAACAGTGCTTTGCCCCTGAACTTGGGGATATGTAGCACTTACCGTTGAAGCGGGGGGTTGAGAGTTATAGCTGGCAATAGTAGCGGTGTTGGTTTCAACCGTCCCTACTATTGGGGAGGCTTGTACCTGAGCTAGATAGCTTATGGTTAGAGTTGCGCCGGGGGCAATATCAGCCACATTATTAAAAGTCAGAGTGCCACCAAACCCTGAACCAGTGGGCACATAACTCAGGAAAGTCGCCGCCCCGCCCGGCGTAATTGTGGGGGGGCCAACGTATTTTATGTCTATCGGAACCGCATCAACCAGATTAGCGATACGATAGGCGGTACTATTGCCAGTGTTCCTGATAACGATGCTGTAGGTAAAGGTCTGGTTACCGACTATCCCAGTGGGGTAAAGGGCTGCACTATCGTTGGTTTTAGTCAGGGTCAGGTTGGGAGCTAAAGTAGTGACTGTAACCTGGTCACGGTCGCTATAGGCTTGCCCGGTAGTGTTAATACCAGTAACTTTACCCAGATTATCATTACCAAAACCCACCACCCCGGTCTGCACCTGGACTTTGAACTGCACCCGGAAACTATGATTTTTAGGGGTAATGTTGTTACCAGCAACCCCCGTCAGATACCATTCCAGTACGCCACCCGCGCCACCCGGCCCGGTTCCGGGGGTGTAAGTGGCATCTGGCCCGGTTCCAGCGACGACATTTATTGCCCCGCTATTCACCGTATCAGTATAGGGTGTGGGTGCACTGCTAAAATACGTGGTACTGCCAGGTACGTAAATATAATTCAGGGGCAGGAAGTCGCGTACCACAATATTCTGCATATCCGCCGTGCCAGAACCAACAAAATCCAGTTGGAAAGTAACAATATCGCCAACGGCAGCAACGGCGGTGCGACTGAGAGTGCGACTGCCTGCACCCCCTTGTACCACCCCGGTTGGGCCTGTCACCCGACCCTCACCCGGAGGATTCGGCGTGCTGTCGCCTCTTGTCACGCCTAAAATATTTTTGTTCAGGCCGACCAGATTTGTTACCTGACCTGCCGCCGCATTTTCCCAGCGTCCCCGATTGGTAAGACCACCATTGCCCTGATTAGTAGGGACCAGGCCCGTAATACTATCGGCATCAAAACGCATCCCTACGTTATTGGTAAAGCTATCGCCCGCCAACACTGGTGGTAGAGTACCATTGCGATAGTTAAGCCGGACTTTAGCCTCAAAAGTTATACTGAACTGTTGTCCGGCGGTCATGGGGGTGGTGGCAGGAATATCGTTCAAAACTCCCCAGCTAACCTGAGTCGTGCCATCAGCGCACTCGTAGACCCCCGACCCAGCCGCATGCGCGGTAACGCCGCCATGAGTGGTAGGCGGCACAAGGTTGGCATTAGCTCCACATGGTACAAATACCCCGTCGGTAGCCGACCCATCTGAAGGCGGCAAACTGGGATTCCCGTTATAATCCTGACCGTTGGGAATAGTATCAATGATGTACATATTACTGGCGTTATAGTTGGAGGAGGTCGAGGGGGTCAGGGTATAGGTGACAATATCGCCAGTGGCAACGATGGCTACGCTACTGCTTTTGGAAATAGTGGCATAACGCCCGGTGACGGTTGAACTTGAATTGCTGGTATAGTTGTTGCCGAGGTAAGTGCCCGTTAGCGAGCCATTATTAATGAAGGTAGTTTGGTCAGGGATAATAGCGTTAGGTGCGCCGTTGTTGGTTCCGCGATATTTGTATAAAATCACCACCTGCGGCTGCAAAATAACCTGCTGTGAGGTTGCCAATGCGCCCAGATTCCAGGTAAGAGTGGTGATCCCGGTCAAGGGGTCAGGCCCAACCACTGTTGGCAGGGTAGTATTGACGTTTGCCCCGCCCGGAATCATCACCCCACAGAAGGCCACGCCGTCGGGCAATACATCGGTGGCAACGGCATTTGAGCTTGGCCCAACATAGTTATTTTCTACAAATAATTTATAATAAAACTGGCGACCCGCCCCGGTTCCGCTACATTCCCCGGTATCCTGATTAACCCCGGTACTCTGGACAGTGGTTTTGGTTAGGCGGAAAGGTAAGGCAATCCCGGTAGCCGAGGCATTGCCGGAGTTAAATTGCGTGCCAATATTACGCGGGTCGGTGTTGACGCTGGCATTCACATTGTTGGTCAGGGAAGTACCAACCAATACCGCCGGACTTAACTGAGCCACCAGCGTGATGGTATAAGACTCATTGAGAGCTAAATCTTTAATATTCGTCCAGGTCAAAACCTGGTTAGGACCTACGGTAGATATAGTTGGAGCTGGCAATGACCCTAATCCCGCCCCGCTACTGCTAACGTAGGTCATGCCCGGTGGCAAGGTGTCCACCACATTCAGATTGTAGCCGGAAGGAATAAGAGCTGCGTTCGAGCCATCATTTTTTATGGTTATGGTGTAGGTGGTTTGGCCGCCTAATAATACATCGCCATTTTGGGCTTTGGTTATAGTCAGGCCGTTGGCAGCTTTAGCCTCTTTTAAGGCTGAACCATTATATTCCAAGCTGAACAATAGAGTGCTGATAACTAATAAAACTAGAAAAATTAGCGCGGTTCTTTTGAAAAAACCTGATTTTGAGCAGCGGGAATAAAGGCTATCAGCTTTTAGGTTCGACATATAGAAGCCCCTTTCGATTAGGCGGGTAAGTGCAGGAGTGGAATGTTAATCTTGTTTTTAATGTAAATTGAAATTTAATAGAGCAAACCTAACAAAGGTTTGCGGTTGGTTCTCGCTATTAAACTTTTTGGACTAGCTCCAGCTTAGTAAACAGTGGCTGCGATACTAACCTTTGAATTTTGATTGACTAAAATTAGGAGGTTAGGGATGATATGATTGGTGAATTTATCATAGTTAAGTTTAGAACTATTGTCAAGTAGATTTAATTAAAATTTAAAAATGTGATTAATAAAGGTAGGTGGCAATTAAACCTTCGGGCGAGCGTGGGTCTTTCATAATCATTTATAACAACCTCATCCCTTGCTATATACCAGTTTTTGCTCTGATTATACCGCAACTTGCTGGGGATAAATTACCAGCTTTTTATTTTTCGATTTCCGCCTAATAGCAATTTGATTGACAAACTCTGCGGCCTAATTTAGCATAAGGCCAGCAATAAAAGGATGAAGAATGAGGGATTTGTAGGAGGCTGCTCCGTCAGCCGATGATCAAACCCGTAGGAGGCTGCTCCACCAACCGATAGTTTCGCAGGACAGAACTGCTCCTATCATAACTCTTCACTATCCTGTTTATCCTTGTTAATATTTTTCCGAAAACCGACAACCGCCTAGTACACAAAGGAGCGTGCTATGACCACCACCCCGGAGTCTCCCCAAACCCAAGCGGCCCTAAAATTGCCGGAATTGCTGGCGGAGTTGCCCGAATTTAACCTGAAGCGTTTTGGCGAGACTGATTTCCTGATTTTCGAGGGTCAGACTTTTACTAACGCCCAATTAGCTGACAAAGCCCGCCGATTAGCCACCGGGTTACAGGCGCAAGGGCTAAAAGTTGGTGACCGGGTGCTAGTAATGATGGTTAACTCGCCAGAGGTAGTGATTTCACTTCAGGCGATTGCCCGTGTCGGAGGGGTGATTGTGCCGTTACTGCCCGTATTAAAGGCTGCCGAAATTCAGCATATTGCCGCCAATTGCCACCCCAGCGCAGTAATCACAAACCTACCCCTAGCCACGATGATAAAACCTGCCCTGGAAGCGGCAAACCTGCCCAAACCCGCCATAATTATCGCGGTGGGCAACCCCGATGAGGCTAAAACCGCTGGGTTGATAAGTTTTAGTGAGCTTATCACTAGCCACGAACCCCTGACCACTCTGCCAGAGGTACAACCGGGCGACCTAGCAGTAATAATTTACACCAGTGGCACTACTGGCAAGCCCAAAGGGGTAATGTTAAGCCATAATAATCTGCTTTTTACCTGGAATAGCGGTCAAATCCCTGAACATGTTAGCGGAACGAACCCCCGTGAGTCCGAACCAGTGCTGGCGGCCTTACCCCTGGCGCATGTTTTTGGCCTTGCGGTGATGAATGTCAGCTTTTTGAATGGAGATAAACTGATATTGATGCCCCGTTTTGAATTGCCTAAAGCCTTTGAGCTTATCGAAAAATACAAAATTGCTAAAGCGGCGGCAGTCCCGGCAATGCTGCTGGCGATGTTAGGACACCCCGACTCCACCAAATATGATACCAGTAGTCTGAAATTTGTGGTTAGCGGGGCGGCTCCTCTGCCAGAAAGCGTGTTAAAAGGCTTTGAGCAGAAATTTGGGGCGACTATCCGCGAGGGTTATGGTCTTTCGGAGTCTACCGTCTCAGTTTCGGGTCATATGGAGGGACTAACCATTCGTCCGGGTTCGGTGGGTAAGCCAAACCCAGGGGTTGAAGTGCGAATCGCCGATAACGAGGGCAATACTCTTGATACGGGTGAGCGGGGCGAAATCCTGGTGCGAGGTAATAATGTAATGATGGGCTATTACCAGAACCCCGCCGCCACCGCCACGACTATTACCGACGGTTGGCTGCATACCGGGGATGTGGGCTATTTTGACGAAGAGGGCTATCTTTATATTGTCGAGCGCAAGAAGGATTTAATCATTCGGGGTGGGCAGAATATCTACCCCCGCGATGTGGAGGAAGTGTTAATGGCTCACCCGGCAGTGCTGGAAGTGGCAGTGGTGGGACTACCCTCGGAGAAATACGGCGAAGAAGTTAAGGCGTTCGTGGCCTCGCGTCCCGGTCAGACCACCACCGCCGAGGAACTTATCGAGCATTGCCAAAAGTTTATGGCTGATTACAAAGCTCCGGCGTATGTCCAATTCCTGGAAGCTCTGCCCCGCAACACCGTCGGCAAAATTCTCAAAACAGCCCTGCGAGACATGAGGTAAAACCAAAATAAAGAAGGGAAATTCGTACGGGCAGACCAATGTGCCTGCCTTGTATCCAATCCCATTCGTAGGGGCGTTTCGCGAACCGCCCCAATGAAAACAGGCTAGGACACGATAGCGCGGGGGGCAAGTGGCAGGCGAACCCCTAATTCGGGGAACTTCTCCTGAATTTGCTGCACAATTCCTTCAGCATCAAGTTTCAGGATGTGGCGCATCAGGTTTTGGGGCCCGTGATCAATAAACTGGTCGGGCACGCCAATACGATGGACTTCCAGGTCGCGCAAACCCTTCAATTCGTAGAACTCCATCACCGCCGAGCCAAAACCACCCGCCAGGGCCGCTTCTTCCACTGTAATAATCCGGGTATGGCGGCGGGCTACATCCAGCATCAATTCTTCGTCCAGGGGTTTGATGAAGCGGGCGTTAACCACCTCGGCCTCAATACCGTGTTGGGCCAAAAGTTTTGCTGCTTCCATAGCAGGGTAAACCTCCGAGCCAACCGCCACAATCGCCACATCGCGGCCTTCCTGCAAAACTTCGCCCTTACCAATCGGCAAAGTCTTGAACTCCTTGTCCATCTCAATCCCATAGCCCGCCCCACGAGGATAGCGCAAGGCAATCGGGCCAAGCCCATAATTAACGGCGGTATAGAGCATATGCTGTAGCTCGTTTTCATCTTTAGGAGCCATCAGCACAATATTAGGCAAACAACGTAGGTAAGAAATATCAAACATACCCTGATGGGTGCGCCCGTCGTCACCGACCAACCCCGCCCGGTCCATCGCAAACACCACCGGGAGATTCTGGACACAAACATCATGCAAAATCTGGTCAAAGGCCCGTTGCAAGAAGGTGCTGTAAATTGCCGCCACTGGCTTCATCCCCTCACAGGCCAACCCCGCCGCGAAAGTAATGGCATGCTGCTCGGCAATGCCCACATCAAAGAAGCGGGTAGGGAACTGCTCGGCGAACTGAATAAGTTGAGTACCCTCGCGCATCGCGGCGGTTATCGCCACAATTTTGGGGTCTTTCTCAGCCAGCTTGCACATGGTCTTGCCAAAAACTTTATCGTAATTTGGGGCGGCAGAAGCAGGGCCACCGCTCATTTTGTTACTGCGGGCGTGGAAATCAATCCGACCCTGATAGCTGGCCTCCGCCTCAGCCCAACCTTTGCCCTTAACCGTAATCGCATGTACAAAAACAGGTAATTTAGCTTTGCGGGCAAGCTGGAAAGTTTCAATTAAAGCCCCAATATCGTGCCCATCCACCGGGCCGAGGCCAATAAAACCTAATTCCTCCCAGATGGTGCTGGGTACAACCAGGTCTTTTACGCCCTTTTTCACCCGGCGAGCCATTTTGAGCATCTCGCCGCCCATTGGTAGCTTTTCCATGGCGTGCTCAAATTCGTCTTTAGCCCGCAAATATAGCTGGTCGGCTCGCACCCGGTCAAGATATTTGGATAGTGCGCCGACATTTTTTGAAATACTCATCTCGTTATCGTTCAACACTACAATAAAAGGAGTTTTAAGATTTCCAGCATTGTTAAGAGCTTCAAGGGCCATCCCACCCGTCAAAGAACCATCACCAATCACCGCGACCACATCAAAATCCTCACCTTTAATGTCACGCGCTACCGCCATACCCAATGCTGCCGAAATAGAGGTACTGGCATGACCCGCCCCAAAGGCATCGTGAACACTCTCGTCCCGACTCAGGAAGCCACTCAAACCCTCAAACTGGCGGATAGTATTAAAGCGGTCATAACGCCCAGTTAAAAGTTTATGAGGGTAAGCCTGATGCCCTACGTCCCAGACCAGCTTGTCGGTGGGACTATTAAATACGTAGTGTAAGGCAATCGCCAGTTCTACCGTACCCAGATTGCTGGCAAAATGCCCGCCTGTCTGGAAAACAGTATCCTCAATTGCTTGCCGTATTTCGATTGCCAACTCTTTTAGTTCAGCTTGCGAAAGTTTTTTGATGTTAGAAGGGTCATTTATGTTGGGGAGAAACCCAGCCATTTAATTACCGCCTTTTTTGTTACAAACCCCTAAATTTTACCGGGCTGCGGTGGCAGAAGCCAGCTCACAGTCATAAACAAGCCAGACCATTTAGGTTAAATGCGGCTATGGCTAATATACAACCACCTAACGCGGGGCGAGCAGTCAGGTTTCAAAGTACGATTCTAATCCTAATGACGCAGCTTGTCAATGTTCTCACAAACAAATTGACTTCTGAGGCTGGGTACAGTATAATCTTCATTCGCAAGTAAAGATAGCTTTGGCAAAAGGTTGGCAAGCCTATCTTTTCAGGATAAGAAACTAAAAGCGCAAATTTGGAGGAAATAATCGCGTGGTAAAAATCAGGTTGATGCGGCTGGGTAGCAAAAAGAAACCTTTCTACCGGGTAGTGGTGGCGGAAAGTGCCTTCCCGCGTGATGGTCGCTTCATCGAAGTAATTGGTACTTATAACCCGATTCTGCAACCAGCCGAAATCAAGCTCGATGTAGAACGCGCCAAGCATTGGATTAGCGTGGGCGCACAGCCTACCCCTACCACCGCCTGGATTTTACGCAGCAACGGAGTAGAATTCAAGGGCACTGCTAAAGGCGAGTACGTCGAAAAGAAGTAGTTGGTTGTATAGATTTTTGTTGCTGGGGATTTTATTTAATTAGCCGTCAGCAACTTAATTCCAGGAAGGATCTGCCGTGGTGAAAGATTTAGTATTGTACGTTACCCAATCCCTAGTAGATAATCCCCAGGCAGTCCAGGTACGCCAGATTGAGGGCAGTCATTCGCTTATAATAAAATTGGCGGTTGCGCCCGAAGATATGGGCAAAGTAATTGGCAAGCAAGGCAAAATTGCCAAAGCCTTACGTACCCTGATTACGGTTGCCGCCGCCCGTGACGGCAAACGGGCTACCTTAGAAATTCAATCCTAAGCCAAAAATTTATGTCCGAAAAACAAAAGCCGCGTCCGAGACCAAAAACCAAACCAAGTTCGGGCGCGAACCAACCGCAAGGTCGGTTTAACGGCAAGAACGCACCCCGCCCAGGGAAAAAGCCCGCTCCGGCCAATCCTGCTAATTTCCAACCTAAAGTTATTCAGGCCACCTCTCCCATAATTGACCTGCCTACCCCAATTGACCCGGATTATGTGGTAATCGCTAAAATTGTTGCACCCTTTGGGTTGCGGGGCGCGGTTAAAGCCACTATTCGCACCGACTTCCCCGAACGCTTTGACGACCTGGAAGAAGCCTGGTTAGCTCCGGCGGAGGCCCCCTTTGATGCAGGTCGCACCCTCTATAAGGTGCTTGAAGCCCGCCCGCAAAATGAAAAACAGGTGATGCTGAAGTTCGAGGGTGTGACCAAGCCTGAACAGGCCGAAGCTCTGCGCGGTTATACCGTCGCTGTACCCCGCAGCGAAGCCGTGCCCCTGCAAGAAGGCGAGTATTACATTTTTCAACTGGTGGGGCTGGACGTTTATACCGAGGAAGACGAATTTGTCGGTCGAGTGATAGATGTGCTGGAATATCCTGCTAACGATGTCTACGAGGTGCGCGGCCCTATGTCGCCAAAACCTGTACTGATTCCCGCTATTAAGGATGTGGTCAAGGAAATTGACCTGGAAAAGCGGCGCATCACTATTGAACTAATGGATGGTTTAATCTAAGTTTTATTCCCTTCCCCTGAGTCCTTCATACTTACCGACGGGACGAGCGGGTGGTACGCCAACCTCGGCTGTAATGAGAGTGGCGTTTCTCCCCATGATGCTCAAAAAATCCTTCAGGTCGTCGTTCATGCTTACTGCCAAAAGTTCGTTTCAGGCGGGTGCTGGTTACATCCAGCAACATATGCAAAGTATCGCTACCCATCATTCCAACCACAAGGGCAATAAGATAGGGGGCTAATTGAGGAACCCAATCGTACACCTGGTCACGGGCGGTAGCCTGTACTGCCGACCCCAACACAAATATTAACAATATGGGCAACCACAATAAATAAATTATCCTGAAAATGGTACTGATGATGGGGAAATGGGAAAGGAAGCTGCGATGGGCCAAAGCTTTCTGGTAAGGCCACCAGTAAAAGCGCAAGAACCCCCAGCTTTGATAGCCATCGCTATTTAAATCCAGGTCAGGGTTCATCAGGAAAGTGGCAAAGGTATATCCCGCAAGAAAGGCCACACATTCCAGAGGCGAGCGATGTAAACCCAGGTAAACTTCGGTAGTAAAAGGGATACTGGCAATAGTATTAATAGTACGGTGGGTCACGCCCATTGGCATAGGTTAACTACTCCCACAGAAATTGAGGGTCGAGTCGAATGGCTAAAAACTAGAAACCAAGAACCTGTAGAACTTTCATGCTAGAGGGATTATAACATGTGTAGCACATTCATGCTAGGGGAATTTTGAAAACTGGCGTGGAAGGAACAATAAGCAAGGATTAAAGGGGTTTGTTCCCCCTTCCTTGAATCAAAGAAGGGGGGCTATGGGGTTAGGTCAACACTCGTTACTCATTACTTTCGGCTCGTATCAAGCTACCAATTCTTCGAGGGCATGTTTGTCGAGAAGTTCGATAGTGCGGTTTTGGACATTAATCAGCTTTTTCTTCTGCAACTCCAGCAACTTGCGAGTTACAGTAACCCGGTTACTGCCAATCATATCCGCTAATTCCTGATGGGTTAGACCAAGCTCAATCGTGATACCGTTGGCACTTTGAACACCAAATTCAGTCGCAAGTTTAAGCAGGATATTAATAAGGCGCAAACTGACATCCCGACCTAACAAACCTTCAATCAGGATTTGGCTCTGGGAAAGCTGCTGTGAAAAACTGTAGATAATCCTACTTGCCAGTAGAGGCGATTGCTCCATCAGCATATCCAAAGCACTTTCCTGGATACAGGCCACAATAGAGTCTTTCATAGCTTCAGCATACACATCGTGGAAATAACTATTCTGGTTGTTGGATTGGGCAAAAACGTCGTTTACGCTCAGGATAGAAAGGGTAATAGCCCGTCCGTCTGGCAAAATTTCGTAGAGCCGCACCCGTCCCATCATTACGAAATAAAGGATGGCGCGATTATCGCCCGGTTGGAAGATTTTCTGACTCTCCTGATAGCGGGTCAGGCGGAAGGCATGCACACTTTTAATCAAATCCTGCAAGCTGCTACGTTCCAACCGTAAGCGGCGGGACTCAACGCTTTCTGCTGCTAATTCTTCCTGTATTACCCGGCTTTCGTCCAAAAAGCCGCCCAGGATTGAACCTTCGGCCCGCGCTCGTAGATTATTAAAGCGTTCGGTAATCGGTTTGAGTAGGCTGGGGTTATTATCCACCACTTGGGTTGTGCTGACCACATCCCACATGATGTTAATCATCGTGGACATCTGACCAACTACCGCTTCGATCCGGGTGGAAGCACGGGCCTGCAACCTACCTTCTCTTTCTAAAAGAGCCAGATAATCATCATAACGCCCGCTTTTGAGGGCCCGCAGCAGTTGTTCCCAGAGATTCATGTGGCGGCGACGAACTTCAGCGTCAAATTTAGCAACCTCGAAACCATAACCGCGCAGTTCAGAAAGCTCAGTCCATTTCTTACGGAAGGCTGGTTTTGCCTCAGCCAATGCTCGTGCTAACTCCTCTGTTACCATAAACATCCTCTATTTCTGCTTGCAAAATGCAAGTCAAGAGTCGAGCGACACGTGGTACTCCACACAAATAGCTTTTTATAAACTTTAGAGACAGAAAAAAGGTTTGGAGGCGGTTTAGTTTATCATGTGTAGCCGCACACAAGGTACACTGGCAACTCTCAAGCAAAATGCTCAAGAATAACCTATGGCTTGGACTCGTTTATTTTAATTAAGGCTTTTGTAGTCCCTAATGTAGCAGCATAGCTTTTATATAAGTATTATAGAGATATTATCTAAAAAAACAAGCGTGTTTAGGTTAAGAATTAGAAACACGTTAATATTCCCGGCAGATTAGGTTAAAAAGCTGAGTTTTTGGCGGGTAGCCTATACTACTGCCATAAAAAGGGTTCTTTGCTTAAATTATTTAGTAGGGTAAACAGATTCCCGTGCCGCTAACACTTCCTGGAAAGAGGATAGAATGTCAACCAACCCTCCAAAGAGGTCGAAATTAAATACAAGCCCACCACTTGGCGCAACTCCCCATACCGTCCAGGTTGCGGTAGACCCCGGACAAAGTAGATTGCGTTCCCAGACTAGCTTTATGACCTTATTGGGTTATAGCATTGGGATAATGAAACCGATTACCTGGTTCGCCCCGATGTGGGCTTTTTTGTGTGGGGCAGTGGCAGGCGGGATGGATTGGGGTAGCTGGGAAAATGTTGGCAAGCTGTCATTAGGGATTCTGTTGAGTGGCCCCGTGCTCTGTGGCTTGTCGCAAGTTTTGAATGATTGGTTTGACCGGGAGGTAGATGCCCTTAACGAGCCTAATCGCCTTATTCCATCCGGCAAGGTGACGGGAACGCAGGTTTTTATTACGACGGCGGTGCTATCAGTGTTGGGGGTGGCGATTCCGGTGTATCTAGGCGAGCCCGTGATGATTCTGACGGTGCTGGGTTTTATATTGGCCCTGACCTACAGCGTGCATCCCATCCGGGCCAAACGTAACGGCTGGATTGGGAACGCGCTGGTGGCTATTAGTTACGAGGGGTTGCCCTGGTTGGCGGGGAATGCCACCTATGGCCCGAACCATAACGCCAGTTGGTCGGCGATAACTGGTCTGAGCCTGACCGCCGCCTTTATCTACAGCTTTGGCGCACACGGCATTATGACCATCAACGATTTCAAAAGTATCTCCGGCGATACTATAATGAAAATCAAGACTATCCCGGTGCAATATGGCCCGAAGGTGGCGGCCTGGATTGCGATTGTCATTATGAATTTGTCGCAACTGGCGATGGTGGCAGTGCTTTTCTTCAGTGGAAAGGGGCTAAACGCCGGGTTAGTGCTACTATTCCTGCTAGCCCAATTACCCTTGCAGCGCAAGTTTATGACAGACCCCAAAGGCAAGGCCATCTGGTATAACGCCACTGGCACGACCCTCTATGTCTATGGAATGCTTATCACCGCGATTGGCCTGGGGGTCAGTTAGTCGGTTGTCGGAAGAAAGTAACGAGTCGTAGGTCTAAAGTCAGAATTAAAGATTGTGTTTTTAATTCATTATGCTTTACTGACAACTGACAACTGATGACCGACAACCGATTTACACAGTTCCAACAGGCGTTGACTGTTGCGGGTAGAGTCGTGGTCGGCCTCGGCGATTTCCCGTCCGCGCTGCCCCATTTTCTGACGTAATTCCGGGTTATGTACCAGCGTGTTTAAGGCTTTAACCAGACCTTCTTTATCCTTCGGTTTAATCAATAGACCGTTCTCGCCTTCCAGCACCACCTCATCAATAGCTCCTACGCGGGTGGAGATAATCGGCAAACTGGCCGCCATCGCCTCCCCCAGCGCAACAGGTAGGCAATCCCCCTCAGTCGGCAGGGCAAAGATATCGGCCTGTCGGAAAAGTTTCTGCATTTCCGGGCTGTTAGCGGTAATACCCCGATGGACAAAAATCCCTTTTTCTGGCTCAGACTCAAGCTCAGCTTTTGTCACCAAATGCAACTCGGTGGGAGTTTCGGACGAAAAGTTCTGGCGATAAGCCTCCAATAATAAATTTCCGCCTTTACGCTTGAAATCGCCCCCCACAAACAAAATACGCACAGGCGTTCCGGCGGGCTTGTGGTGACGGGCATGGAGTTCTGCGGGGCTAAGTTGCCATAGTCGCAAATCCGTGCCGGGGGGAATGACCTCAATCCGCTCGGCTGGTATGCCATAATCCTCCACCAACGACTTTTTAACCCAGCGCGACCAAACCACAAACTGCTTTGCTGACTTAAAAGTACGCTTGTGTAAAACTAGCTTCAGACGTTCGCTCAAATTGCTGCCGCGTTTATGGTTATAAGCTTCGGCGACGCTATCATAGTTAATCGGGGTAGCATCCAGCGACATTATAGTAGGCACGCCCCGCGTTTTGCCCACCGAAAATATCGAAGGGATGGCGGTATGGAAGAAATAAAGGTCGGGGCGACTGTGGAGGCTGGACAAGGCTCGCCGCGCTTTCAAGCCAGAACCAAATGTCCAGTTGCTGCGAAAGGGCGGTATCTTATCCAGGCGGGTTTCGGGAGGATAATTAATATCCAGCCACTCAATATTGACGCTATTTTCCCCCTGAAAGGCTTTACGCAGATTAGCGGCATGCACGGCGTTACCCAGGGTTTGTTCCATCACAAAAACGAAATTTTTTGGCAAACCTAACCCCCTAACCCCCTTCCCTAGCAAGGAAGGGGGAATAATTTTTCGTAGGGGCGGGGTCTCCCCGCCCGGTAGTGGGAGTAATCGTAGGGGCAGGTCCCCGTGCCTGCCCTATTATGACCAAAGTGACAATCCTCTGAACGATTTAAGTATATTCGATAAGGCTAAAGGAGAGCTTAAAGCGGAAAATTGCAAGATTACAAAATCGTAAACTGGTTATTCTTCAATTTCGTAATCGTTATAAGAAGGCAAGGCGGGCGGGTTGAGGTGACGTTGCTGGAGCAAGGAAGCGAGTTTGGTAACGATAGCACTATTGGCAACCGCCTTGTAAGCCCCCGCCGCCCGCGCCTGTCGCAAAAGTTGGGGTTCGGTGTGTCGCCCGAAGGCCAGCACCGGGACATTCTCAGCAATGGCGGACTGGATTAATCCTTGCCAATCAAACTGATTAGCCTGGGTATCAATTAGGGCTGCCTGGAACGAGTTTTGGGCCAGTTTCTCCCGGAAATCGGCCTCGTTACGGGCGAATACCCCCACCCAGGCTTCGTTACCCTCTGCCGGAAGGTTTTGGATAGCGGCTTTAAGCTTGCCCAGGAAAAACAGGTCGCGGGTAATCGCTAGAATTTGCATAGTTTAGACCGTTTTAAGAAACTCCTCGCCATTGCGACTGTAGCCACATTGCACAAAAAAGGTTTCGTCCCATTCCAGAATATCGGTTTTAGGGACGGAGGCAGACACCAATAGCAACCCTTTAGTTTTGGCGTAGGTTTCCACTTCCTTCAAAATTTCCTGAGCAATACCGCGCTTATCGTAGCCCCCGGTGGTCTCGTATTGGTAAATCCTAAGCTTGCTTTCCAGCAGTTCAGCGTTAGCAAAACCCACTTGTCGCGCTCCCCAAAAAGCAGTAAAGGCTACAGGCGGATGGGAATTTTGGGCTTTTGCTCCCGTATTATCCTCCACCCGCAAGGCAATATGCCGCCCTTCGGGGTCGCTAAAAACCCGCTCAGTGCCGGGGATGCGATACATATCACGGCGTTCCTGACCGCGCTGGTCAACGGCCCGTTGTTCGGCTTCTTCGCGGGCAGCCTCAGACGCACTCATTTTGCGTTTAACAGGCGCACCCCCCCAGGCATGCTCATTTTGCTGGTTGCCGTCCTTCTCTTTATCTTTCTTCTTGAGGAAGTTAAACATTGCTAATTCGCTCCTGAAAATTAGTTGTTGGTATTAGATGTTTTAGCATTTCTACATTATGCCACTCCCGACGCTTTCCCACAATATCACCTGCGGGTTGGCACCAACTAGACTGTATCAAAACCGATTGCAGGAGTTCGGCTGACAGAGCAGCTTCCTACAAATCCCAAAACCTGTAGGAGCAGGCTCTGTCCTGCGATAAAAACCATCGGATGACGAAGCATCCTCCTACAGGAGCATCCTCCTACGAATGCCGAATTCCGTAGGAGCAAGGCTCTGTCCTGCGATGCTACTTTCGATGTTATATTTTTGCTATGTGTAATAAAAAATAACGAAAATAAATACCCCGCTCCATTATGGGGCGGGGTAGAGGGTAAAAACCTTCCTGTTATCTAACGGGGATAATGGGACAAGATAGCCCTATTTAACCGGGCTTGCCACCAGATTAAAACTCACCCCCGTCAGTTCCTCGGATACTGCCCAGAGCTTTTTTGCCAGTTCGGTATCGTAGGAGCGTTCATTTGAGCGCACCGCTTTGGGATAGCCCCGCATTTCCATAAAACCAGCCGGGCCAAAATATTCTCCCCCCTGCACTCCGGCAGCAGTAGCGGCATAGATGGTTGGTAAGGCCCCCATGGCTGCGCTTTGGGCTAACAGGCTGGCTACCTGCATCAATCTCAATCTAAGGGCAGAACCCGTCATTAAAGGGCCAGCGGCTTGCAGATTAGTGGCGGCATAACCAGGGTGAGCGGCGGTACTAATTGCGTTTGAACCTTTTGCGGTCAGTTGGCGTTGCAACTCATAGGCAAACAACAAATTAGCCAGCTTGCTCTGGCTATAGGCACCACCCGGACTATAGCTATTTTTTGAGGCTAAATCTGCAAAGTTGATTTGACCAGAGCGATGCAAGGCCGAACTGGTAGTGACGATTCGCGGCTGATTAGGAGTTTTCAAAATAACTGGCAGCAGCAACCCCGTGAGGGCAAAGTGTCCCAGATGGTTTGTGCCAAACTGCATCTCAAAACCCTGGGCGGTCTGGCGATAGGGAATCGCCATTACTCCGGCATTATTGCACAAAATATCCAGGGTGGAATATTTCTGGGAGAAAGTTTCGGCGAAACTGCGAATTGAGTTCAAGTCGGCTAAATCCAGCGGCATAAGCTCTAATTTAGCTTTGGGGAACTCCTGGCGAAGCTTCAGGACAGCCTCTTCACCTTTCTTAGCGTCCCGACAGGCCATAATCAGAGTAGCACCCTTATAGGCAAGTGCGCGCGCTACCTCATAACCTAACCCGCTATTAGCCCCAGTGACGATGGCTACTTTTCCTGTCAGGTCAGGCATGTTTTCGACTGTCCAATGTTGATTGGTTGTGGTTGCCATATATATATTTCCTTTCATTAAGATGTTTTTAAATGAATATTCATTCAAATATAAACAAAAATAAATCGCTCAGGCTGTTTGAAGACCTTTTACTATAGCATTCGCTATTTTTTCCAGCATTTCTTCATCCAGATTAACCCTTTTGGCTATCTGTTGCTTGGCAAGGGACATTGCTACCCCAAAAGTAAGATTGCCCAGCACGCTAAAAGGTAAATCAACAATAATGCCCTCTTTTATGGCTTGTTGAGTTTTTTCGACCAGGGGAATCACCACCGAATCAGGGTCTTCCACCGTATATCTAAAATAGGGCGAGTTTTCGTATTGCTCCAGAAACAAGGTTTCCGGTGGATGTGAAACATAGAAATGGTAAGCGTTAAACCATACCAGGCGTAAACTCTCGATACCCGATAGCTTTTGAGGCTCACCCACGAACAGAGCCGCACTAAATTTAACTTTAATTTCGCGATAAAGCTCGTGAATTAAAGCTTCCTTGCTCTCAAAGTAATGATAGATTATCCCGGCACTAACCCCCGCCTCTTTGGCAATTAGCGACATCGGGGTATTGTGAAAACCGTTTATCGCCAACTGCTCAAGAGCGGTATTGAGTATTGCGGCCCGTTTGTCAGTAACTTTAGTCATAACCACCTTATCGAATGAACGTTCAATTTATTTTAGCAACTATCAGGAATATAGTCAAGGCACTTTTAGGGAAATATTATTAAGATAAAATATAGAAACGGGAAAGTGGATTGGCCTAGCTGGTTCTTTTTCTACCGAGCAAGGCCAAAAACAGTATCAGCGGAAAGAGGATTGAATATAGCAAATACTTAAACTTACCACTAGCTAACGCCCAACCCGCCGACATTAAATAGCTGGGTAATAGCAAAAGGGCGGCATTGCGTCCGGCCTGGAGGCTTCCAGCAGCATTCGGTTTGGCGGGGTTTAGTTCAGACCCATCACTAAACCTCTGGTAGAGCCAGCTAACCCCGCCTGTTAGAACTAACCAGCCACCAAAATTCCCAATTGGAATGCCCTGAATACCGTTAGGCCCGCTAATTTCAGCCGCATAGAGTCCCGCCGCATTCCATTCCCACAAACCCTGGTCTAGCCCATAACAATCAGCCAACAGGTCAAAACTGGTGGCAACCAGGGCCGTTCCTAGCGGGAGTAGCTTGATATTTTTCTGGTCGGGCGAAACAATTACCGATTCCAACATGGCATAAGTGGCATAGCCGATATTGTACCAACCGAGAGCCGCAAACAACGGCACGCCCTTGAACTGAGGCTGGGTGTGGTGGCGCACCACCTTTAATAAATTAATCCCTATATACTCAAAGGTAATTGGGAGGCCAAAGCCCAATCCAGCAAATAATAAGGTACGTTTAACCCCTCTGGCTCGCAAGGAATGGGCTAGAGTTAAGGCGGTGGTGAAGGTGGATTGGGTGGTGGCGGCTAAATTCAGTCGGGGGTCTAATTTCTTAGTCATTTTTATTTCCTTGCTCTACCCTTACGCACTGGTTGATTAATATTATAACTCTCGCTAATCCAGGGTAACATTATGTCAAGTTCTTCCTGGGTTCTAACCGAGCCCGCCACCCAGCCCTGATGCCCAATATAGCGCGGCACTTCTACAAATGGCAAAGTCAGAGCATAATCTCTTTCCATTGGAGTTAGCCGAACTTGCAAATATAGATAATCATCTTGCTCGCTGGCATAGAGGAATATTTTGCCTTTATTTTTCCTGAAAGCCCGACTCCCAAAAGGGTAATATTCTTCAATATCCTCATAACCCATCGCCACCTGCCGAATCTGGGCCAAAAAATTCAGCACTTCGAGCGATTCATCTGGTAACAAATCCTCTTTAGTTCGGATAGGTTTATTTAAGTCATAACTCCAGCCTATCCAGGGAATCACTTGAGCCAACTCGTCCTGATTCTTGATTTTGGCACTAACCCAACCGCCTTTGCCCATTGATTTGTGCATATCAACAAAAGGCAGGCTCAGGATAGGGGCGCGTTGGGCCGGAAGCAGCTTAACCATAACCTCCAAACAACCTTCTAATTGGTCGTTTACAAAAAGAAAATTTCGGCCCTTTATATCTCGAAAGAAACATAGGGTTCCCCAGGGGGTGTATTCCTCGACATCCTCATAGCTTAAAGCCATCTGCCGAACTTCATTTAATAATTCCAGTAATTCCGGGGTCAATTGGCGCATGTAGCGGCCTCCTGTCCAAAGTGTTTGAAAGTTTTTGGCGAATATATTCATACCTTAACAAAGGAGGTTCGTCAACTCCTGAATAAACTAATCTGGCTATTTTGATTTTAAGGCACATTCAAACCCCACCAAAATTCCCAAACAAAAGGTACTATAGCAGCATAGAGCCGAGTATGGTAACATTACCTTAGCGGTGAGGCTGCAATGTAATAAAACAGTAGTATGGTAATGTACAATTTTTCGGGACAAACGTTTTCAAAAAAAATCGGGCTTATAATCGGGTTAATGCTCTTGAGCTTGTTGGCCTTTTTGCCAAATACGGTTCAGGCTGGCGATAAAAATCTACCCTCCGACCTCCAGATTAGCCTGAATAAAGTTGAGCCCAGCTTTCCGCTCAAGCTTAAATTTCAGTTCAACGCCACTTCTTCACCTGACAAAAAATATTCCAAAATAGAGCTAAATTATCGGCTGGTAGGGGATGTCGCCACCCGTGTGCGGGTTCAGGATTTGACCGATAACGGCACACCTTCCGGCAAATTTAATATTAATTTTGACATTGATACCCAAAAAGAGTATGTACCACCCGGTGTGCGCCTTAACTATTATTGGACAATCTTTGACCAGACTGGTAATAGCTTCGATACCAAAAGCCAGGAATTTACCCTCAAGGACGAGCGTTTTGCCTTCCGGGAGCTAACCAGTGGGCTAGTAACGGTGCGCTGGTATGAGGGTAGCGATAGTTTTGGCAAAGCGGTGCTAGACAAATCCGTAGCCACGATGGACAAACTCTCGCAACTTTATGGTATCAAAGCCACCAGCCCGATAAATATTCATATCTACCCAAACCAACAGGCTTTTTATCAGGCTTTGCCCCCGAACACTGGGGAGTTTGTGGGCGGACAGGCTTATATCGAGTATGGGGCAATTTCGCTACTAATTGAACCAAACAACCTCAAGGAAGTTGGGCGTAGCGTTCCTCACGAAATCAGCCATTTGGTGGTTTATCAAGCTACCAAGAACCCTTATAATCGCCCACCACTGTGGCTAGACGAGGGCTTGGCGGTGAATAATCAAGACCAGGTAGAGGGCTTTTTGACCGAGGCATTCCAGCGCGGTTTCGACAAACACAGCTTGCAGCCCTTACGCACTATTAGCGGGCGTTTCCCTAGCGACTCGCAGCTTTTCTATCAGTCGTATGGCGAAAGCGTCAATGTGGTTCAGTATATCCTTAAAAAATACGGTCAGGATAAAATGGGCCAGTTGCTCACAATTTTTAAGGATGGGGTGAGCTACGACGAAGCCCTCAAAACCGTATTGGGCGTAACCAGCGACGAGTTAGACCGCCAATGGAAAGAATCGCTAGGCTACAAGTTGCCTGAAATCCAGGCTACTACCGCCCCTGCCACTACCCAACCGCTTGGGCCGACCCAGACTACTCCCGCCGCGCAACCTTCAACTTCGGCGGTGCTGCCCACAACCGCCCCGGTGGTTATTGCGGCTACAACCTTGCCGATCTATACCGCCGTCGAAGCTGTCGTAACCAGCGTGCGTACCCCCTTTAATCAGCAAACCAACAGCTTTAGCACCCCTGCCGACAACCAGAATAGTCTCAATTTCCTACCCTTCCTGATGATAGGGCTGGGGGTAGTGTTATCCGGGGTAGCGGGGGTCTGGTATTTCGCCACCAAAAGGCGTTAATAGTTAGTTGTTGGTTATTGGTTGACCTAACCCCCTAGCCCCCTTCCCTAAAGTGGAAGGGGGAACAATTCTTCTAACTCCTGAATTTTGACTACTTGCACTTGGCACTTTTAACTTTTTACTCGTTACTTCTTAACATCCTGTTTATCCTGTCCATCCTTGTGAATATTTTTCCGACAACCGACATCTGACCACCGACCACCACCTACAGTTTTCCCTCGCGCATAAAATGGGCGTTGCTGCCATCAATCTCCCAGAATCTTTTGGAAGCGGCGACCCCAATCCCCTGCGCTAGACCTTGCGCGGTTGCCAGGATTTCGCTTTCGTTGACGGTCTGGATTTTGCCATGTTCATAAACAACCCGCCCATCTACTACCACCGTCGTTACTTCATCACCCCTGGCACTATAGACCAGATTTGGCACGATGTTCCGCATTGGCTCGCTGTAAAGGGGAGTCATGGACGGTTTGTTAAGGTCGAGCAGAATAAAGTCGGCTCGTTTTCCTTCCTCTAAAGAGCCAATTTCTTGCCCCAACCCCAATGCTTCAGCCCCTTCGATGGTAGCCATTCTTAAAACTTTCCAGGCGGGCATTACCTCCGGGTCGGTGTAGCGGATTTTGTTAAACAATGCCGTTAGCTTCATTTCGTTAATAATATTGTGGCAGTTATTACCGGGAGCCTGGTCAGAGCCAAGGGCCACTTTACCACCCGCCTTCTGAAAAGCGTGGGCAGGTGGCACTATTCCGTCAATTATCCCGATTGAGCCCGAACAAAGCACCATTGAGGCTCCTCTTTGCGCTACCAGAGCCGCTTCTTCCTCATTGGCATCGGTCAGGTGTACTGCCAGCAAATTGCTATCAAGATAGCCCAGGTCGTCCAACCAGACGATTGGTCGCTGTCCATAACGCTTCATTATTTGGGCGGTTTCCCGGTCGCCCTGCTGGGTGTGCATATGAATTTTAGTTTGATGTTCCAAAGCCAAACGGCGGACTTCCAGCAACATTTCCCGGCTGACAAAATCGGCCCCCTGTGGCCCAAACAGTACCCGAATGCGCCCTCCTGCCCCACCCTGCCACTTTTCCATTACTTCCAGATTCTCGGTCAGACTGCGGCGACCCATATCAGCATCAAATTCGTACAACTCACCGGGCTGATAAATCCGCCGGACTGCCTCCCGGATGGTAACGGTGATACAGGCCCGCACTCCCACTTTTTCCACCCAGCGACACACGCTATCCATCCCGTTGCCGAAGTCGCCAAAAGTGGTTGTGCCAGTGCGAATGGCTTCGATAAAGGCCAGTTGCGTGCCAACCTCACGAGCGGCTTGACCCTGGGAACTTTCCAGCACCTCGGCAAAAGGCCCCAGACCATACATCATCCAATGGCTGGTATCCTGAGCCAGACCTCGAAGAATCGCTTCGGCGGTGTGCATATGGGCATCTATAAAACCGGGCAACACCGCCTGATCAGTGGCATCCAGGTGGCGTTCGGCCTGATAGCTGGCAAGTATTTCAGCCTGAGAGCCGATAGCCAGAATCCGCCCTCGGTCAACCGCCATCGCCCTATCAGGTTGGTAACCCACCCCCGGCCCTGCCATTGTATAAAAATGCGGGCCGCTTACCACAAGATCAATCTTTTGCATAAGTTTCTCTCTAATTATTGGTTGTTAGTTGACCTAACCCCCTAGCCCCCTTCCCGACACAGGAAGGGGGAACAATTCTTCTGACTCCTGTATTCTGACTCCTGACTTCTACTAAAAGCTAATGTAGCCTTAGTTACCGACATCTTAGCAAAGAGAATATAAGATAGTCTCAAACCCGTGAAAACTGTTATGCACTGTACATAAAGGCCGCAAATAGCAAGGAAAACTCTTATGAAGAATCAGATGAATAAATTCAGAATAAAAATGACCCTGGTACTGACAACGGCTATGCTGGCGGTACTGCTGTTTGGTGGTACAGCTTTGGCCCAAACCCCCAAACCGACCCCCATTCCACCATCCGGGTCGAATCCGCAATCGCTGGCCCCTACCGATATTCCGCCTGACTCCTCGCTGTTGGGGGTATTAATCTTTTTCCTGTTCCTGTGTGTCTGGCTGTGTGTTTCAAATTTTCTGGTGCGTACCCGTATTTTTAGCGACCAGATTGACCAACCCAGCAGTGCTACCCAGCCAGAAGCCCCGCAGCTAAAAGGCGTTGGCAGTAACGGCACTCGCTAAAAATTATATTATAGAAATGGAAAGAGGGTGCAGCTAGTTGCGCCCTTTTTTTGTTTAAGTTAAAGAGCCTTGAGTTTTTCCTCAAGCTCGGCAATCTCTTTCCGCAAGTCCTCAGCCTGTAACAAAATATAGGGCGGGGTATAGAGAGGGCCAAATTTTGCCATCTGAGTTTCTAAAATAGCTAAAATGCACCGACTATAATCAGGTAGTCTACCTAAAATCGAATATCTAAAATCTAAAATCTTCAGAAATGAAAATGATGAAGCAAGTAGTAGCGGTCTTGTCGCCACGCCCTGTTCGGAAAATTTTGAATTTTAGATTTTGGATTTTTAACCAATAACTAACAACTGCTTAATCAACTTGACATATCATGAATATTATACCAGAGCGAAATGATTTATACCATTAAAATTTATTCGTAACGGGGATTACAGGGCTTGAATTATTTGGGGAGTGAGGCCAGTTATATCAATTATATCCTGAAAGGCGGGGGCTTGTGGTCCGACCACCAGCAGGGGCACGGGGTTAAGGGTATGACTTTTGCTGGCTAAATTCTCAATATTGCCATGATCGCTACTCACAACCAGCGTTACATCGGGCGAAAGGTGGGCAATCACACTGGCTAGGAAAGCGTCCACCATTGCCAGCACCTCCAAAGCCTGGGCCATATCCTGAGTATGTCCGGCAAAGTCTGGCAAATAACACTCAAAAAGGGTTAGGTGGTGCTGACTACCGATATGGGCTAAACGTTGTCCGGCCTCCTGTTCAGTAATCATCGGGGCAGCCACCCCCCGATTGGTCAGACTAAAACCTGTAATATCCCAGGAAATAGCCTCACCCCGCAGGTAAGCCTCTGGCATACGGAAGGGCACACCCGCCGTCAGCCCTACCAACGTTCCTACCGAATAACGAATCCGCCGTTTCTCGATAGCCTCAAAATAAGCCGGGGAGTAAAGATTAGCGTGAGTTGGCACACCACCCCTGTCGAGAACCTGCCGAAAAATCCCGCTTTCCTCAATCAAAACCCGCAAAGAACCATTGGCGAACCCCGTCAGGTGGCGACCAAGCCAGGCCGGAGCATTCCGCCCGGTGTAGAGGCTGGTCTGCCCGGTAGCACTCTGGGGCAAACCCGGCATACCTAATTGGGCATCTATTGCCTTGAATAAGAGTTGGGGACTGTTTTGCGCCAAGCCGGAGAGTAAAGGCCCGCCCAGAAACTCACGGAGGAAGGGGGTTGCATGCGCCTGGGCCAGGGGATTTGATTCGGTGGACTCGCCCAACCCCAGCCCATCTAAAAACAGGAAAATAAAACGATTATTTGATTGTGGCGAAAGAGTATTGATGAAAACTACCCAAGCCCCAGGATTTCTTTGACCTTTGCCGCTAACTCACGGGGGGTGAAGGGTTTAACAAGATAATCAGTTGCCCCTGCGCTCAAACCCTCGCCGATTTCATGGTTTTGGCCTTTTGCCGAAAGGAACAAGACCGGAGTATTGGTCAACTCCGGCTCCGCCCGCAAACGGCGGCAGACCTCGTAGCCATCCATTTGAGGCATCATTACATCCAGCAGAATAATATTCGGGTTATGTTGACGGGCCATTTCCAACGCTTGTTTACCATCAGAGGCTTCCACGATTTCAAAACCAGCCCGTTCCAAGGTAAAGGTTATTAGCCGACGAATATCTTTCTCATCATCAGCTACTAAAACTTTCATAAGATAAACTCCCCAGGTTATCAGTTGTCAGGCGACGGGCCAGATTAAGGAATCTGCGTCGCAAAAACGGTTTTGGTACATAGTTAGTATACAAGGCCCCATCCTGTAGAGCTTGAACGAAACTGCCAGAGGCTTTCCCGTTATAGTCCGGCCCGGTGGTGGCTAAAATATATTCGGGTGGCACCAGCGCAAAGGCCGCCGTTTTAGCTAGAAGGGGGTCTTCGCGTAATGCCTCCAATAGGGCCGGATTAGGGCCATCCTCGCTTGCCAAATCAACCAATAGCATAACAGGACGGTGGCGGCGGGCGAGGGTCAGGGCATCATACTCGCGGGTAGCCCGATAGACGTGACTATAGCCCGCTTCCCGCAGAATTTTGTCAAGAGTTCGTAAAGTAGTGTTAATCTGGCTGACTAAAAGTACACTCTCCGACTGTTTAAGTTTCTCCAGGGCGGGAGGCGCAAACTCGGCAGCAATGGCCTGGGCTAACAACTCCTGCAACTCCTCATCGGAGGTCGGCCAGGGCAACACCGCCAAAGCCCCGGCTTTCAGAGCGCGACATTCCAGGTCGGAGAGCTTTAGTTGCAGAATTGGCACTTTACGGACATTCGCCCCTCTGGTCACTTCCCAGGCGGGTTCAGGTAGTTCGCTGGACACGGTTTCTTCCAGAATTAAATCGGGTTGCCAGGCAGGAGTGCTGGTGGTCAGGCCATCCCGATTTTCACTTATTACCACTTGAAAACCACCATCCATTAACAACTTTTCGGCCACTTTGCCGAATTCAAGGTTGGGGGAGATTACCAGCACCGCTTTTTCGGTCTGCTCAACCTGCCGGGGAACAAAATCATAGGCCGATTTGCGTAGGAGCGGCAACGTGATAGTGAAAACATTCCCGACCTCGGCTTTGGAAACCACCTCCACCTTACCATCATGTAATTCGACCAGAGCCTTAACAATCGCCAGACCGAGACCAGGATTACCATTTTCGCGCCAGGCGGGGTCTTCGGGTTTCCAGAATTTGGTAAAAACTTTAGTTATTTCTTCGGGCGAAATATAGGGCCCTTCGTCTTCCACGCTAAGGGCTATTTGTTCGCCTTTGGCCTCTAGCCCGATTCGCACAGTCCCACCGTTTTTAGTATAGCGTCCGGCGTTGCTTAATAACACCCGGATAGCTTGAGATAAACGCTCCGTATCGGTATTAATCTCGTAGCTGGCGGCGGCAGAAGGTAAATCAAGCTGTAGCTGGATTTTCTTGGCCTCTAGCTGGGGACGAATTGAGTCAACCGAGGTTAGCAACAGGGGGCGGAGTTCGGCGGGGCTGGGTTTGAAGCTATAACGCCCTGATTCGAGCCGGGAAACCTCTAACAAATCGGTGATAATCCGGGCCAAACGGTCAGAATTAGCCCCCACCACACACAAAAACTCATATTGAAGGTCGCTGAGTGTCCCGGTCTCCCCTTCCAGCATCAGGTCAATGTAACCCTTGATGGAGGTCAGGGGGCTACGTAACTCGTGGGCTACATTGGAAAGGAACTCGGCCCGCTCTTTTTCATCAAGTTTAACAGAGGCCAATTGTTCGCGCACCTGAAAATACTGCTGATAAAGCGACTGGTTTTCAGCTTCAAGTTCAGCCAGACGCACGCGCAATTGAGCTAGTTCGGCCTCTGGGTTGAGTTCAGCAGGTTTTTGATTACTCTTTAACATCGGGTTATAGCAATCCTATCCAGCGATTACTGGTTGGCAGTAATTATACCGCTCGGCGAAAGGCCGGAAGCGGGTTTATTATTTTTACCATCCGCTGGTGGTTCAACTTTCAATTCCTGACCGGTACTAAAACTTTTGAAACGATAACCTACCCCCCGCTCAGTCAGGATATAGGTAGGCTTGCCGGGGTCTGGCTCGATTTTCTCTCGCAAACGGCGGATATGCACCCGCAGACCTTCTACATAAACCTCTTCATCAGGACTCCACACGCGTGCCAACAGGGAGTCGGTGGTTAAAACCTGCCCGCCATGTCGGATGAGCATATGCAGCAGTTTAGATTCGGTGGGGGTTAATTCCTGCCGTGTACTACGCACCTCAGCCCAATGTTGCCCGAAATTGACTTTTAGCCCAGCGTCTATTACTACTTCCGCCGATGAATTGTTAGTCTGGACATCTCCAAAACGGCGTAACACCCGGCGCACTCTGGCGGCTAACTCGCGCGGATTAAAGGGTTTGGTAATATAATCTTCAGCGTAACGGTCAATTCCCTCAACTTTAGTATCTTCGGAATCTACCCCGGTAAGCATAATAACTGGAATAATGGCATATTGTTGCAAGCGGCGACAAACCTCAAAACCATGTATATCAGGCAGATTCAAATCAACAATCGCCAGCGCGGGCAGTTCTTTGGCTAATTTATTTAGAGCCTGTTGGCCCGTTACGGCGGTGCTGACCTCAAAATCCTCGGCCTCCAAAGCACTCCGCACCAATTTCAGAATATTTGGGTCGTCATCTACCACAAGTATAGTTGGACTGTTCATTTCGGAGCTAACCCTCCCTGCTTATTCCCACTCAATCGTTGCGGGCGGTTTGCTGGTAATATCATAAACTACCCGGTTTACGCCCTTTACTTCGTTTACAATACGGCTACTAATCCGTGCTAATAATTCATTAGGCAGACGCGCCCAGTCCGCAGTCATGCCGTCCCGACTGCTAACCGCCCGCACCGCCACCACGTTGCTGTAAGTCCGATAATCACCCATAACTCCAACGCTTTGTAAGGGGGTGAGAACCGCAAAATATTGCCAGACCGCGTTATCTCCGTCCAGATTCGCGCTGCCAATTTCTTCCCGCACAATCGCATCGGCCTCTCGCAAGACCACCAGGCGGCTTTCGTCCACCGCCCCGATTACCCGCACCGCCAGACCGGGGCCAGGGAAAGGTTGCCGCCAGACGATTTCTGGCGATAAACCTAGTTCCAGCCCCACCTGTCGTACTTCGTCTTTGAATAGGTAACGTAGAGGCTCAATTAACTTGAATTCCATGTTGGGGGGCAACCCACCTACATTATGATGGGTTTTTATTCGGCTGGCGTTTTTGGCTTCGGGGGTGGCACTCTCGATAACGTCAGGGTAGAGCGTACCCTGCACCAGCCAATCCGCCCCGGCCAGATTGCTGGCCTGTTCTTCAAACACCCGGATAAACTCCCGCCCGATTATTTTGCGCTTTTCTTCGGGGTCAATCACGTCCGCCAAACGGGTCAGGAAACGGTTGGAGGCATCCACATAAATCAACTTCAAGCCCAACTTGTCCCGAAAAGTTTCAACCACACTTTCGGCCTCGCCCTTGCGTAACAGGCCGTTATTGACAAAAACGCAGGTCAGTCGCTCGCCAATAGCCTGGGCCACCAGCGTGGCCGCTACCGCCGAGTCTACCCCGCCGCTCAGGGCGCAAATCGCCTTGGCGGTTGGCCCGATAGTATCGCGGATTTGGTCAAGGGTGGTCTGAATAAACGAGCCGGAAGTCCAATTACCTTTGCAGTTACAAACTTCGGTTAGGAAATGCTGCACGATTTCCGCCCCGTGTGCCGTGTGATTAACTTCAGGGTGGAATTGCAGTCCGATGATTTTTGCGCCAGTTTTCGGCGAAACTCCTAACATCGCCGCAATAGGGGTATTGGGGGTGTGGGCAATAACCTCAAAGCCGGGAGGGGGAGCCGCAATGTGGTCGCCGTGACTCATCCAGACACTCAGGGGGCTAGGTAAACCTTTAAATATCGGGCTGGTAGGGTCGGTTTGCACATCGGCCTGTCCATATTCGCGCTTGCTGGCAGATTGCACATCCCCACCCAAATCGCGAGCTAATAGTCCCATCCCGTAACAAATCCCCAGAATTGGCAGACCACAAGTTAAAACATAGTCAGCGAGTTGGGGTGAGCCGGGTTCGTAGACGCTGGCGGGGCCACCACTGAGGATAATACCACGCGGATTAAGGGCCGCTACCTGTTCCCAGGGCGCGTCCGGCGGCAGGATTTCACAATAAACCTGGGCTTCGCGCACCCGCCGGGCAATCAAACGGGTAAACTGCGAACCAAAATCAAATATAACGATGGACTCATCCGCCGGAGCTTGATGAGTTTGTTTGGTGGGCGATGGGCCGGACATTAACGCGCTTTCTCCTTCAGGTTGTCAGTCTTGGTCTACTTCGTCCAGCAGAACATATTGTTCGTCGAATTCCCATTTGGCGACCCCCTCGATTGTTACATTAATGTGGGGGTGCAAGGGGTCGATCTTTTTCACCAGATGAATCTCAACTACCCGGTTATCGTTTACCCCAAGGCTTTCGCAGACTGCATCCAAGGTTATCTTTAGACCGCCATCCAGGTCACGCCGATGAGGAGAAGCAAAATAGAACTCTATAAAAACTGAAAGATAGGACCGAACTAAGGCTTGGCGTAGTTGGTCAGTTAGAATCTCTTTTTCTTCCAGCAACTCTACGCGCTGTTCAACCTGGCGTTTCCATTTACGGGCGGTTTCAGATAGCACGCGCCTGCCCTCAACCGTTGCATACTGTGAATTTATGCTGGGTGGCAAAGGTAGCGAAACCTGTAGAGTCGGTGGTTTTGCCCGGTCATCAGCCGAGCTTTTAACCTCTCTAGTCATAGTTAAATTATATGCGACATTTAGCCATTTGTCACTAACCAAATTGACTGATATTGCGGTTTTTTAGATAAACATTACGAAAAAATAGACCGTAATGTTGAGGTCGCCAGTTTTCAGCGTCTTTCCATGCTAAAATAGCCCAGAAATAGCCAAAATATCCGACTTTTGCCCTATGTACCCTGCGCTAAAAGTTGTTATATTACAAACGCCTGGAAAATCCTTTAGAATTATGAAACAAAACTCTAAAAGTTAGGTCATAATTGGTGAGTTAACTTGAAATAAAAATAGCTAAAGCCTGTAATACCTGAAAAAAGCCAAAAATAGATTAAGCAGCAATTTTACTGCCAATATTTCCCAATATGGGCGACTGCTTGGAAGATGGAGATGTTTTTAAGATGCAAGCTCATTCAGCTAAACAACCCGCTACCGTTCGGGTAGCAATGTGGAGCGCAAATCATCGCTGGCTGGTATTCGGCCTCTGGTTCATTTTTACCATTGGTATTTTTGCTTTGAGTCTGGCGATGGGTGGTACCAAAACTTCTAGTGTTAGTAGCAACTCTGGCGTTTCCAAAACTGACTCCCGCAAGGCCGGACAGGTGTTTAGTGCCGCAAATGTCACTACCGCCACCGTCCCAACCCAAGATTTATATCTTATTGTTACCAATCCCAGCCTGAAAACTAGCGACCCTGAATATAAAACGGCTGTCACCAAAATGACCGAGGCCCTGCAAGCCGTTACTTATAAGGACGGGAACGATACTAAACCAGCTTTTTCACGGGTAGTAAATCCGTTTGTAGCACCACCCAGCCTAGGACTGACTTCGCCCGATAATAGCAGTGTGCGGGTTATTGCTACTATTCAGGGAGTTTCAAGTCAGCGCGAAAAAGCCCTGGCAGCGATTAAACCCGTGACTAACGACCTCAAAGCCCAGAATAAAAGTTATCAAATTTTGGTGCTGAATAATACTATTTTGAACGACGAAATCAGCGAGATTGTTAATACTGACCTGGATGGTTCGCTAAAAGTTACGATCCCGTTGACTTTTATTATTCTCTTAATCGCTTTTGGGGCAGTAGCGGCTTCGGTAGTACCGCTCATTCTGGCGGCAACCGCGCTGGTAGCCGCTTTTGGGCTACTTGGTATCTATAGCCAGACCATCAGCGAAGTCAGTGCCTACGCTGGACAATTGGTGGTGCTTATCGGGCTGGCGGTGGCGGTGGATTATTCACTATTCCTGATAACCCGTTTCCGCACCGAGCGGCGCAACGGACGCACCAAAATGAAGGCGATTGAGGTTGCCAGTAGCACCGCCGGACGTGCCGTATTTTTCAGTGGTTTGATGGTGGCTATTTCATTAGCCGGACTTTTCATTATTGACGACCCGATTTTTCGCTCGATGGCGGTTGGAACTATTGGGGTGGTGCTAATTTCGGTTATCGGTAGCCTGACCTTTTTGCCCGCAGTTCTGGCGATTTTCGGCAACGGCATTAACTGGGGGCGTATTCCTTACTTTGGGCGAGAACAGGCTGAAGGCGGGGGTGTCTGGAGCGTAATAGTTAAAACCGTAATGGGTCGCCCCGCTATTTTCGCCATTATTGTGACTGCTATCCTGTTAGCGGCAGCTTACCCGGTGTTACATTTCAAATTGGGCGAAAACGATATAACCGCCTTCCCTGAAAAGCTCGAAGGGGTACAGGCGATTAAAGTGCTGAACGAAAAGTGGCCGACTGGTACCAACCTCAAACTTACAGTAGTGATTACCCAGGCTGACCAAGCCGAAACCAAAGCCGCCATTGATAAATTCCGAGTTGAGGCTCTCAAGGTTAAGGGTTTAAGTGAGCCTATGGCTTATATTGTGTCTTCAAACGGCAAGGTTGGGCAACTTTCGTTTACCCAGGCTGGCTCGGAAAATGACCAGCTAAATCAGGATGCCGTCACAAAACTGCGCACTGAGCTTGTCCCCAACAACCTGACTAATGTGAAGGGGGTTGAAGCCTACGTTTCGGGTGATGCCGCTTACATCCTGGATACGGTGAAACTTTATACCGACGCGATGCCCCTGGTTTTCGCCTTTGTGCTGGGCTTTAGCTTCCTACTGTTGCTGGTGGTCTTCCACTCGCTCGTTATCCCGATTAAGGCTATCATTCTAAATCTACTATCAACGGGTGCGTCTTATGGCGTGTTGGTGCTGGTTTTTCAGGATGGTTGGTTCGGCGAGCAGTTGGGGATTAAGGCCAGTGGTATTATCGAGGCTTTTGTGCCAGTCTTTATCTTCACGATTTTGTTCGGTTTGAGTATGGACTATCACCTGTTCATCCTGACCCGTATCAAAGAGGCTAAAGATAAGGGCGCGACCTCCGATGAAGCAGTGGCGAAGGGTATCAGCATTACCTCCGGCACGATTACCAGCGCGGCGGCGATTATGGT
>Ga0209511_1000234_pt1 | contig 60999 bp, 59 predicted proteins | sample SSSSmetaG_FD_184141 | JGI IMG/M metagenome (GOLD analysis project Ga0209511, IMG submission 184141) | Glacier valley bacterial and archeal communities from Borup Fiord, Nunavut, Canada, to study Microbial Dark Matter (Phase II) - ​SSSS... | ecosystem: Environmental > Aquatic > Freshwater > Ice >... | reverse complement strand
CTACTACAACCACGAGCGACGCCACTCCAGCATCGGCTACCTAAAGCCGTATCAATTTCACCAACAGCAACTTGCTGCCATCGCTTAGTTCTCTCCTGCTTAACTAGACCACCCCAGTGACCATCACCGTGGCGGAGCATGGTAAGCTGGTGCAAATCCGGCCAGACGGTACCCGTCGTGAACTTAGCAAACAGTTGAAGCCAAATGTGACGATTTCTCAGAAGAAGTATCGTCTTGGCTAAGTTGGCAATCCCTGCCAGCCATTATGGACCTCCACAACAACGCCGACCACCAAGCCGCGCTGGTAAAGCTGAAGCAGCTTATCACCGATGCACCCGACGATGCCGTTGCTATTGCCGCGCTGGCAGAGGTTATTAACGACTACGAAATCAAAGCCGGGCACGGGCCAGTGCGACCGGATACGCTCGTCGGGCGGCTGGAGATTGAGATGCTCAACCGGCAGCTTAACCGCGAGCAAATGGCTGGCTTGCTTGAAATCCCGGTGAGTCAGTTCAGTGATTTGCTTAGCGGCAGGAGGGAAGTTGATATGGAGCTGGCTAAGAAGCTTTACCGGACCTTGCACATCCCTGCTCACTTCATCCTGGAAACCGCTTGAAACGGGTGTGGCCAAGGTGATATCTGAGGTGGCGATGGGTAGCTCTGGCTGGACAGGCTGGCGATTGATGCAATAACTTGCCCCGAGCCCTTGCATAAGTGCTTCGCTTCCCGCTACCTTTGCACCCCGAAACAAAACCCCCGTGGGCTTGGCCCGCGTCATTTGGCAGGTTGCCGAGAGAAACCATGGGCCGCGCCCCGACAGCCGCGCCCAGTAGTCTTAACCGAAGTTTCGTTGTGCGGCCTGTGGCGCGTGCGGCGAAATTTTCTTATCTTTGCGCCCCCAAGTTGGGGGCCTGATTGAAATCATAATGAATACTGACCCGATTGCCGATTACCTGACCCGGTTGCGCAACGCCCTCAAGGCGAACCACCGGGTGGTGGAAATCCCGGCCAGCAACCTCAAAAAGGAGATTACGAAGGTTCTCTACCACAAGGGCTACATTCAGAGCTACCGTTTTGACGACACTTCGGCCCAGGGCGTAATTAAAATCGCTCTCAAGTACAACCCGACGACCAAAGCGCCGGCCATCACCAAGCTCGAGCGCGTTAGCTCGCCGGGCTTGCGCCAGTACCGGGCGGCCGACAACCTGCCGCGCGTACTGAGCGGACTGGGTATCGCCATCCTCTCGACCTCGAAAGGGGTGATGACGGAAAAGGAAGCCAAAAACGAGAACGTGGGCGGCGAGGTGCTGTGCTACGTGTACTAACCCACCACTGCTAAGCTCTATATAATATGTCCCGCATTGGTAAACTCCCGATTCCGCTGCCCGCTGGGGTGCAGGTGTCGGTCGCTGACGACAACACCGTAACGGTGAAAGGCCCCAAGGGCACTTTGACCCAGGCCGTGGACCGCGACATCAGCGTGGCCCTCGAAGGCAGCGATGTCGTCGTGAGCCGGCCCACCGAGCAGAAGCGCCACAAGGCCATGCACGGCCTCTACCGCTCGCTCATCAACAACATGATTACCGGCGTGAACACCGGCTTCGAGCATAAGCTCGAGCTAGTGGGCGTGGGCTACAAGGCCACGTTGGCCGGCTCGGCCCTGGAATTGTCGCTCGGCTACTCGCACAACGTGTTTCTGGCCCTGCCCAAAGAAGTGTCGGCCACGGCCGTAACTGAGAAGGGTAAGAACCCGATTGTTACCCTGACCAGTATTGACAAGCAGCTCATTGGCCAGGTGGCCGCCAAGATTCGCTCGTTGCGGAAAGTGGAGCCTTACAAGGGCAAAGGGGTTCGCTTCGTGGGTGAGGTTGTTCGTCGTAAAGCCGGCAAGACTGCCGCTAAAAAGTAATTCAGTATCATGGCTTTCGATAAAGCAACTCGCCGGAAGCGCATTCAGCGCATCATCCGCACCAAGGTGTCAGGTACGCCGGAGCGCCCGCGCCTGTCGGTGTTCCGCTCCAACACGGGCATCTACGCCCAGATTATTGACGACACGGCCGGCCGCACGTTGGCCGCCGCCTCGTCGAAGCAAGTAACCGTGGAAGGCGGCAACGGCGTGGCCCTGGCCGCCGCCGTGGGCCGCGAAATCGCCGCCAAGGCGCAAGAGGCCGGCATCACGAAAGTGGTGTTCGACCGCTCGGGCTACCTCTACCACGGACGCGTAAAATCATTGGCCGAAGGTGCCCGCGAAGGCGGCCTTAATTTCTAAGACAGTATGGCAGAGTTCAATAACAACAACCGGGGCGGCGCACCCGGCAGCGGCGGCAGCGACCGAGGCGGCAACAATCGCGGTGGCGGCGGCAACGACCGGGGCGGACGCGGCGGCAACGACCGGGGCGGCCGGGGCGGTAACAACGACTCCGTGCAGGGCGACTCCGACTTCAAGGAGAAAGTAGTGGCCATCAACCGCGTCGCCAAAGTGGTGAAGGGCGGTCGGCGCTTCAGCTTCTCGGCCATCGTGGTCGTGGGCGACGGCAAAGGCAACGTGGGCTACGGCCTCGGCAAAGCCAACGAAGTGACCGATGCCATCGCCAAAGGCATTGACGATGCCCGCAAGAACGTGGTGAAGGTGCCGCTCTACAAGCACACCGTGCCCCACGTTATGGAAGGCCGCTTCGGCGGGGGCCATGTGCTCGTGCAGCCGGCAGCCGCCGGTACGGGCGTAATCGCCGGTGGTGCCATGCGCGCCGTGTTCGAATCGGCCGGCATCAAGGACGTGCTGGCCAAGTCGAAAGGCTCGTCCAACCCGCACAACGTGGTGAAAGCTACGTTTGCCGCCCTCGCCAAGATGCGCGACCCGCTGCAAATCGCGCAGGCCCGTGGCATTTCTCTCTCCCGCGTTTTCAACGGCTAAGCCACTAGCGTCATGCCCCAGATTCAAGTAAAGCTCGTGCGCAGCGCCATTGACCGCCCCGAGCGGCAGAAGCGCACCGTGCAGGCCCTCGGCCTCAACAAGATGAACAGCACCGCCACCCACGAAGCCAACCCGAGCATCCTCGGCATGGTGAAGTCGGTGCAGCACCTGCTCGAAGTAACTGAATTGTAAGTATTAGTTGTCAGTTGCTCGTTGTCAGTTGTCAGTTTCTTTTGACTGCAAATTTTGACTAACAACTGACAACAAACAACTGACAACAAACCTAAAAAGTCATGAATCTTTCCAATCTCAAACCCGCCGAAGGCTCGACGCGCAACAACAAGCGCCTTGGGCGGGGCGAAGGCTCGGGCCGGGGCGGCACCTCGACGCGCGGCCACAAGGGTGCCAAGTCGCGCTCGGGTTACTCGCGCAAGTCGGGCTTCGAAGGCGGCCAGATGCCGTTGCAGCGCCGGGTGCCGAAGTTCGGTTTCACGAACATCAACCGCGTCGAGTTCAAGGGCATCAACCTGGACGTGCTCCAGAGCTTGCTCGAAAAGAACAGCGCCACGACGATGGGCCAAGGCTATTTCGTAGCCGCCGGCCTCGTGTCGAAGAACGCTAAAATCAAAATTCTGGGTCGTGGCGAATTGACCACGGCGCTGGAAGTTCATGCCCACGCGTTCTCGAAGTCGGCCCAGGAAGCCATCGAGAAAGCGGGCGGCAAAGTGGTTACGCTGTAACTCCTTACTGACCCCAAGCAATGAACAAGTTTATCACCACGATAAAAAACATCTTCGCGATTGAGGATTTGCGCGTGCGAATCCTCAATACGCTGCTTTTCATTGCTATCTACCGGCTCGGCTGCTACGTCGTGCTGCCCGGCGTGGACCCCACCCGGCTCAAGACGGGCGCGGGCGGCGTGTTCGGCATTCTGGATACGTTGCTCGGCGGCGCGTTCAGCCACGCCTCGATTTTCGCCTTGGGCATCATGCCCTATATCTCGGCCTCGATTGTGCTGCAACTGCTGACCATCGCGGTGCCGTACTTCCAGAAGCTGCAAAAAGAAGGCGAGTCGGGCCGCAAGAAAATCAATCAGTACACGCGGGTGCTCACCATCCCGATTGTGATGGCGCAGTCGGTGGGCTTTCTGGCCACGATTAACGCCGAGGCCATCGTCAATCCGGGCACGTTCTTCACCATCTCAACCATGCTCATCATCACGGCGGGCACGCTGTTTTGCATGTGGCTGGGCGAGAAGATTACCGACAAGGGCATCGGCAACGGCATCTCCATGATTATCATGATTGGGATTGTCTCGCGCCTGCCCGGTGCGCTCATCGGCGAGGCTACCTCGCGGGGCCTGGGCAAGTCGCTGATTTTCCTGCTGGAGCTGGGTATCCTGTTCCTGGTTGTGATGGCGGTTATCGTGCTCACGCAAGCCGTACGGCGCATTCCGGTGCAGTATGCCAAGCAGGTGGGCGGCGCGACGCAGCTCGACGCGCAGCGGCAGTTTATCCCGCTGAAAGTGAACGCGGCGGGCGTAATGCCCATCATCTTCGCGCAGTCGCTCATGTTCGTGCCCGGCATCGCCGCTTCGGCCTGGGACCGGAACAGCGACCTGGCCAACAACATCGCCGCCTATTTCTCGCCTGACCATTGGGTGTACAATTTGGTGTTTGCGCTGCTAATTGTCGTTTTCACCTACTTCTACACCGCCATCAGCGTCAATCCGAACCAGATTGCCGACGACCTGAAACGGAGCGGCGGCTTCGTGCCGGGCGTGAAGCCGGGCCGCGACACATCGGAGTTCATTGACGAAATCCTGACTCGTATCACCCTGCCGGGTGCCGTCGCGCTGGCACTGATTGCCGTGTTCCCGACGTTCGCGTTCCTGCTCGGCGTAACGCGGCCCTTGTCCTTATTCTACGGGGGGACTTCGCTCATCATCATGGTGGGCGTGGTGTTGGACACGCTGAATCAGGTGGAGAGCTACCTGCTGATGCGGCATTACGATGGCATGATGAAATCCGGGAAGTTGCGCGGGCGGGCGACGCAGCCGGTCGCGCTGGCCTCGTAGGAATTTAGATGGCAACCGGAGTTATTCAGTACAAGACTGAAGAAGAGATAGACTTGATGCGCGCCGCGGCTTACCTGCTGGCGCGTGCCCACGGCGAGGTAGCCTCGTTGGTGCGCGAAGGAGCCACGACGCGGCAGCTCGACAGCCGCGCCGAGGAATTCATCCGCGACCACGGGGCTTCCCCCTCGTTCAAGGGGTACAATAATTTCCCGCACAGCCTCTGCCTGAGTCCCAACTCGGTGGTGGTCCACGGGTTTGCGACGGACGAGCCGCTACGCAGCGGGGATATTTTGTCGGTGGATTGCGGGGTGCTGCTCAACGGCTACCACGCGGACAGCGCCTACACCTACGCAATCGGCGAGGTGAGTGCCGAGGTGCAGCGCCTGCTGACGGAAACGAAAGCATCGCTCTACAAAGGCATCGAGCAGGCCGTGAGCGGCAACCGGGTCGGCGACATCAGCTACGCCATTCAGAACTACGTGGGGCCGAAAGGTTTCGGCGTGGTGCGCGAGCTGGTGGGGCACGGCGTGGGAGCCAGGCTACACGAGAAGCCCGAAGTGCCCAACTACGGCAAACGCGGCTCCGGCCCGAAGCTGCAAGTGGGCATGACGCTCGCCATTGAGCCGATGATTACCCTCGGCAAGAAGGACGTGGTGCAGGAAAAAGACGGTTGGACGATTCGTACCCGCGATAAAAAACCCGCCGCGCACTTTGAGCACACGGTCGTTGTTCGCAAAGACCGCGCGGAAATTTTGACCTCGTTTGAGTTTATAGAACAAGCCCTGAACAAATAGTCCGTAATAGTTAGTAGCCCTTTATGGCAAAACAAGCCTCCATCGAGCAGGACGGTACCATCCTCGAAGCCCTGTCCAACGCCATGTTCCGCGTGGAATTGGAAAACGGGCATCAGCTCATTGCCCACATTTCGGGCAAGATGCGGATGCACTACATCAAGATTCTGCCCGGCGACAAGGTGAAGCTGGAAATGTCGCCCTACGACTTGTCGAAGGGTCGGATTAAATACCGTTACAAATAAAGCATCGTCGCATTTATGGAACAGGAATACATTACAGAAATGGAGCGTACTGCTCCTGTACCTAAGGTTTGGAAGACTTTAGGTCTTATCCTCCTCGCGTCAGTAATTATTGCAATGCTGACGCAAGGTGGGTCGCTTCCAGTACTTTTGGGAGGTGCGGCCGCTCTCCTTGTAATACCTGTTTTAATTGTACTTGTAAGTAGGCTATTTACATTCTTAACTAAGAAGCCCAAAGCTAATTTGGTCAAAGTTTTATGGATTACTTGGGCTGTCTCAGTTGGGCTGATGTTGTTAGGTCAATCAAAGTATCGCTAACATTTTAGGTAACAAGCTACCATGAAAGTCAAAACCTCCGTCAAGAAGCGTAGCGTTGATTGCAAAATCATCCGTCGTAACGGCAAGCTCTACGTCATCAACAAGAAAAACCCGCGCTTCAAGCAGCGTCAGGGTTAATTCCTTTTTTCAGCCGCCCGGAGCCGTGGGTACTGGCCGTTTGCTTACGGGCAAGCTGGTCGCCTTCCACGGATTATCGGGATGGGCTGGTCCGCAAATACCTAACTTTTTCTTATGGCTCGTATCGCAGGGGTTGATATCCCGGACAACAAGCGCGGCGAAATCGCCCTGACTTACATTTTCGGCATCGGCCGGAGCAACTCGGTGAAGATTCTCACCAAGGCTGGTATCGACATCAACAAAAAGGTGAAGGACTGGTCGGAGGAAGAATCCACGGAGGTGCGTAACATCATCGCCGCCGAGCACAAGACCGAGGGCGCGTTGCGCTCGGAGGTGCAGCTCAACATCAAGCGCCTGATGGACATCGGCTGCTACCGTGGCCTCCGCCACCGCAAGGGCCTGCCGGTGCGCGGCCAGCGCACCAAAAACAACTCGCGCACCCGCAAGGGCAAGCGCAAGACCGTGGCCGGCAAAAAGAAGGCAACCAAGTAACCACTAGCGGCAATCAGCGTTGAGTTATGAGTTGAGAGTTAAGAGTTAAGAGTTGTTTTTTCGGTTTCAACTGAAGCAGTAGCAGCAACTCTTAACTCCTAACCCTTAACTCTTAACTGACCTAACACCTGCCGCGTTTTTTTAGCGATAACCAAATGGCACAAAAAAGAAAAGACAAAGCCAAGAAGCGGCTTGTCATCGTGGAGCAGGTGGGGCAGGTCCACATCCGCGCCTCGTTCAACAACATCATCATCTCGGTGACTAACTCCAACGGGCAGGTTATTTCCTGGGCTTCGGCGGGTAAGATGGGGTTCCGGGGTTCGAAGAAAAACACGCCTTACGCCGCGCAGATGGCGGCCACGGATTGCGGCAAGGTGGCCCACGATTTGGGCATGCGTAAGGCCGAGATTTTCGTGAAGGGTCCGGGCGCGGGGCGCGAGTCGGCCATCCGGGCGCTGGGCAACGTGGGCATTGAAGTGACGACCATCCGCGACGTGACGCCGCTGCCGCACAACGGCTGCCGCCCGCCGAAGCGTCGCCGCGTTTGATTTTTCACTTTAGTTAGCAGTAACCTCACATGGCACGTTATACCGGCCCTACCGCCAAAATTGCCCGCCGCTTTTCGGAGCCGATTTTTGGCCCGAGCAAGGCGCTCAATAAGAAGAACTATCCTCCGGGCCAGCACGGCCGCGGCCGCCGTAAGAAGCAGTCGGAATACTCCGTGCAGCTCATGGAGAAGCAGAAAGTGAAGTACATGTACGGGGTGCTCGAAAAGCAATTCGAGAACTTGTTCCACAAGGCGGCCGTGCTGCCGGGCATCACCGGCGACAACCTGCTGGGCCTACTCGAATCGCGGCTCGACAACGTGGTGTACCGTTTGGGCATCGCTACGACGCGTCGCGGCGCTCGTCAGCTCGTGTCGCACAAGCACATTACGGTGAACGCCGAGGTGGTGAACATTCCTTCGTACAAGCTGCGCGCCGGCGATTTGGTGGGCGTGCGCGAGAAGTCGAAGTCGCTCGAAGCCATCACGAGCAGCCTGACCGTGCGCAACGCCCGGCAGTTCTCGTGGCTGGAGTGGGACGGCAAGGAGCTGGTCGGCAAGTTTACCAACATGCCGAGCCGCGAGCTTATCCCCGAAAAAATCACCGAGCAGCTCATTGTCGAGCTGTACTCGAAGTAAGGGAGTTAGACATGAGACGTTAGACATGAGACGTTAGACATGAGACATGAGACTCTCGGCGAGAAAGTCTCGTGTCTAACGTCTCATGTCTGAAATCTGATTTCTGCCGCTACTTCTGTTTCAATTAATTCAAAAAGCCCCACATATGTCAATCTTAGCTTTTCAGATGCCGGAGAAAGTAGTGATGGAGAAATCCGACGACTTCACCGGAACGTTTGAATTCAAGCCTTTGGAGAAGGGTTACGGCGTTACGATTGGGAATGCGCTGCGGCGGATTCTGCTCTCGTCGCTGGAAGGCTTCGCCATTACGTCGGTGCGCACCAACAGCGTGCTGCACGAGTTTTCGACCATCGAGGGCGTGATTGAGGATATGTCCGAAATCATCCTCAACCTCAAGCAGGTGCGCTTCAAGAAAGTGAGCGACGCGATTGAGGACAAGATTACGGTGCGCGTAACCGGGCAGGACACGTTTTCGGCCGGCGACATCGGGCGCTTCGCTAACGGCTTCCAGATTCTGAACCCCAAGCTGGTGATTTGCCACCTGGACCCGGCCAAAGACCTGGAATTTGAGCTGACCATCGCCCGCGGCCGTGGCTACGTGCCGGCCGACGAGAACAAGCCCGCCGACCAGGTTTTTGGGCAGATTGCGATTGACGCGATTTACACCCCGATTAAGAACGTCAAGTACAGTATCGAAAACACGCGCGTCGAGCAGAAAACCGACTACGAGCGCTTGCTGCTGGAAATCCAGACCGACGGCTCGATTCACCCGGAGGAGGCGCTCAAGGGCGCGGCCAACATCCTGATTCAGCACTTCATGTTGTTCTCGGACAGTACGATGCAGGCCAGCGGCAACCGCCCGGTGGCCGCCGAGCCGATTGACGAGGAGACGCTGGCCATGCGCAAGGTGCTCAAGACCTCGCTCGGCGAGATGGACCTGAGTGTGCGGGCCTTCAACTGCCTGAAAGCGGCCGACATCAAGACCCTGGGCGAGCTGGTGCAGCTCGACATGGCCGACATGATGAAGTTCCGCAACTTCGGTAAGAAGAGCCTCACCGAGCTGGAAAACCTGGTGGAAGAGAAGGGCCTGGTCTTCGGCATGGACCTGAGCAAGTATCGCCTGGACGAAGACTAGAATTGTTGTTGATGGCTGATTGTTGATTGTTGTCGTTCGCGGCAAGGTCGGCAATCAGCCTTCGGCTTTTAAGCCAACAGCAAACAAGCAACAACCAACAAAAAACAACTTTTTCAATCCGCTACGCCCTTTGGGGTCGGGGTTCTAATGAGGCTGCAAAGTCCGCCGTGGTCCCGGTCCGCAAGCGTCGCATTTAATTAATTTGTCCGATGAGACACGGTAAAAAAATCAATCACCTGGGCCGGACCACCGCCCACCGCCACGCGATGCTGTCGAACATGGCGACTTCGCTCATCCTGCACAAGCGCGTGACGACGACCGTGGCCAAGGCGAAAGCCTTGCGCCAGTACGTCGAGCCGCTGCTGACCCGCGCCAAAGACGACACGACGCACTCGCGGCGGACGGTGTTTGCCTCGCTGCAAAGCAAGGAGGGCCTCAAGGAGCTGTACGGCGACGTGGCGGCCCGCATCGCCAACCGCCCCGGCGGCTATACCCGCATTCTGAAGCTGAGCGCCGGCCGCTCGGGCGACAACGCCGATATGTGCATCATCGAGCTGGTGGACTTCAACGAGACGCTGCTCGAAGCCAAGAACGCGGCCGAGAGCAAGACGACGACCACGCGCCGCTCGCGTCGTCGCGGTGGCAAAGGCCCCACGGCGGAAGCCGGCAACGAGGCCGGTACGTCGGCCGCCGTCGTAGCCGAGGCCGCGCCGGCTGCCCCGGTCGTGTCGCCCACCGAAGCCGAGGCGGACGCGCTGAGCGTGCCAGCCGATGAGCCGCAAGCGCCGGCTGCTGCTGAAGGTGAGGAAGAGAAAAAAAGCTGAGTAACGCTTTTTTAGAATTGGGAAGGGGACGCGCCGGGTGGTGTGTCCCCTTTTTCGTTTCCGACCCGTTAAGCCACTTGGCCGCTATTTTTGCTTGGCCTATTTTTACGGAGAGTTTACACTCGAGTATTATCTTGCGTCTGTTACTGGTCCGTCCGCTACTCTAAAAAACGGGTGTTTCTGCGTGGGTTGGCAAATCTGCTGCTTGACCAAAACCTCTCCGAATGTCTATTTCTGACTTGTCCGCTGAAAAGGTAGCTTACGATGCTTTCCTCAAATTATTAGAAGTGGGATTTGTGGTCTTTAGTTATGTTGTCGGCCAAGTCCAGAGCAAAGAGGTTAAGCGAATCGAAATAATAGACGTTGTGCGTGTTCTGTTCTTTGCATTTGTTTTCACGATTGTGATTCCTTTTGGGTTGTTTTATTTTGAAGAAAGTGTTTTTACTAGGTCTATACCTGGTCTTTCTGCTGTTGCATTCTTAGCTATGGTCTTAGGTTTCTTCAATAATCGTCAATTAAAGGGGTAAAAATTATTTCGTTTCCCAACCGCGCGAAGATTATCTAGCGAATATAAATCTGTTTCCAATTCTTAACCCGTTAAATCATTGACATGAAAGCGTCTTTAGTGATTGGTGACGTATTCCGTTGGATTTTCGCAACTATGCTTATGTTGCCCATAGTTTTTTATTCTTTTACATGGTCAATGAATGTATTTGAAATAACACTGAGGCGTGTTGCCGAAAATGGGCTTTTAAGCTACATACTTGCTATGTCAATGTCCCTTACTGTACTCACATTCGTAATTATTGCAATCACTTCAACCGTCATACATCTTGTAATGATGCTAGTTAGGCAGAAGAAATGGTTTGGCAATATATTCGGCACCATTTACATTTTATGTATCATTGTGTTGCTAATCATGTTTTGGACCAGTTATTTCACCTTCGGTTGGGAAGAGTCTGCACGACATCACTTTCTCAACTGTTGGTTTTACTCATTTTTCTTGTTTGGTATGTTTGGCATTCCTTTAAGGATTGCGGAAAACTATGCCGCTTATACCAAAAAGTATGAGTCGGATACATTAAAACTGTAGGCTTCCCCAGTTGGTGGGCCAATCAAAAACAGAAGGTAGATTGTAAGTTCTCCCTTTCGCTATGCTAACCAAACCCAGGCAGCGGTGTCCCAACTCAGCGTCATGGCGTGGCCGGTAGCTCGTGGATTTCGCGCTGGCCCCGGCGGTCGCGGTCGCGGGCCGCGTAGAGGCGTTCGGCGTTGGCGGGCGAGGACAGCAGGTGGGCAGTTTCGTCCGGGGCGACGGCTTTCGCGGCCTGGCCCCGGAGCTTGACGAAGGGCAGGCTGCGGAGTAGCTCCAGCACGAAGTCAGCGCGGTTGTCGGGTATTTCGAGCGTGATTTTCATGAGGGGTAAAGGTACGAATCAGACGGGAGGAGCTTCGGCGGCGAGCCGCTACCAACTCAACTCCTCATTGGCCTCCTCAAACGCCTGGGCGGCGGCTAACTGCGTTTTCAGGCAGGAATAGGAATCGGGTTGCAGGTCCGCCGTGAAGGCTTGGGCGCGGTCGAGCATTCGGAGATACAGGCCGGGGTCGCGGTGGCGGCTGAGGCGGCGCAAGGCCCGGAGGTAGTCGTGGCGGTAGCTGGTGGTGATGAGCAGGCGGCTGAGGCCCCCGCGTACCAGCTCCGCGTTGGCCATGATGCGGGCCAGGCGGCCGTTGCCGTCGTCGAACGGATGGCACCTCGCTCACCACGAACAGCAGCATCGCCGCCCGGGCCAGCGGATGCGCCAGGGCCTGGTAGCAGGCGAAACCCTGGTGGAGGGTGCCGCGCATCAGCTCCGGCCCGACAAAGCTGGTGTTGCCGGCCTGGTTGGCCCGCTTTTTCCACTGGCCGGGGCGCTGGTCGGGCCGCTCGCGCAAGAGCGTGGCGTGCCGACGCTGGAGCAGGGTCAGGAATTCGGCGGCGGGGGCGGGCACTGCCTGCATCCCGGTCGGATTGCTTACCAGCTGGTACGTGCTTAGCACGTCGTGCGAGTCGGCGTAGCGGCCGGGTACAGGGGCACGGCCCAGCACCATCGTGTGCGCCTCGTCCACCTTGAAAACGGTGCCCTCGATGAAGTTGGAGAAGTAGGCTTCGAAAAAAGCCAGCCCGTAAAACGCCGGGGGCGCGGGGGCCGGCTGGTGCCCGCCGACCGGGGCAGTCAGTACACGAGCGCGGCCTTCGGCGAGCAGTTGCGCCACCTCCTGGCGGTGCCCAGCCTGAGCCGGCCGGGCAATCCCTACGACAACGCCCTGGCCGCGAGCAGTTGGAGTACGCTCAAAACCGAGCTGCTGCCCGGCGGAGCCTGCTTCCCTAACCTGGAAGCAGCCCGCCTGGAGCTGGCCCACTACCTGGATGACTACTACAACACCCAGCGCCTGCACTCCGCCCTGGGCTACCGCACCCCGCGTGAGGTCGAACTAGCATACCGTTTTCCATCTACCTTAGCTCCCTGTCCGTTTTGACCCGACCACCCCCAACGATACAACGCGCGGACTCGCAGAGTCCACGCTACCACCAGCCCATGCGCCTCGTTCGCCACCCGGTTCTCTGCAACTATTACGTCACGTACCGCTGCAACGCGAAGTGCGGGTTTTGCGACATCTGGGAAAAACCCTCACCCTACATCACGCTGGCCGACGTGGAGGCCAACCTGCGCGATTTGAAGCGGCTCGGCGTGCGGGTGATTGACTTCACGGGCGGCGAGCCACTGCTGCACCGGCAGCTGCCCGAGATGCTGGCCCTGGCGCGGCAAATGGGGTTCATCACGACCGTCACGACCAACGCGCTGCTGTACCCGAAGCAGGCCGAGCGTTTGCGCGGGCTGGTCGATATGCTGCACTTTTCGCTCGACTCCAGCGACCGCGACACCCACGACCGGGGCCGGGGCGTGGCCTGCTACGACTTCGTGCTCGAAAGCATCCGGGTGGCCCGCGCGCTGGGCGAGCGGCCCGACGTGCTCTTCACCGTCTTTCGCCACAACCTCGCCGACCTCGAAGCCGTGTACCGGGAAATAACCCAGCCCAATGGCTTGGTATTGATTCTCAACCCGGCCTTCGACTACAACGCCATCGAAACCGGCGAACGGCTCACGCCCGCCGAGCTGGACTTCCTGTCTGCCTTCGGCCGGAAAAAAGGCGTGTACCTCAACGAGGGTTTCATCGCGTTGCGCCGCGACGGGGGCAATCACGTAGCCGCGCCCGTGTGCCGGGCCGCGAGCACGACGCTCGTCATCTCGCCCCATAATGAATTGGTGTTGCCCTGCTACCACCTCGGCGACCAGAAAATGCTTATCGCCGGCCGGCTTTTCGACCTCTACCACGCGCCCGAAACCCAGCGTCTCATCGCGCTCGAAGGCCGCCTGCCCGCCTGCGAAGGCTGCACCATCAATTGCTACATGCAGCCAAGCTTCGCCGTCGAAACCAGTAAATACTTCTGGGCCGCGCTGCCAAGCACGCTCAAGTATAACCTCGAAAAAGGCACCTGGAAACGGCTGCTCCGTAGCGCGGGTCGCTGACCCGCCACGCTTGTTTCCCCAAAATTTACTTACGGGTCAGCGACCCGCGCTACTATGGCGCTTATCCTTCCCGTCCACGGCATTTTGCCCACCATTGGCCCCGACTGCTTTCTGGCCGACAACGCGACCGTCGTGGGTGACGTGGTGCTGGGGCGCGGCTGCACGGTGTGGTTCGGGGCCGTCGTGCGGGGCGATGTGCACCGCATCCGCGTCGGCGACGAGACTAACATTCAGGACGGGGCCGTGCTACACTGCACCTACCAGACGGCCCCACTCACCATCGGCTCGCGCGTGAGCATTGGCCACCGGGCGCTCGTGCATGGCTGCACCGTTGCCGACGAGGTGCTTATCGGCATGGGCGCCATCGTCATGGACCACGCCCAGGTCGGCGTGGGCTGCCTCATCGCGGCTGGCGCGGTGGTGCTGGAGGGCACGGTCTGCGAGCCGGGGTATCTGTACGCCGGGGTGCCGGCCCGCCGCATCAAACCCGTGAGCGACGGGCAACGGGCCATGATTCGGCGCACGGCGGCCAACTACCAACTTTACGCGAGCTGGTTCGGGGCGGACGATGCCCGATGGGAAAAGCCCGCTGAATGAAGCTCCGCGTGGGCCGTACCGGCCGCCACGCAGTTGCGACCAGCCGGCCGGGCCACTGTCCAGGCGGCTCCACGTCCGAGGTAATAGTTTATTGAAAAAATAACCTCCAGGTTAATGGTAATTGCCGACTGGTCAAGTACATTTGCCGCCAGTACCTTTCCTCACTTCTTTCTCTCTTGTGAAAAAATCACTTCAACTAGCCGTTGCCGTCGGTATTCTGGCAGCCTCCCTCACGTCGTGCGGCCGCGCCGAATACGGGTATCAATTCAACGGCAACACCCCCGCTTACCTGGGGGCGCAGCCGGTCAGCGCTCCCGCCCCGTTAGTGGCTTCAACTGCCCCGGCTGCCGAGCTGGTGCAGCCCGCCGCTGAGGCGACTCCGGCGCACGAGGCCGCGCAGGTGCTGGCTCACCGCGCCGCGCCGGCTGCCGTTGCCGCAAGCTCAGCTGCTACCGCGCCGGCTGCCGCTGCCACGGTCAAGAACCTCACCCGCGCCGACCGCAAAGCCCTCAAGCAGGAGCTACGCCGGGTAGCCGCCGCGCCCCAGGGCACGCATGCTGAGGGCAAAAGCCAGCTCACCGCCGTGTTGCTGTCGTTTTTTCTGGGAGGTTTAGGTATTGACCGCTTCTACCTTGGCTACACGGGCATCGGTATTCTGAAGCTGCTGACCTTTGGCGTATTCGGCATTCTGGCCCTGATTGACTTCATTCGCATCCTCATCGGCGACCTGAAGCCTAAAGGCGGAGAGTATGCCGAGAAACTGTAGGTAACCCGACAACCGCCTGCCGGTTGCCCTACAACTCATAAAAAACGCCTTCCCTGGCCGGGGAGGCGTTTTTTATGAGCCTGCTCTGTTCTACGCCAGCGGGTCGGCTTCGCTGCCGGGCGCTATCGTACTCAGCAGCCGCAGCTGCACCAGCTCCACGACGCGGGCCGCGCGCTTGAGCACCCGAAACTCGTAGGGCGCGAGCACGGCCACGTCGCCCACCTCCGGGATGCTGCCGTAAATCACGTTGAGCAAGCCGCCCACCGTTTCGTAGTCTTCGCCCTCGGGCAGCGGGAAGGGCAAAAACTCGTTCGCGTCGGGGATGGGCGTGGAGGTGTTTACGCGGTATTCGGCCTCGGAAATCTTCTCCACCACCGGCACCTCGTTGTCGTACTCGTCCTGGATTTCGCCCACCAGCTCCTCCATGATGTCCTCGATGGTGACGATGCCCGACACGCCGCCGAACTCGTCGCTCACGATAGCCATCACGATGTGCTTGCGCTGAAAGTTGCGCAGCAGACGGTTGATTTTCTTGGTTTCGGGCACGAAGTAGGCCGGGCGCATGATGCGGGCCAGGTCGAGCGGCTCCTGCCGCCGGATGAGCGGCAGTAAGTCCTTGACGTAGAGCACCCCCACGATGTTGTCGATGTTGTCCTCGTACACCGGCAGGCGCGAAAAGCCCTCGTTGAACACCGTTTCGAGCACTTCTTCATCGGTGGCGGCCACGTCGAGGGCGGCGAGCTTGGTGCGCGGCACCATGATTTGCTTCACCATGCGGTCGTTGAACTGAAACACGTTCTCAATCAGCTCGTGCTCCGAGTCCTGAATCTCGCCGCTTTCCTTACTCTGGTCGAGCAAAAAGCGCAGCTCGTCCGACGTGTGCGCTTCCGTGCCGTGGACGTTGCTCAGGCCTACGGCCCCGAGCAGCGCATTCGAGGCTTTCGACAAGAGCCAGGTGAGCGGCAGCGTGGCCAGGTAGAACGCGCGCAGCGGCAGCACCAGCGCCAAACTCACGGCCTCGGGCCGCTGAATGGCGAGCGCCTTCGGAAACAGCTCCCCGAACAAAACGTGCAGCACGGTGAGCAGAATCAGGCCCAGCGTAACGGCAATGCTGTGGGCCGTGAGCGGGTTGATGCTCAGGCCCAGCTTAGGCAACGCTTCCAGAATGAATTCGGTGAATAGCTCCTCGCCCACCGCGCCGAGCAGCAGCGACGAGAGCGTCACGCCGAGCTGCGTGGCCGAGAGGTAATGGTAGAGGTTGCGCAGCACCCGCAGCGCCTGCCGGGCCAGCCGGTTGCCTTCCTTGCCCTTAAGTTCGAGCTGCGAAACGCGCACCCGAATGAGGGAAAACTCCGCCGCGACGAAAAAAGCGTTGACCAGTACGAGAAAAAGAGTCAGGAATAATTTTAAGCCCATTGAGCGGACTGCCACCTGCCCTACGGTCGGGTCAGGGGAGCCTGGTACTACAAAAGTACGCACGCGGGCAAAGCGGGTTGGCCCGGCGGTGAACTGGTGAACTGGTGAACTGGTGAGGTGGTGAGTTTTTCCTCGTCCCGAACGACTAGAAAAACTCACCACCTCACCAGTTCACCGGTTGCTGTAGCGGAAGGACTTGAACCTCCACGAAGGGGTTAGGCTGCCTGAAGGCGGCTTTGTTCCCGAATCTTCACCCTCGAGAGAGGAGGGTATGTCTGCCAATTTCACCACACTACAAGGTTGGGCCGGTTTAGGGCCGGGCTGGGGCCGCAGTCAATTCAAGGTCAGTCGCCGGTTGCGGCTGCCATGCCCCAAAGGTAAGGCAACAAAACTGACTTTTGCAAACTTTAGCAATAAAATTCTTAAAAAAAGCAGACTTGATAGAAATACTGACTGTTAACTAAGAATTACGCGTAAATTTGTCACTTTCCTCCTTATGAACCAACCCTACGAGCTGGACGATACCGACCGGCGTATCCTGGGCCTGCTGCTGCACGATGCCCGTCTGCCATACTCCGAAATCGCGCGGCGGCTCGGCGTGTCGGGCGGCACCGTACATGGGCGCATGGCCCGCCTCGAAGAATTGGGCGTGGTGCGCGGCGCGTCGCTCGACCTGAACCTGGCCCGCGCCGGCTACGGCATCCAGGCGTTTCTGGGCATATTTCTGCTGAAAAGCTCGTACTGCGATGCCGTGGTGACGCAACTGCGCGCCGTGCCCGAGGTAGTGAGCCTGCACTTCACCACGGGCAGCTACAACCTGTTCGCGCAGCTCGCCTGCCGCGACACGCAGCACCTGCGCAATGTGCTCCACGACCAGGTGCAGCAAATCGAAGGCGTGGAGCGCACCGAAACCCTGATTTCGCTGGAAGAAGTTTTTCGCCGCACCGTTGAGATAGGCGCGCCCATAGCGCCCACAGCGCCCGTCGCGCCCGCGCCCTGAGACGGTAGCCGTCCGGTCAGAGGCATGAAAAAACCCCTTCCGGCCGCGCCGGAAGGGGTTTTTGTTTCGACGCTTTCGCGCGAAGACTACATTTTGGTCTTCGTCGTCGTCGTCGTCTTATTCGACTTGTAGCGCATGTCGGGTGTGCCGTCCTTTTTCATCGGGCCGGCGGCGGGGGCGGCCATTTTGTTGGCCTTGTAGCGCATGTCGGGCGTACCGTCAGCCTTCATTTTAGCACCGGCCGGGGCGGTGGACGTGGTTTTGGTGGCCGTGCTCGTCGTCGTCATTTTCGTAGCGGGGGCCATCTTGGTGCCCGTCGAAGACGTGCTGCCCGCGCTCATCTTGGCCGGGGCCGTCGAGGAGGTCGTGCTCATCTTGGTCGTCGTCGTCTTGGCCGGGGTCGTCTTGGTCGTCATCTTGGTCGTCGACATTTTCGATGACGACGTAGTGCCGGCGGCCGGGGCGGCCGTCTGAGCTTGGGCGCTGAGGCCGCCCGCGAGGGCCAGAGCAGAGAGGAATGCGAGGAAAGACTTCATGGGTAAAAAAGAAAAAAGGTGAGAAAGCACGACCGAAGCCCGGTCGTAAGTAGGCTGCAATATAAGCGCTCCTCTTGTAAAACCCAGTCAAGCGGAGCCTGATTCAGATAAAGAAGCGCGTAAAAAGCCCCGCGTCAGGTAGGCTGACGCGGGGCTTTTCGATGGGAAATACCAGCGGCTCAGGCCGCGACTACGCCGTAACCTGGGCTTCGAGCTTCTGGGCGAGTACGTGCTTGGGCACGGCTCCCACTTGCTTGTCCACAATCTGACCGTTCTTGAACACGAGCAGCGTGGGGATGCTGCGAATGCCGAACTTCATGGAAGTCTGAGGATTAGCATCTACATCGACTTTGCCCACGATGACTTTGCCCTCAAACTCGCCGGCCAGCTCCTCTACCACGGGGCCGACCATGCGGCAAGGGCCGCACCACTCGGCCCAAAAATCCACGAGTACCGGCTTATCAGAGGCGATAATCTCCTCGAAGTTGGCATCGGTTATCTCAATTGCTTTATGCGCCATGACGCTGAGTTTGTTAAGTGAAAAAAACGTCCGGCGTATACGGCCAACGCGGCCGCAAGGTAGCGGAGTCGGGGTAAAACACCACCGGACCAGTAAAGTTCGGCGCTGCTCATTGCCCACTAATTACGCGGCCGTGGCGGTGAGCTTGGGGCAGGCGCGGGACGTGGAAAGGATGGCGGCCGGGAGCGCGGCGCGGGCGTAGGCGACGAGTCGTAGTCGGGGGAAGTGTTGTAATTGTGCCAGCCGTCGCTGCCACGGCCCCGCACCCAGTGCCCGCCGCGCAGCGCCAGGTTGAGCTGAAGCTGAATGACCCCGTTGTGGAAGCGGTTGCCGCTGCCAGCGTACAGCGCCCCCGAGCCGTAGCCGTCGCGGTACACGTTGCTGAAATCGCCGCTGTAGCGCAGCTCCACGCCCGCGTTGCCTTCGGCCGTTTGATAACCCACCCCCAGCACGTAGCCCTGCCCCCAGCGCGTCAGCGACTTGGCATCGCCACTGATGGTTTCGCGGTAGTCATCGGCGGCAGACAGGCCCATGGGCCGCACGGTTTCCTGCTTGTCGAAAGCCAGGCTGAGCTGCGGCCCGGCTGCCACGAACCAGCCGGGGCGGCTGCCGCTGCCGGGGCCGTAAGTGAAGAGCAGGGGCAGGTCGAGGTAGTGCAGCGCGGCCTCGTAGATGTTGGCATCCGGGGCGGTGGGCGGCCCCGCGCCGTGGTAGCTGTACTGGTAATGGTCTTGTTGTACGCCCTTGCCCGAATAGACCAATTCGATTTGCCAGGCCGAGCGGACCGTGAGCCGCTGCGTGGCTGAAAGCCCGAGCGAATAGCCCGTAGTCAGCCCGGTATCCCAGCCGATATAGCCTCCCCCAGTGTAGGTGCTCAGGTTCAAGCCGCCTTTCAGATTAACAAGCAGCGGGTGGCCCGGCGCGGGGCCGGCCTGCTGGCCGTACGTTGGCCCGGCGGTCAGCAATATCCCCAGGAGGGAGAGGCCGAACAAGCGAGCTGGCTGGCCGGCAACTCCGGTAAGTGAACAGCAGGAGTGGTGGCGCATGGCAAAAACGGCTGGTTTGGAAGAAGCAAATATATCCGATAAATCAGCGAATGCGCGGTAGGCTCAGGCCGTCACCAACGGGCCGTTTCATTCATCCGAACCGACTACAGACGGCCCTTTGGTGGCGGCCAAAGCCTACCGCATAACCCTAAATCAGCGCGCACACCTCCAAATCAAACTCGCGCATCTTGGCGATGAACGCCTTTGGCTCAATCTGATAGCGGCGCGAAAACATATCCACCGCCAACCGCTCGTGCGGCTCCACGAACTGAATTTCGAGCCGCTTCGAGCCTTTGGCGTGGGTGATGGCTTCTTCGAGCCGGTCGAGCATGGGCGCGGTCACGGTGCGCAAATCAAGCCGGACGCGCACGCCCCGGCTGAGCTTGTCGGCCACGCCGCTGAGCGGCTCCATCTGCTTAATCTTCAATTCCCACTGGTCCTGGGTGCCGTAGCGCAGCTCCATCTTGCCGCGGATGAACATGGCCGGCACCTGGTCGTTGGGGTGGTTGCGGGGGTTGATGAGCGGTCCGAACTTGGTGTAGTCGTCCCGGAACAAGGCCAGGTTCAGGGTCGAGTCGTAGTCCTCCACGTTGAACGAGGCCATCGGCTGGCCGCTCTTAGTGGTGCGAAACACGACCCCCGAAATTAACCCTGCGATGCTCACGTCCTTGTTTTTGTGGGTTTCGAGCTGGTCGAGCGGGCAGGTGCAGTAGGCATCGATTTCCATCTTGAACACGTCGAGCGGGTGGCCCGAGAGGTAGAAGCCCACCACGTCTTTTTCGCGCCGCAGTTTCTCGGTCGGCGTCCAGGGGTCCATGTCGGGCACCTTCGGCAGCGGGGCCGCCACCGCCCCGAACGCGCCCGCCCCAAACAAGCTGTGCTGGGCCGACTCCTTGGCCGCCTGGTGCTGCTGGCCCAGCTTGAGCGCCTTGTCAATCAGGTTGCTGTCGCCGGCCGGCGCTTCCATAAACTGGCGACGGTGGTAGCGCTCGAAGCCGTCGAAGGCTCCGGCCTGGGCCAGGCTTTCCCAGGTTTTCTTGTTCACGGCCCGCAGGTTCACGCGCTTGGCGAAGTCGAACACGTCGGTGAACGGGCCGTGGAGCTGGCGCTCCTCCACCAGCTCCAGCACGGCCGCTTCGCCCGCGCCCTTCACGGCGGCCAGCCCGAAGCGAATCTGGTTGTCGCGCGGCACGTTGAATTTCTGCTCGCTCTCGTTCACGTCCGGCCCCAGCACGGCCACGCCCTGCTTGCGGGCCTCCTCGATGAAGAAGGTGACTTTCTTGATGTCGCCCATGTTGTTGGTCAGCACGGCGGCCATGTACTCGGCGGGATAGTTGGCCTTGAGATAACCCGTTTGGTAGGCCACGACGCTGTACGCCGCCGAATGTGCGCGGTTAAATCCGTATTCGGCGAACTTCTCCATCACGTCGAATATCTCATTGGCTTTTTTCGCCGGAAGTTTATGCAGGTCGGCCGCGCCCTTCACGAACTTGTCGCGCTCCAGGGCCATTTTTTTCATGTCCTTCTTGCCCATCGCCCGACGCAGCAAGTCGGCCCCGCCGAGCGAATAACCGGCCATAATCTGAGCGGCCTGCATAATTTGTTCCTGATATATACAATTATGTATTAATATATTATTGCCAATAAAATTGTGAATCCCTTCGACCGTGATGTCGTACACACGCTGCTGACCGGCTGGCTCAATACTCACGATTTCCTGCCAGCACACCCGAAGGTTTCGGCAAGTGGTTGGCAGAGACAAAGCGTTGGCAACTGAGGCAACAAGCGCGTTACTGATGCGCGGACAACGTAGTCGTCTGGCGGGCATAAAATGAGCTGTATGCAGGCCATAGTTGCTCATAAGTTCTCGGTTGGTCCCCTTCCAGTTTTGCTTGACCTCAGCAATAAATTGTTCTCGCTCTACTGTATCTCGTGAATTAGGCATTGCCCGGTCCCGGTACGTGCGGCGCTTTTCCACCAAGTGCGGCCCCACGAGCGCGTCGAACTCGCGCAACTGGTAAGTGCTGACCTGAAAAGCAGTGGTGTCGGCCTCGTCGCCCGCGTTGCGATAATGGGTTTCGTAGGTGACGGCCCGCAGCCCGAGGCGCAGCAGTAGCGTGCTCACGTCCTGGGCCAGGCGGGGCGAAATCGTTTTGTAGAAGCAGATTTTCTCGCCCACGTGCCCGTCGCAGTCCCAGAGCGCCGCCACGAAGTGCGCGATGCAGGCTTCATTCAGTCCGAACACAAACTCAGGTACGAACTTGTCGCGGCTGTGCAGGCCGCTCTTCTGGGTTTTCAGGCCCAGTTCGCGCAGCCAGCTCAGCAGCGTGGTCGGCTCATGGTAATACGCCTTGTTGGCCACTTTCGCCGACACCCGCGTTACCTCACGCACCTGCTGCAAGGTGCTCAGTTTCAGGTTGCCGAAGCCGGCGCTGGCCGAGCGCGAATAGGCAGCTACCACCGCGGGACTGTTCGACACGAAGTCGCGGCAGCTACCTGACGTGAGCGAGCCGTCGGCCAGCAGGTAAGCCAGCGTGCGCAGCTTGTTCAGGTCGTATTCGGCTTCGTTCTCCACGAAAAGCTGGCGGGGCGCCCCGATGAAGCTGCCCACGGCAAGGTGCTGAATTTGCTGCCAGCCGTTCTCGGTCAAAACCTTATGGTCGGGGGTTAAGGTAACGGCCGAGCCGTCGCGCAGGCGTACCCGCACCACGTCGCGCAAGCCGTTGTCGTAGAAGTGGGTCGCCACGGCCACGGCGGGCCGCAGCTCGGCATCCACGCCCTGCACCCGGAAGCGGCCCACGCGGTCGGCCAGCTCGTCCAGTCGCACCCGCGCCCCGGTGTCGGCATCGTGAACGAGCGTGTCGCCCGTGACGCAAATGCCTTGCGAGTAGTGCAGAATCGGCTCCAGCAACTCGTGCGGGTACTCCACCGCTTCCCGCCCGTGCTTGCGGTTGATGAAGTTCGGGATGAACTGCATCGGCCCCGGCCGGTAGAGCGCGTTCATGGCGATAAGGTCCTCGATGTCGGTCGGCTTGAGGTCGCGCAGGTACTGGCGCATGCCCTCGGACTCGAACTGGAACGTGCCGATGGTGTCGCCGCGCTGGTAGAGGGCGTAAGTTTTGGCATCGTCGAGCGGGATGTCGTCGATGTCGATTTTCACGCCGTGGTTGCGCTCGATGAGGTTGAGCGCGTCCACGATGATGGTCAGGGTTTTGAGGCCCAGAAAATCCATCTTGAGCATCCCGGCGCTCTCGATGACCTTGCCGTCGAACTGGGTCACGAGCAGGTCCGAGTCTTTGGAGGTCGAGACGGGGATGTAGTTCGTGATGTCGTCGGGGGCGATGATGATGCCCGCCGCGTGGATGCCCGTGTTGCGCACCGAGCCTTCGAGCTTTTCGGCCAGGGCCAGAATCTGACCTTTGAGGTCGGTTTTGTCTTCGCGCATGGCCCGCAGCTCGGGCACGTCGCGGAAGGCTCCTTCGAGGGTCGTGCCGGGTTTTTCGGGCACGAGCTTGGCCATCTCGTTGGCCGTGGCCAGGGGCAGGTCCACGGCGCGGGCCACGTCCTTGATGCTGGACTTGGCGGCCATCGTGCCGAAGGTGATAATCTGGGCGACCTGGGTTTTGCCGTACTTATGGACCACGTAGTCAATGACTTTCTGGCGGTTCACGTCATCAAAGTCGATGTCGATGTCGGGCATCGACACCCGCTCCGGGTTCAGGAAGCGCTCGAACAAGAGCGAATACTTGATGGGGTCGATGTTGGTGATGCCCACGCAGTAGGCCACGGCCGAGCCGGCCGCCGAGCCGCGGCCCGGCCCCACGGCCACGCCCATGCCGCGCCCGGCGTTGATGAAGTCCTGGGTAATGAGAAAATACCCCGCGAAGCCCATCGTCTGAATGACGCGCAGCTCGTAGTTGAGGCGCTCCTCTACCTCGGCGGTGCGGTCCTGGTAGCGGGGTTTGGGGCCTTCAAAAGCGCCCCGGAAAGTCAAATCCCGCAAGTAGTCGTCGGCGTTCTGGTAACCGGCGGGCAGCGGGAAGTTGGGCAGTAGAATGTCGCGCGCGAGCTTGGGCGGGGTGATTTTATCGACAATCTCGTTCGTGTTGTCCACGCTCTGGGGCAGGTCCGCGAACAAGGCCGTCATCTCGGCCTGGGTCTTGAAGTAGAACTGGTCGTTGGCGAAGCCGAAGCGGCGCTGGCGCTGGCGGGGCGGCTTTTGCTGCTCCTCGTCGATGCGTGAGAGCATCTGGCGGGCGCGCTCGTCGTGGCTGTGCTTGCGGCGCAGCTCGTCCAGTTGGTCGTAATGCACGCGCCCGTCGCCGGTCAGGATGGTGTAGTAGTTCGTCTCGAAGTCGCCGACGGGCGTGGAGCGCAACTCGGCCGTGTTCACGCACAGCAGCAGGTCGTGGGCCGGGAAGTCGGTTTGCTCCACGTAGTGCGAGTCGTTGGTGCAGATGACTTTGACCTGGTACTTGGCCGCGAGCCGCAGCAGCACCTGGTTCACGTCCTCCTGGCTTTTGCCGGTGCCGTCGAAATTCATCAGCCCGTGCCGCTGAATCTCGATGTAGAAATCGTCCTGAAACACGTCGAGCCACCACTTGAGCAACTCCTCGGCCCGCGCCTCGCCCTCGAACAAAATCGCCTGGGGAATCTCGGCCCCGATGCAGCAGGACGTGGCAATCAGCCCCTCGTGGTACTTGAGCAGCAGCTCCTTGTCGATGCGCGGAAACTTCGAGTACACGCCCTCGATGAAGCTCAGCGAGCAGAGCTTGCTCAGGTTGTGGTAGCCGGCCTGGTCTTTGGCCAGCAGCAGCTGGTGGCAGCGGTTGTCTTTCTCGCCCTTCTCGCGCAGAAACGTCTTCTTGTGGCGGTCGGCCACGAGGTAAAATTCGCAGCCCACGATGGGCTTCACGCCGGGATGCTTGGCCGCCTCGGCCACGAAGTTGAAGGCCCCGAACATATTACCGTGGTCGGTGAGGGCAATGGCGGGCTGGCCGTCGGCGGCGGCCTTTTTGAAGAGGCCGGCGATGCTGGCCTGGCCGTCGAGCAGCGAGTATTGGGTGTGGGAGTGCAGGTGCGAGAAGGTGGGCATGGGGGCAGTGGGAGCGGGCGGGGCGGGGGCGAAAGCCTAAAGTTACGGCCGGGCCGGGGGCGGCGCAAGCGCCCGGCAAGTAGGCGATTGAGGCTCAGGACGACTAAAAGTTCTGGCCTGGTATCAGCCACCAACCTCGCCGCCGGGTGCGCCGTACAGCCCAGGCGGTTGCCGGGACCCGCACCACTACCCGCGCCGCACTGGTTATGAAAGTCCTGCTGATTGCCGCCGCCCTGTTGCTGGCCGCCGCCCCCGCCGCCCGTGCCCAGGACGGGGCTTACGTGCCCAGCGTGTTGTTTAGTACATCGGCCCTGGATGCCACGCGCGATGTGCGCGAAGACCGGACCGACCGCCGCCCCGCCGCCCAAAAGGCCCGCCCGGCCAGCTTGGCTTACGCGACTCCTTCGGCCGCCCTCAAAGCCCAAACGGTGCAGGGCTACGTGAACCGGCTCAGGGCCAAAAACCCCGCCGCCTCGCAGGCCGTGGCCGCCAACCTGGGGCCGGGCAAGCACGACTACGGCCAGATTTACCGGGGCATCGTGCAGGGCACTGGCTTGCGCGAGCACGACGCGGCCGACAACCTGGCCGCTTTTCTGGTGCTGGGCTGGATGATAGTGAACGACGTGCCGCAAGTCAGCGGCCTGCCCGCCGGTGCCCCGCAGGGGGTGCGGGCGCAGTTCGCGCCCAAGCTGGCCGCCAATGCCCAACTCGCCGCGCCCGGCGCGGCGGCCCAGTTGGGCGAAGAAATGAAGCTGCTCTTCGTAGTGGTGCAGGGCGGCTGGCAATCGGCCCTCAAAGAAAACACCCTGCCCGCCTACCGGCAGGGCGTTGCGGCCTTGTTCCAGAACCAGTACGGGCTGGACTTTGCCAAAGTCAAACTCACGGCCCAGGGCTTTGTCAAAAAGTAGGTTCTCATCAACCGTGAGCATTTATTACCCATGCACTTCCTGCCCAAACTCTTCGCCCCGGCCGCCCTGCTGCTGCTGGCCGCCGCCCCCGCCGCCCGTGCCCAGGACGTGTATGACCTGAGCATTACTGCCGCCACGCAAAACGCCTACATGAGTTCGCACATCGCCAATCTGGCGTTGGCCGACATTGCCAGCGGCCGGGCGCACGTCAATAGCCAAAAGGGCATCAACGTGGGTCGGCCCGGCCCCGGCAGCGGCAGCGCGACGGCCCCCGCCGTCAGCAACGCCCGCTTCGCTTACTCGCCTACCGCCGCCCTGAAGCAGCAAACCGTGCAGGGCTACGTGGACCGGCTTAAAACCAAGAACCCGGCCGCCTCCCAGGCTATTGCCGCCAAACTCGGCCCCGGCAAACTCGACTACGCGAAGATTTATCAGGGCCTGGTGGCCGACGCGGGGATGCCCGAAAACGACGCGGCCTCGGCCTTGGCCTCGTACCTGATTCTGGGCTGGATGATAACTAACAACGTGCGGAGCGACAAGGCCGTTACGCCGGCCATGGCGGCCGGGGTGCGGCGGCAGGTGGCCGCGCAGCTCAGCCAAAGCCCGCAGATGACGGCCCCCGGCGTGCCCGCCCAACTGGGCGAGGAGATGAAGCTGCTGACCGTCGTGGTGCAGAGCGGCTGGCAGTCGGCCATCAAAGAAAACACCCTGCCCGCTTACCGGCAGGACGTGGCCGGGCTGTTCAAAAATCGGTACGGCATGGACTTCGCCCAGGTCAAGCTCACCCCGCAGGGCTTCGCGGGGGCGGCCGCCGGGCCGGGCACCACGGGCGCGGCCCGGCCCGCCGCGGCCACGCCCGTGGTGCCCGGCCCGGCGGCCGCGACTGTCCCAGCCGCCGCTTCCGGCAGTGGGCCGGCGGCGGGGGCGCAGTGGTTTTTTCGAGCCGTGAGCGGCGGCAGCGCGGTAGTTTTCGAGCCGGTGGTGCTGCTGGCGGGCGGCGCGTACTTCGACATCGGCGACGAGCCGCTCGAAACCCTCAACGTAGCCGCCGCCAAAGCCGCTCGTCCCGCCGCCTGGGGCAGTTGGCGCAAAAACGGCGCGGCCTTCGTGCTGACCAATTACCGGGGCCAAACCAGCTCCTACACCCTGGGCAGCGGCAATTGGTTTCCGGCCTACGCGGCCGGGGCCGTCCCCCTGAAGCGGGCTTACGAGCGCACGGGCGGTGGCAGCGTGGGCGTGGCGACGGTACTGAGCATCAGTAAAATTCAGTTTCTGGACGGCGGCCGCTTCCAGATGGGCGAGAACACCGGCATCAGCGCTCCTAATGCTTACGGTGGGCGCACCGGCGGCGGCGGCGGCATCTATCGCCTGCAAGGCCATACCCTAACCCTGACCTTCGCCGGGGGCCGCACCGTACGTAAGTCATTCGCCATCGGGGCCTCAGGGTCCCCCGCCCGCCCCGCTAACACCATTATCTTCATCGGCGGCGATGCTTACACGGATGAGTAGTTAATAATTAGTGGTTAATGGTTAATTTTCAAATCATTAACCACTGACCACTAACCACTAATGAGCCGCCGCCCGCGCAGCCGCCACTCGTGCCAGGGCCGGGGGTGGCGCACCAACCACGGACCAAGCCAGCCGAGCACGACTAGCGTCAGCCCGGTGCCCAATGCCGAGCCGGCGAGCACGTCCTCCACGAAGTGCTGGGCCAGATACACCCGCGAGAACGCCACGCCCACGGCCAACAGCAGAAATAGCAACCCCCAGCGTCGCCGCCGGGCTAGCACGCTCAGCAGTACGAACACTGAAAAAGCCGTAGTGGTGTGGCCGGACGGGAAGCTGTGTAGCCCGTTCATCGTTTCGCCCGCCACCAGGCGCAGCGCCGGAAAGCCGGGGTGCTCGCTGAAATACGACACCGGTCGCGGGTGGCCCATGAAGACGAGCCGCTTCAGGGCCTGAGCCGCCGCCGAGGTCAGGAGAAAACTCGCCCAGCTCAGCAGCGCCCAGCGAAACCGCACCCAAAGCAGGCCCAGCGAGACGAGCACGTAGAACGCGCCGTCGCCGACGAAGGTGAACAAGCCGAAAAACCAGTCGCCCAGCGGCGAGTGGTGGGCATTGACCCAGAAAAAGGCTGTTTGGGGCGGGGTAAGCAGCAGCAGCGCGCCCAGGGTCAGCAACAAGGCTGCGTAGGGGAAAACGAACGGCCGGGCGGCGCGCAAAACAGGCGGCATAAGCAGGAGCCGCCCCTCGGCGACTCCGGCAAAACTACCGCCCGGCGCGCCGCCTAACCCGCGCCCGGCCGCTTTCGTAGGGTATTAACCTCCTCCCTTTTCCCTTCGCCAATGTCTCGTCTCCTCGTTTGCCTGCCCATTGCCGGGCTGGCTCTGCTGCTCAGCGGTTGCGGCGGCTCCACCGCTTCTTCTGATTCGAAAACGACTGTGGCTAACCCGGACAAGCCCGCCACGCGCGCCGACCTGGAAAAGCAGCTGGCCGACATCAAGGCCGACATCGACAAGCGCAAGGCCGCGGCCGGCGATGGTGCCCCTGCCGTGCCCAGTGCCGCCGTTGAAACGGCGACATCGGTGGCTACCCCGCCGCCGGCCGACTCCGGTAGCGGTACGGAGGTCTGTGGTTTGTCGGGGCCGATAACTGAGCCATGCGCGCCGGCTCCCGGCCAGTTGCCCGCCGCCTCGGCCGCCGCTCGCCAATACGCGGACCAAGCCCTGCGCGTGGCGGGCTTCCTGGCGCTGTACCCCATTTCGGCCGACGACCAGCACCGCCTGCGGGCGCATTTACTGCGTAATTACGAAGGAACGGAAAAAGATAACTACGCGGCCGTGCGGGAAGTGTATAAGGGCATCATGCGTACCTCCCGCGACCCCATCTCCTCGGCCGAGCTGCGCGAAAGGTATTTCGCCTGGTTAGGCCCCCTCGTGGCTGCCCACCCGGAAAATCTTCGCACCGGGCTGTGGGGCACGATTCAAAAGTACAACCCGGTGCTGCTCGTGCAAGGCGGGCGCACGGTGACGAAGGGCGCGGTCCAGGACCGGCTGGCCACGGAGTCGGCCCTGGCCAAAGCCATTGGGTTGAAAACGCAGGACCAGCGCCCGGAGGCCGTGCTGGTGGCTGAGGGCTGCCGGGCCACGGTGCGCGACTTCGCTTCCCTGCCCGACACCGAAAAAAGAGCCCTGGCGCAGGGTGAAAGCCACTTCGCGGGCATCACGCAGCTGCTCAACTCCAAGAGCGCCGCGCGGGCCAGCACCGTAGCCTGGGCCAAAGCCAGCGTTCGGAGCGAAGCCGACCTGAAGCGCGTCCACCCGGAGCTGCTGAATCGGGCCGTCGCGTACAACAAGGAACGCAACAACGCCAGCATGGCCGCTTTCCGGCGCGACATGAACCAGATAGCCAATGCCAACGCGGAAATTACCCGCCTGGGTACCCTGGCCAATGACAATACCCACCTGCAAGGGCGCAAATCGGCTACGCAGTAGCGGCGGGTGGGGCGGCGAGCCGTACTTTCGGCCCTCCCAAAACCCGCCTTTTTATGCGCTACGGCCCCCTTGCCCCCGAATTGTTCGTTGAAAACCGCCGCCGTTTTCGCGCGCTGCTGCCGCCGCTGGCGCTGGCCGTGTTCAACGCCAACGACATCCTGCCTACCAACGCCGACGGTACGCTGCCGCTCAAGCAGAACTCCGACTTGTTCTACCTGAGCGGCGTGGACCAGGAGGAAAGCATCCTCGTCATCTGCCCCGACGCGGCCCTGGAAAAGCACCGCGAGATACTGTTCCTGAAAGAAACGTCCGAGAAAATTCTCATCTGGGAAGGCCACAAGCTGAGCAAGGACGAGGCCAAAGCCGTGTCGGGAGTGCCCACCGTGATGTGGCTCGACCAGTTTCCGGCCGTGCTCGCGGCCCTGATGAACGAGGCGGAGTACGTCTATCTGAACTCGAACGAGCACATTCGCTCGGTGGTGGAAGTCCAGACCCGCGACGCGCGCTTCATCCGCGACTTGCAGGCGCGGTATCCGCTGCACCAGTACCGGCGGGCGGCCCGGCTGCTGCACCAGCTGCGGGCCATCAAGAGCGCCGAGGAAGTCCGGCTCCTGCGCCGCGCGGCCGAGATTACGGGCCGGGCGTTTCGGCGGGTGCTGGGCTTCGTGCGGCCCGGCATTATGGAGTATGAAATCGAGGCCGAGATGCTGCACGAGTTCGTACGCTCCGGCTCGCGCGGGTCGGCCTACACGCCCATCATCGCCAGCGGCGAGAGCGCGACCGTGCTGCACTACATCTCCAACGACCGCGTGTGCCAGCCCGGCGACGTGCTGCTGCTCGACTTCGGGGCCGAATACGCCAACTACGCCGCCGACCTCTCGCGCAGCATTCCGGTATCGGGCACCTTCACGGCCCGTCAGAAGCAGGTCTATGAGGCTGTTTTGCGAGTGTTTAAATTCGCCAAGAGCCGGCTTGTCGTCGGCAATTCCATCGAAGAATACCACAAGGAAGTCGGCCTGACGATGGAGCAGGAGCTGATTAAGCTCGACCTGCTCCACGCCGAGGAAGTCAAAAACCAGGACCCCGACGCACCGCTCTACAAGAAATATTTCCCGCACGGCACCAGCCACTACCTGGGCCTCGACGTGCACGACGTGGGCTTCAAGTACCGTCAGTTCGAGGCTGGCATGGTTTACACCTGTGAGCCGGGCATCTACATCCGCGAAGAAAAGCTCGGCATCCGGTTAGAAAACGACATCCTCATCACTTCTTCGGGCAATGAGGACCTGATGGCCGATGTTCCCCTCGAAGCCGAGGACGTTGAGCGGTTGATGCGCCGTTGAGTGGAGATAGAAACTGATAACAGCCACCAAAGTAGGATTTGCACCGCTCCGAGTAGGATTTGCACCAGGCTAACGCCCCTCGCGGCCGTGTCAAGCAGGATTTACACCAGCCAAATTAGAATTTGTGCCGGACAAAGTAGGATTTGCGGCGACCAAAGTAGGATTCGTCCTGATTCAAGCGCCGTCCGCGCCGTCGAGCGTCACGCGTCAGGGCCGCCGAAACAGCAGCAGGTGCTGCTGGGGCAGGATTTCGCGCGCTTCCACCAGCTCCAAGCCGATGGCGGCCATCTCGCGCTTAGCCTGGGCTACGCTCATCTTGTGCACGGCTTTGATGGGCACGTTCGGGTCCTCGGCCCGGTATTCGACCAGCGCCAGCCGGCCGGTGCCGGGGCGCAGGGCGCGGGCGATGGCCAGGCCCATCTCGCGCGGGTGGTCGAACTCGTGGTACGCATCGACGATGAGCGCCACGTCCACGCTGTCAGCGGGCAGGCGCGGGTCGGCGGTGGTGCCGAGCACGGGCCGCACGTTGGTGAGGCCGTTTTTGGCGCGGCGCTCGGTCAGCTCCGTTATCATCTCGGGCTGAATATCGACGGCCAGCACCCGGCCGCGGGGCACGAGCCGGGCCAGCCGAAACGCGAAAAACCCGGTGCCCGCCCCAATGTCGGCCACCACGTCGGTGGGCTTGAGGCGCAGCTCGCGCACGAGCAGGTCGGTGCCTTCCTCGCGGGTGCGCTCGTCGCGCTCCAGCCAGTCGGCTCCTTCGTGGCCCATCACGTGCGCGATTTGCCGGCCCAGGTAATAACGTCCGATGCCGTTGGGGTCGCGCGGGGCGCGGGTTTCGTAGCCCAGCGTGTCGCGCGGCGGCAAGGCCGGCACGGGAGCCTCCGGCGCGCCGGCGCTGAGCGTGGCGCGCGAAACTGGCCGGTTGGTGCCGCTGGTTTCGATGGGTAGCTGGGCGCAGGCCCCGGCCGCGGCCAGCCCAAGCAGGGTTAGCCAGAGCCAGACTGTATTTTTGTTTTTTCGCATAGCAGTTGAGTCGAAGCGTCCGAACCGACCAGCAACATCCGATGCCGCGTAGTCGTTCGGGGTCAGTGGTGGGGTAGCAGGAGCTGGCGGCGGCGGCCGGTACGAAAAAAATAAGCTCCGCTAATACCTTCCCGCGCCCAACCAACGTACTAGTCGAACGTTTCTTTCAACCATTACCCCTTTTACCCATGAAAAATTTCCCTTCTACCCTTACTCGCCTCGTCGCGGTGTTCAGCGCCACGTTGGCCCTGGGGGCCTGTTCGCGCGCCGACTACGCCACTCTGCCGCGCACGGCCGCTTACCTTAACTCTGCTACGGCCGTGGCCAAGCCGCGCCCCGCTGCCCCGGTCATCGCCACGGCTTCGCCGGTTGCGCTGGCTCCCGTTGCCGAAGTGCCGGTCGCTCCGGCTCCCGAAATGGCAGCGGCCCCGGTCAGCACTGCTGCGGCCACCAAAGCGCCGACCGTAGCCGCCGCGGCTCAGCCCGCTCAGGCGGCAACCGCTACCCTGGCCACCGCGCCCGCCCCCAGGCTGAACTTGGTGCAGCGGCTGGCCCTGAAAAAAATTACCAAGAAGTTGGACAAGCTGACGGCTAACGTTCCGCAACTGCGGCAGCACGATGCGACGGCCGCCCGGGGCGGGAGCGGTATCAGCGGCAATCTGCGCACTGGCTTGATAATCCTGATTATTGGGGCGCTGGTCGCCATTTTCAATGGTGTCATCGGCGGCATCATCGCCCTCATCGGTCTGGTGTTCATTCTGCTCTGGCTCCTCGACCAAGCGTAATTTTAACTGCTTCCGCAAAAAGCCCCCCGCTGTAACTACAGCGGGGGGCTTTTTTGCGAAAGCAGCCGCCGTGCTCACATCGGGTCCACGTCGGCCACGAGCCGGGCCTGGCGAAACTCCTTTTGGTCGCGCACGACTTCCATCGCGGCGCAGATGTCGGTTTTGGCGGCCTTCAGAATCGTGTGCTCGCGGCTGAGCTTGATGACGATTTCCTGCAAGAAAAAATTGCGGATGCGGAACACGTAGGGTGCTTCCGGCCCCAGCACGGCCGAGCGGCCCAGCCGCTCGGTCAGCTCCTGCACCAGCCGGATGGCCGCCTGCTGGGCCAGGTCCTGGTCCATGTGCTTGACGGTGAGCTTAATTATGCGCACGAAGGGTGGGTACTCGTGCTCGCGGCGCTGCTCCAGCTCGTAGGTGTAAAACTCCTGGTAGTCGTTGCGAATCACCTTGTCGAAAATGACTTGCAGCGGGTCGGCAGTTTGGATTAACACCTTACCCTTTTTGCCCTTGCGCCCGGCCCGGCCGCTCACCTGCACGAACATCTGAAATGCCCGCTCGTGGGCGCGGTAGTCGGGGTAGTGAATGATGGCATCGGCATTGACGATGCCCACCAGGCTCACGTTCTCGAAGTCCAGTCCCTTGGTCACCATCTGGGTGCCGACGAGGATGTTGGTTTTCTGCTGCTCGAAGTCGCCGATAATCTGCTGATACGCGTTTTTGGCGCGGGTCGTGTCGAGGTCCATGCGCTGCACCAGCGCCTGGGGCAGCATGATTTTGAGGTCGTCCTCCAGCTTCTCCGTGCCGAAACCCTGGGTGCGCAGCGCCCGCGAGCCACAGGCCGGGCAGGTAGTGGGCATCGCGTCGTGGAAGCCGCAGTAGTGGCAGCGCAGCTCGTGGGCGTGCTTGTGGTAGGCCAGCGATACGGCGCAGTTCTGGCACTTCGGGATGTAGCCGCAGTCCTGGCAGGCCACCACCGGCGCGTAGCCCCGGCGGTTCTGAAACAGAATCACTTGCTCCTGCTGGGCGATGCGCCCGGCCATCGCATCCAGTAAATCGGCCGAGAAGTGGTTGTGCATCCGCTTGGCTTCGCGCAGCTTGCGCGTGTCAATCAGTTCAATGTCCGGCATCCCGGCCTCGCCGAAGCGCTTACTGAGCGTTACCAGCCCGTAGCGCCCGAGCTTGGCTTGGTAGTAGGTTTCGACGGCCGGCGTGGCCGAGCCGAGCAGCACCTTCGCCCCCTGAAAATTGCCAATCATCAGCGCCACCTCGCGGGCGTTGTAGCGCGGGGCGGGGTCGTACTGCTTGTAGGAGCTTTCGTGCTCTTCGTCCACGATGAGCAGGGACAGATTATCGAACGGCAAAAACACCGCCGAGCGCACGCCCACCACCACCTGAAAGCGCCCCGACAGCACCCCATTCCACACCTCGACCCGCTCGTTATCCGAAAACTTGGAATGATACACGCCCAGCCGCGCCCCGAATACGCGCAGCAGCCGCGTCACAATCTGGGCCGTGAGCGCGATTTCGGGCAGCAAATACAGCACCTGCCCGCCCGCGTCGAGCGCGTTGCGAATCAGGTCGATGTAAATCTCCGTCTTGCCCGAGCCGGTGACGCCATGCAGCAGCACGATGTTTTGCTGGTTGAACAGCGTCATCACTTCGTCGCGGGCCACGGTTTGGGCCTCGCTCAGGCGAAAAGGCATTTGCGCCAGCGGGTTTTCATCGAGCGGAAAGCGCGACACAATCTGGTCGAACTGTTCCAGCACGCCGTTCTTAATGAGCGTATTGACGGCCGAAGCTGACAAATGCGGCGACGAGGTAAGGGCCGCTTTTTCCAGCCCCGTCTGGTTGAGGTGCTCGTCGCGGTGCACCGGCACCCGCTGCAAATACTTGAGCAGCACGTCCACCTGCTTAGGCTTGCCGGCCAATTCGCCGAACAGCCGCTCCACGGCCGCCTCGCTGATGTAGTGGTGGGTCAGGCGCACCTTCTTCACCACCTTCGGCGAAAACTTGTCGGCCAGCTGCTCAAACAGAAAGATGACATCCTTCTGCATCAGCGACTTAATGACCTTGTGAAAGGACGCGATGCCCAGCAGGTCGCCCACCTCGGTAAACGTCAGCGCCTTGCCGTCTTCCGAGCGCAGGCTCTCCACGATGCGCGCTTCCTGCTCGCTGAGCGGATACGGGCTGCCCTCGGCCACGAAGCCGGGGTGCAGCTGAATGCGCGACTCGGATGAGAGCTTGAGCGCGGCCGGCAAGGCAGCGTTGATGACCTCGCCCAGCGTGCAGAGGTAATAATCAGCCATCCAGCGAAACAGCTTCAGCTGGGGTTGGGTCACGACGGGCGCGTCGTCAATAAACTCCAGAATGTACTTGGCCTGATACTCTTTGGGCGGCACTTCATGCACGGCCGCCACGATGCAGCTTAGCGTCCGCTTGGCCCCGAACTGCACGATAACCCGCCCGCCGACCACCACGCTGTCGTTCAGCTCATACGGCACCCGGTACGTGTAAAGCTTAGGCAGCGGCAGCGGCAAAATCACGTCCACGAACAGCGTAACCCGGTCGGGCGCGGCTACCGAAGCGGGCGTAGGCGTGGCAAATTCTAACGTCAGGGACACGTATTAGTGGGTCAGTCGGGCAGAAGGGTAAAGGTACAAGTAGAACGGAGTGGCACTCCGTTCTGCCGCGAAGCGGCAAGCCACCCTCGCCCTGGCCACCCCGGCCGACAGACCGGGGCAGTCTCTGACTGCTGCACTGAAAGCCAGCCAGACCGTCTGTCGGCAGTCAGAGACTGCCCTAGTCTGTCGGCAGGCAGTTACGCGCTCCGCGCTAAACTGCCGCCAGTGTGGCCAGCACGCACTTTCTCCCGACTCGCCGACCGTAGCCTGCCGCTTCGCGGCAAAACGGAGTGCCACTCCGTTTTACTTCACCAATTGCGCCAGCGCCTCGGCCACCGTCTGCACCGGTAGCTGACAGGCCCGGTCGCGGCACACGTAAATTATCGTTTGTTCCGCCGCGCCGCGCCCTTGCAGCAACGGCAATTCGCCAGCTGCCTGCCCGCCGGCCAGCACCTCGTGGGGCAGAAAGTGCCGGCTCAGCTCGCGCCGCTGCTGCTCGGCTTCTGGCCCGACAATCGCCACCTCGGCCCCCGGCCGCAGCAGGGCCGCGTACAGGCTGGCCCAGTTGGTGAGGTGTTGCGGCTCTTGCGCGGCCAGCGCCTGCACGGGAGCCAGCATCCGGGCGGCTAGCTCTTGGTAATCAGCCCGTTCGATGTGGCGGCCCAGGCGCAGCAGGTTGTGGGCCATCACCGAGTTCGAGCCGGGAATCACGTTGTCAAACAGCTCTTTTTTGCGGGCGATGAGCGGCTCGGCGCTGGCATCGGTGTAGAAAAACTGCTGCTCTTCAGGGTCGAAAAAATTAGCGAGCACGTAGGCCGTGAGCGTTTCCGCCTCGCGCAGCCAGCTTTCCGTAAACGTCGCTTCGTACAGGCTGATATAGGCCTCAATCACCAGCGCGTAGTCTTCCAGAAAGCCGCTGATGGTCGCGCGGCCCGCTTTCCAGGTCCGCATCAGGCGCGGCCCCTGCCGCAGGTTGGCTTGCAGAAACTCGGCGTTATGCACGGCCAGGTCCAAAAATTCGGCTTCGCCAAACGCCCGGTAGGCGGCCAATAGGCCACTCAGCATGAGGGCATTCCAGCCGGTTAGGATTTTGTCGTCCAGGCCGGGGCGAATGCGGTTTGCGCGGGCCGCGAGCAGCTTCTGCTGCCAACCCTGAACGAGCTTCGTCAGCGCGGCCGGTTCCAGTTGGTGCGCGGCGGCAAAGTCCGCGTCTGACTGCCGCCGGTGCAGGATGTTGCGGCCGTGCTCCCAGTTGCCGATGGCCGTGCAGTGGTAGTAGGCGGTCGCCAACGGCTCCTCGTCGCTTAAAATCTGCTGTAATTCAGCCTGAATCCAGACGTAGAATTTGCCTTCCTCGCCCTCGCTGTCGGCATCGAGCGACGAGTAAAAGCCGCCTGCTGGGCTGGTCAGCTCGCGCCGCGCCCAGGCCACGGTCTGGTACACGACCTCGCGGTAGAGCGGCTCGGCCGTGACCTGAAACGCCTCGCTGTAGAGGCTCAACAGCTGCCCGTTGTCGTAAAGCATTTTCTCGAAGTGCGGCACCAGCCATTCGGCATCAACCGAGTAGCGGGCGAAGCCGCCGCCCACCTGGTCGTAGATGCCGCCCCAGGCCATTTCGCGCAACGTCAGGTTCACCTGCCGCAAGACCGCCTCGCTACCCGATACGTGATACGCCCGCAGCAAAAACCGCCAGATGCTGGGCATCGGAAACTTCGGGGCGCGGCTGGTGCCGCCGCGCTCGGGGTCAAACCGTTGGGCCAGATTGTAGCAGAGTAGCTTGAACTCCTCGTCGCTCACGGCCGCGCCCGTCGCCGTCGCGCCGTACTTAGCCAGCTCGCTGGTTTGCAGCACTTCGGCGAAACGCTCAGCCGAGCCGTCCAGCTCGGCGCGGTGCTCGCCGGCGTAGGCTTGGGCCACGTTTTCGAGCAATTGTACCCAGTTCTGGGGCGGAAAATAAGTGCCTCCATAAAATGGCTTCGCGTCGGGCGTAAGCAGCACGTTCAGCGGCCAGCCGCCCTGAATGCCCATCGCTTGCACGGCCTCCATGTAAATCTGGTCCACGTCGGGCCGCTCCTCGCGGTCCACCTTGATGCACACGAAATACGCGTTCATCACCCGCGCCACCTGCTCATTCTCAAACGATTCGCGCTCCATCACGTGGCACCAGTGGCAGGCCGCGTAGCCGATGCTCACCAGTAGCGGCCGCTGCTCGGCGGCCGCCCGCGCCAGCGCCTCCGGCCCCCAGGGGTACCAGTCCACCGGGTTGTGGGCGTGTTGGAGCAAATACGGGCTGGTTTCGTGGGCCAGCCGGTTAGTAGTCGGCGGGGTAGGGGCGGGGCTGCTCATAAAACAAGACGTGGGGTAAGCTTTAGCTGCCACCGGAGGGCCGTCATATTGTGGTAGCAACCGCTAATCACCCTGAACGGCCCTCCGGTGGCAGCTAAAGCTTACCCCACGCTTTTACGCAAGAACCCGCTTTACGTCGCCGGATTCTCCGCGTCTGCCGTTACTTTCTTGCCCGGCGGCCGCCCCCGCTGCCCTTTCGCTACCGCCTCGGTCGAATCAGTTTTTGCCGTTACCACCTTTTTGGCTGTCCGACGCGCCTTGGTTGCCGAAGCCGCTGAACTCGCAGGAGCCACTGCTTCCGTAACCGAAGCATTAGTTTCCCCAGCTCCGCCGGTAGCTGGATTGCGCTCGGCCGATTCCGAAGCAGGCGCGGGGTCGGGTGCGGAAATCACCGCTGGAGCTTCGGCCGCTGCTGGCCGGGCTGCTTTGGGCCGTCCGCGCCGGGGCTTGGCTGGGGCGGCCACGGACGGAGCTGCGTCGAGGCCAACTGAGACAGCAGCCTCATCGGCTTTTGCGCTCTCGCCAGCCACTCCGACGCTTCGGCTCGGAGAGGTCAGGGTCGGCTCAACAGCCTGCACCGTCACCACTGCCGCTGTTGTTTCAACCGCTGCTGGCTCATCGTGGGTGTCGGCGTACATCGGGGCCGTGGCCGGATTGATGTCGCCGGGCTTAGGCCGGTAAAGCGGTGCGGCGCGGCTATTCAACCCGGCACGCTTCACGGGACTGGTTTTGGCGATGACTTTCGACTTTTTAGGCGTTGGCCCGGTGCCGCGCTTGCGCACCGGGTCAGTCGCGGCCGGAGTTGGGACCGGAGTGGCACCCGATGCCCCGGTTTCGGTTATCGGCTTGTCTTTCGTTGCCGAATCCCGCATCCTGCCGTCGCTTTTCGGCTCAATTGGTACCTGAGCCGACGTTTCGGTTGGGTCAGCCGCTTGCTCAACAGCCATTACCGGACGCTCGTTACCTACCGGCCCGTCCGCCTGCCGGGCGGCGTTTTTGCGGGCCGTGCGCTTGGCTCCGCCGCGCGAGCGTCGTTTTTTCTTCTTGGCCGGATAGCCGTTTTCGTCGGTAAGCAGTGCTTCCGCTTGTGGTCCGGCCGTCTCCATCACGGGCAACTCCGTAGCCATCACCGGAACCGACGCTGCGCTGGTCACTGGCTCCATCGCCTCAGCCGCCGTCGTGTTCCCGGATGTGGTTTCGGCTGAGTCGCGGTGTCCGGTTGCCGCGTCGGTTGCCACCGGTCGCCCCGAGCGCTCGCGCTCACTCCGCTCGCCTCTTTCGCCCCGGCCACCCCGACCGCCGCGTCGACCGCCGCGACGCTCTTCCCGCCCAGCAGTTTCTTGGTCAGAAGTAAGCTTAGCGCTGATTGGCATGGTGTTCTGCTCCAGTTCAGCCCCACCAATGTCAATGCGCTCCTCGCCATCGTCAGCCAGCTCAACCTCCAATACGCGCGCTGGGCGGGGCGGCGGCAGGGCCGCGAGCTGCCGCTGTACGTCGCGCGCTTCGGTCCGCACGTCCACGCCCTGGCCAGTGAGGCGGGCCAGGCGCTCGGCGGTCTGGTCCAGAAACGCGCGGTGCTCGGGCGCGCCGGGGTGCAGCGGCCGGTGGCCCAGCGCCTGCCGCACGGCTTCCCACTCCTTGCGGAAACGCCCAAAATCCGCATCGAAATACGCCCGCGCGAACCGTTCCCAGATGTAGTCCTGGGCCACGTCGGACGGGTGCAGCATGTCGGCCGCGTAGAAGCGGTAGTCGCGCAAATCGTCCGTCAGCAGCTCATACGCCGGGAAGTAGCTCACTCCCGGCAGCAGCTCACTCAAATAATGACAAGCCACGCGAAGCACCGACTTGCTCACCGCGTTCAGCGGCAGCGTGTCCTTGAGGTGCCGCACTGGGCTAACCGTTAGTACGATGCGTAGCTCAGGGTTCAGCCGCCGGAGCGAGGCGTGGATTTCGGCCAGCGCGTTCACCACCTCGTCGGCCGTCAGCAGCTCTTTTTCGAAGAGCGCGGCGGGCATCTTGTGCAGGTTGTTCACCAGCTCGCCCGTTTCGCGCAAGCGATAGGCCCAGGCCGTGCCCAGCGTCAGCACCAGCACGTCGGCAGTCCGCACGAAATCGCCCACCTGCCGCACCGTCGTCTCAATGAGCTGCAGCAGTTCGACCGGCGACTCGGCCCCGATGGTGCCGTGAAAATCGTAGCTCTGCCAGCGCCCGCGGGCTTCTACCAGGTGCTGCTGCCAATCCTGCGCCTCGCCGGCGGCGGCGCGCAAGAGCTGCGCCAGCGCCAGCGGCTGAAACACGGTGCCAAACGGGTTCACCAGCGCCGCTACTTTGTGCTGCCGTAGCCGTTCGCCCAGGCTCTCGGCAAAGCACGAGCCGACCGTCAGCACCCGCGCCGTGCGCGCCAGCGGCTGGGCCTGCGGCGTAATCATCAATTCAGTTCTAAACATACCCGGCAAAGGAAGGGGTCAATTATCAATGAGCAATGAACAATGAGCAATTATCAAGCGTAACCGGGGCACATGCTCACAGAAATATAGATTACGAAAAGCCCGAAATAAAAAACGAGGCCCGGACAAGCGCCGGGCCTCGTTTCACTGAGCTTCAGCAGTAGCAGGCTCAACGAAGAACCCTCAAACTGCTCCTTGCTCATTAATAATTGCTCATTGACCTAAGCCGCACCCGCCACCCGGAAATTAACCGTGTGCTTCACTTCCTTGTGCAAGCTCAGCGTGGCGGTGTAGTCGCCGGCCACGGTCGGCTCCTGGTCGAAGCTCAGGCGCTTGCGGTCCACCTCGATGCCCTTGTTTTTCAGGGCTTCGGCGAGTTGCAGCGTCGTCACGCGGCCGAAGATTTTGCCGGTTTCGCCCACTTTGGCGGTCAGCTCGATTACCTGGTCGCCGATACGGTCGGCCATCGCCTGCGCTTCGGTCTTGATTTTCTCGGCTTTATGAGCGGCCTGCTTGATGTTCTCAGCTACCACTTTCTTGGCCGATTTGTCGGCCACGATAGCCAGGCCCTGCGGCAGCAAGTAGTTGCGGCCGTAGCCGGGCTTCACCACCACGAGGTCGTTCTTGTAGCCCAGCCCCTTTACGTCGTCTTTCAGGATGATTTCCATTTCTCTTTGAGTTAAGAGTTAGGAGTTAAGAGTTAAGAGTTGGCCGAGTTGTCCAAAGGAAAAACTCTTAACTCTTAATTCTCAACTCTTAACTTATTTTAAAGCGTCCGCTACGTACGGCATCATGGCCAGGTGGCGGGCTTTGGCCACGGCCTGGGCGACTTTGCGCTGAAACTTGAGGCTCGTGCCGGTGATGCGGCGCGGCAGCAGGCGGCCTTGCTCGTTCACGAACTTGAGCAGAAAGTTCGGGTCCTTGTAGTCCACGTATTTGATGCCGGCTTTCTTGAAGCGGCAAAACTTTTCGCGGGTATCGACGGGCTTGTTGCTGTCGTTGCGGTTGTTGTTGCGTTTGGGCGTTGCCATCGTGCTATCTGCTAACGGGTTATTGCGCGGTTTCGGCCACTTGCGGAGCCTTCGCCTGGTTCATCTCGCCGTTACGACGGCGGTCGTTGTAGGCCACCGCGTGCTTGTCGAGCACGGTGGTCAGAAAGCGGATTACCCGCTCGTCGCGGCGAAACGCCAGCTCCAGCACGTCCACAATGTTGCCCGACCCGTTGTAGGTCAGCACAAAGTAGTAGCCAGTGGATTTCTTCTGAATCGGGTAGGCGAGCTTGCGCAAGCCCAGCGATTCGGTAGAAATGAGGTCGGCGCTATTTTCCTTAAGCACCTGCGAGAACTTCTCGACCGTCTCTTGCACCTGACCCTCGTTGAGCACGGGAGTGAGGAGGAAGACCGTCTCGTAATTTCTTACGTCCATTGACGGGGTTGATTTAAATGAGTTGAAAAAAATGAATCGGGGGGCAAAGGTACTGAATCCCCGGCTGAAAGCCAAGCCAGCCGCCAAGTATTTATGTTGTCAGCGTACCAACCCTACGCCGACTCCCGGTCCGCGTCGCCCATCGGCCCAGCTCGTTCGCCCAACGCCGGAGCCGCCCGAAAACCAATCAGTTGTCGCCGCGTAAGGAACGGTTGCCGCCGTCCGCACCCGCGTTATTTATCCGGTCCGGCGTAAACCAAAAGTCTGCTGAACAGGTTGTGAGGGCAGCTTTGGAAGTGGCCTGACGGTTTATTGGTCGGGTTATTCGAGCTAATTCTTTTATTCGATTTCAGCCACGGCATCCTGGCCAGAACCCCGTTTTTGCCCGGTTTTGGCTTGGCCGCCTCCGATTCCTAGCCTACCTTTGTGGGCCGGAAAAGGTCCCCCGTAATCCGCTCTATAGGTTCCTTAGATGATGAATACCATGTTATCCCGTACCAGCTCGTGGCTGCTCGGCCTGCTGCTGACTCTCACGATGAGTTCGGCCCTGGCCCAGCAAACTGCCACGGTTACCAAGAATGGCGTGACCGGCGGTGACGGCGCAGCCAAGGCCACGCCCGCTGGCGCGGTGGCTGCCGCGGCCTCGCCATCAGGTGCTGCCACGCCAGCGGCCGGCGACGCGGCGGCCATCGCGGCCGGCGACGCGCTCTTCAAAAACAACTGCTCGCAGTGCCACGCCGTGAACGAGAAGGTGGTCGGCCCCGCGCTGAACGGCATTCTCAAGCGCCGCACTTTGGCCTGGGTTATTCCGTGGGTGCACAATCCGCAGAAAGTCATCAACAGCGGCGACGAATACGCGGTCAAACTCTACAACGAGTACGCCAAGCAGCAAATGCCGGCCTTTCCGCAGCTGTCGGACAAGGACATCACCAGCATCATGGCCTGGGTGACCTCGCAGGAGGGTGGAGCTAACATTGCCAAAGGCGGACCTACGCAAGAAAACGCTGGCAAAACAGACGGACAAGATGCCTCTGCTGGCGGTGCCAGCGCCACGGGCGGCTACACAGACGTGCTGCTCATCGTGCTCGTGGTGGTGCTGCTGGTGCTGGTCGTCACGCTGGCCATCATCGCTAACCTGATGAAGGACGTGCTCAAGGGCCGCAAGGACCTCGACGGCCGCGACCGCGAAGTGCTGGAGCAGCGTTTCGACTGGACTCGCTTGTACAAGTCGCCGGTGATGCGCGGCATCGTGGGCGTGGTCTTCGCCGGGGTGCTGTTATATCAAGGGGTGCAGAGCGTGATGGCCGTGGGCCTGACCCAGGGCTACATGCCGACCCAGCCGATTGCGTTCTCGCACAAGATTCACGCCGGTGAGAACCAGATTAACTGTGCCTACTGCCACACGTCGGTGTACAAGGCCAAGTCGGCCAACATCCCGTCGGCGAACATCTGCATGAACTGCCACTCGCAAATCAAAACCGAGTCGCCGGAAATCAAGAAAATCTACCGGGCCATTGAGCGCAAGCAGCCCATTCAGTGGGTGCGGGTGCACAACCTGCCCGATTTAGCCTACTTCAACCACTCCCAGCACACGCAAGTGGGCGGCATCAACTGCACGACCTGCCACGGACCCATCCAGAACATGGAGGTGGTTTATCAGTACTCGTCGCTCACGATGGGCTGGTGCATCAATTGCCACCGCGAGTCGCCGCTCAACACGAAGGGCAACGCCTACTATGACAATCTGGTGAAGCTGCATGACAAGTCGAACTCGGCCGTGCCGTTCACCGTCTCGTCGAACGGCGGCACGGAGTGCTCGAAGTGCCACTATTAATTTAAATTATAGATTCGGGACATGGGATTGTGAGACATGGGACATGAGACGTGGGGCTGCTTCAATGGTAGTCTCACCCTTTACAGTCTCACTTCTCACATCCCACAGTCTCATGTCTCACCAAATTAGAAAATGAAATACTGGAAAGGGATTGAAGAACTGGACAGCTCGCCGGAGTTCACCAAAACCGCTTTCGCTGAGTTTCCCGACTTCTTGTCGGTGAAGGAAAGCCGGGCCGGGAACGCGGACGACGAGACGGTAGCTCCCCGCCGCGACTTTCTCAAGCTCATGGGTTTCGGCGTGGCCGCCGCCACGCTGGCCTCGTGCGAGACACCCGTGCGCAAGGCCATTCCGTACCTGAACAAGCCGGAGGAGGTGGACCCCACCATCGCTAACTTCTACGCTTCGACCTATTTCACCGGCTCCGACTACAATGCGGTGCTGGTTAAGAACCGCGACGGCCGTCCGATTAAGCTCGAAGGCAACCCCGAGTCGCCGGTTACGCGCGGGGGCCTCTCGGCCCGCGCCCAGGCCGCCGTGCTGAACCTGTACGACGGCGCGCGCTTGCAGCATTTTGCCATTAAGGGCAAGCCCGCCAGCTTCGCGCAGGTGGACCAGGCCGTGCGTAACGGCCTCGCCAACGCCAGCGGCCGCATCGTGTTGGTGTCGCCGACCATCATCAGCCCCAGCACCAAGCGCGCCATCGCCGCGATGGCTGGCCGCTACCGCAACGTCGAGCACGTCATGTACGACGTGAACTCGGCTTCGGGCCTGCTGCAAGCTAATGGCGGCGTGTTGCCGGCCTTCGATTTCAGCAAGGCTAACGTCATCGTGAGCCTCGGGGCCGACTTTCTCGGCACCTGGATTTCGCCGGTCGAGTTCTCGCGCCAGTACGTGACGAACCGCAAGGTGAGCGCCGACAAGCGCACCATGTCGCGCCACTTCCAGTTTGAAACCGCGCTTTCGCTCTCCGGGGCCAACGCCGACGTGCGGGTGCCGGTCAAGCCTTCGGAAATGGGTGCGGTGGCGCTGGCCCTGTACGCGGCCATCGCGGGCGGCACGGCTCCCGCGCTGCCCAAATCGGCGGTGGAGGTGGTGAAGAAAATCGCCGCCGAGCTGCAAGCCAACCGGGGCACCTCGCTCATCGTGTCCGGCTCGAACGACCCGGCCGTGCAAACGGTCGTCGCGGCCCTGAACCAGTCGCTCGGCAACGTGGGCACCACGCTCAGCTTGACGGCCCCGTCGTTCGTGCGGCAGGGCGATGATGCGCGCATGAGCCAGTTCGTGGACGACCTGAAGGGCGGCCGCGTGGGTGCCGTGATGTTCTACCACGCCAACCCGGTGTATAACCACCCGCACGGTGTGGAAATCGCCGCCGCGTTGGCCAAAGTGCCGCTGACCGTTTCGCTCAACGACCGCCTCGACGAAACCGGTTCGCTCTGCCAATACCAGGCTCCCGACCACCACTGGTTGGAATCGTGGAACGACTTCGAGCCGAAGAAAGGGGTGCTAAGCTTGTCGCAACCGGCCATTACGCCGATTTTCCAAACCCGGCAGGCTCAAGAGACTTTCCTGCGCTGGTCCGGCTCGAACGAGACGTACTACCAGTTTCTGCGCGACGGCTGGGCTAAGCTGTCGGGCGGCAACGCCCAGGTCGCGCAAGCTGCCTGGGACCAGGCCGTCCATGACGGCGTAGCTACAGGTACGGCGCTGACCACCAGCGCGTTTTCGGCGGCTCCTGTGAGCCTGGCCGACGCGACTACCCGCCTGAGCGCGGCTGCCAAGCCGGGCATTGAGCTGGCGTTGTACGAGAAAGTTGGCATCGGCGAGGGTGGGGTGGAATCCAATAACCCATTCCTGCACGAGCTGCCCGACCCCATCTCGAAAGCGACCTGGGGCAACTACGTAGCCGTGCCGCGCCAGATGGCGCTCGACAATAAGTGGGCGCAGGGCGACGTGCTCAAGGTTTCCGTGGCCGGGGCCAAGCCGATTGAGCTGCCCGTGCTCGTGCAGCCGGGCCAGGCCAACGGTACGGTGAGCATCGCCGTGGGCTACGGCCGCACCAAAACCGGCAAGGTTGGTGACGACCTCGGCGCGAACGCTTTCCCGCTGGCCCAGTCCACGCCGGCCGGTACGCTTTACAACAACACCGTAACGCTGGAAAAGACGGGCGCGCAAAGCCCCATCGCCCAGACCCAGACCCACCACACCATCATGGACCGCCGTGAGGTGGTGCAGGTGAACACGCTGGCCAAGTACCGCGACAACCCGAAGGAAGTAACCGAGTACGAGCGCGTTGCCACGCCCGACGGCTTAGAGAAACCCAGCAAGGTGTCGATGTGGCAGGACTACCAGTACAATAACCACCACTGGGGCATGGCCATCGACCTCAACTCGTGCATCGGCTGTGGCTCGTGCGTGATTGGGTGTCAGACCGAAAACAACATTGCCGTGGTGGGCAAGCAGCAGGTTATCAACCGCCGCGAGATGCACTGGATGCGCATCGACCGCTATTACTCGTCGGACCACCACGAAAACGAGTTCGAGAAGGAAGGTAAGCTAGCCACGTACGCCAAGATGGAAGACCCTTCGGAGAACCCGCAGGTCATATTCCAGCCCATGATGTGCCAGCAGTGCAACCACGCGCCTTGCGAAACCGTGTGCCCGGTGCTGGCCACCACCCACAGCTCGGAAGGTCTGAACCAGATGACCTACAACCGCTGCATTGGCACCCGCTACTGCGCCAACAACTGCCCCTACAAAGTTCGTCGTTTCAACTGGTTCTCGTACTACTCGAACGAGAAGTTCGAGTCCGTGAATGGCCACATGTTCACCGACCTCGGCCGCATGGTGCTCAACCCGGATGTCACCGTGCGTGCCCGTGGCGTGATGGAGAAATGCACGTTCTGCATCCAGCGCATTCAGCTTGGTAAGCTCGAAGCCAAGAAGCAGAAGCGCCGCCCGAAAGACGGCGAAATCGTGGCGGCCTGCGCCCAGTCGTGCCCCACCGAAGCCATTGTCTTCGGCGATTTGCGCGACCCGAGCAGCCGTCTCAGCCAGCTCCGCCGCCGCGAAGAAGGCGAGCGCGCCTTCAATGTGCTCGATTCTATCAACGTGCAGCCCAACGTTACGTACCTCACTAAAATCCGCAACTCGGAGTCGGTTATGTTCGGCCCGGAGGAAGCAGCATAGCCTGATGGATTTGTCATGCTGAACGAAGTGAAGCATCTCAGTCGCTTCATTGCACACGTTTGAACGGGGCGAGCAAGATGCTTCACTTCGTTCAGCATGACAAATCCATCGAAGAGTAATCATTAAATCACTAACTCGTATGCAGCATATATCAGCCGTGCGTGAGCCGCTCATCACCGGGGGCAAAACGTACCACGACGTAACGCAGGACGTGTGCCGCCAGGTGGAGGCCGCGCCCAACATCCGCTGGATGGGAGCCTTCGCGGTGGCCCTGTTCTTTTTGGGCATATTCTTCTATTCCGTCTATCGCACCGTGTGGTACGGCATCGGCGAGTGGGGCCTGAACAAGACCGTGAACTGGGCCTGGGACATCACCAACTTCGTGTGGTGGGTGGGCATTGGCCACGCCGGCACGCTGATTTCGGCCGTGCTGCTGCTGTTCCGTCAGAAGTGGCGGAGCAGCATCAACCGTGCGGCGGAGGCCATGACCATTTTCGCCGTGATTTGCGCCGGACAGTTTCCGATTTTCCACATGGGGCGGCCCTGGGTGGGCTACTGGGTGTTCCCGCTGCAAAACACGTTCGGCTCGCTGTGGGTGAATTTCAACTCGCCGCTGCTCTGGGACGTGTTCGCCATCTCGACTTACTTCTCGGTCTCGCTCGTGTTCTGGTACACGGGTCTGATTCCTGATTTCGCCACCATCCGCGACCGGGCCAAGGGCAAAATCGCCAAGCTCGCGTATTCGATGCTGAGCTTCAACTGGAAAGGCTCGGCCAAGCACTGGTCGCGCTACGAAACCGTGTCGCTCATCCTGGCCGGTATCTCGACCCCGCTCGTGCTCTCGGTACACACCATCGTGTCGATGGACTTTGCTACCTCGGTCGTGCCGGGCTGGCACACCACTATTTTCCCGCCCTACTTCGTGGCCGGCGCTATTTTCTCCGGCTTCGCCATGGTGCTGACGCTCATGCTCATCACCCGCGTGGTGTTCAAGCTGGAGGATTACATCACGCTGGAGCACATCGCGCTGATGAACAAAATCATGATGGTAACCGGCTCCGTTGTGGGCGTGGCCTACATCACGGAGTTCTTCATCGCCTGGTATTCGCAAGTCGAGTACGAGCAGTACGCCTTCCTGAACCGGGCGACTGGTCCGTACTGGTGGGCTTACGCCTCGATGATGACTTGCAACGTGATTACGCCGCAGCTCGTGTGGTTCCGCCGGGTGCGCTACAGCATCCCGCTCACGTTCGTACTGTCCATCATCGTAAACATTGGCATGTGGTTCGAGCGCTTCGTGATTATCGTCACCTCGCTGCACCGCGACTACCTGCCCTCGTCGTGGGCCATGTTCTCGCCCACGATTATTGATGTCGGCATGTACGTCGGCTCGTTAGGGCTGTTTTTCACCCTATTCCTGCTGTTCGCCAAGTTCTTCCCGGTCATCAACATGGCCGAGGTCAAGACCATCCTCAAGTACACCGTGAACAACGGCCCGTCGTACGGCGGTAGCAACGACGGCTCGCAAGGCACCGGCAGCCGCAAGCTGGCTCCGGCCACCGCGCCCGCCGTGTATGCCAGCGCCGGGGTGCCGGCCTCGGCCACTGTAAACTACGACAAGCAGCAACATGACTAGCACCACCCTCACCGCCCCGGCTACCAGCACGAACGGAGCCGCCACGGCCGCCGAAGTCACGCACACCTCGACCCGGCGCTTTGCCATCGGCATCTTCGAAGATGAGGACGTATTACTCCACGCTGTGGAGAACATGCGCGCCGCCGGCGTGAAGATTTACGACGTGTTCTCGCCCTTCCCAATTCACGGCATCGACGACGCGCTCGGCATTGAGCGCTCGCGGCTGCCTATCGCGGCATTTTTCTTCGGCTGCAGCGGTTTGGCTTTTGCCCTCTGGATGCAGATTTACATGCTGGGTTTCGACTGGCCGATGATTATCGGCGGCAAGCCGAATATCGCCCTGCCCTCGTTCATCCCGGTTACGTTCGAGCTGACGGTACTCTTCACGGCCTTCGGCATGATGATTACCTTTTTCACCATCAGTGGCCTGTATCCCAAGCCGAAGGTGAACGTACTCGATGCCCGTGCCACCGACGATAAGTTCGTGCTGGCCGTGGAGCTGGACGAAGCCAGCTCGGAGCTGCCCCGCCTGACGCAGCTGCTGCGCGAAAACGGCGCCAGCGAGGTCAATCACAAGGAAATGACTAAATTCTGATTATGTCGTCTTATCTGAAACATGGCTTGAAAACCGGGCTGGCCGCGTCGGCGCTGCTGCTCAGCGCCGGTCTGCCCTCGTGTACGCCCGACGGCAACAGCACGGGCGTAGAATACGCGCCGGAGATGTACGAGTCTATCCCCTACGAAGCCCTGCGCCAGACCGGCTACAACAAGGTCAATGCGTTCGGTATCAACGAGCGGACACCCGCCAGCGGCACCGTGCCGCGCGGCAAGCTGAGCTACTTCGACCACATTCCAAAGGACAGCGTAGGCATCGCTGAACGCACGCTCAAAAACCCGCTGCCCTACACCAAAGCCAATATCGAGGAAGGTCAGGTGCTCTACACGCGCATCTGCTACCCCTGCCACGGTGAGCAGGGCAACGGTCAGGGTCCGGTGGGCTTGAAGTACAAGGGTGTGCCCAACTACTCGACGGGCTACTACAAGACGATGAACGACGGGCACATCTACCACGTCATCGAATGGGGCCGCAACCGCATGATGCCCCACGGCTCGCAGGTGAACCCGGAGGAGCGCTGGAAAATCGCCATGTACGTCCACGTGCTGCAAATCAACAACGACCCGGCCGACTTGCCTAAAATCGTGAAAGTGAAGGACGGCCCCACGCCCATCACCAGCGCCACGCAGGGCAACGCCTCGGCCCAAATTGACCCGCAGAACCAGGCTCCCGAAGGCCAAGCGCAAGCCGGCACCGGCTCCGAAACGCCCGGCCAGGGTAACACTAAAGCCCGCAACGGGTCGAGCAACTAACCAGCTATGTCCACCCTCACCCACAGCTACGAGCCGCCCGTCCAGGAGCAGCTCGAACACAGCCCCAAGCTCCAGCGCACCTTCCTGACCATCATTGGAATGGGCGTGCTGATTTTGATACTCGGCATCCTGGCCGAGGCGTTTCACTGGGGTGGCTCGCACGAGGCTACCGGCGCAGCTGCTCACCTAGGCGCGGGTGAGGGTGCCACGCACGGAGCCGCCCACGCGGGCGAACACTCGGTGCTGTGGCGGCGCATCATCGTGAGCCTCTGGCACAGCAACGTGTTTTTCATCGGCGTGTCGGTGGTTGGTACCGTATTCATGGCCATTCAGTACGTGGCCTACGCCGGCTGGTCGGTGATTATTAAGCGCATCAATGAGGCGCTTAGCGCCTGGGTCATTCCGGGCGGGGTGCTACTCGTCATGCTGTTTTTCATTGGTCGCCACGACATTTTCCACTGGACGACTGAGGGCATCATGACCAAAGGCTCGGCCACCTACGATAAAATCGTGGCGGGCAAGGCGGGCTTCCTGACTACACCGTTCTACCTGATACGGATGGTGTCGTACCTCACCATCTGGGGCGTGTTTTCGTGGCGCTTGCGGCAGTTGTCGTTGCAGGAAGACCTGAACGGCGGCACCCGCTACTTTCACAAGAGCATTACCACGGCTGCCCTGTTTCTGGTGCTATTCGCTGTCACCTCGTCTATGTCGGCCTGGGACTGGGTAATGTCGGTGGATGTCCACTGGTTCAGCACCATGTTTGGCTGGTACACCTTCGCCTCGTGGTGGGTGTCGGGCATCGCGGCCACCACGCTCATTGCCATTTATTTGAAGCAGGCTGGCTACCTCAAATTTATGAACGCCAACCACTTTCATGACCTGGGCAAGCTCATGTTCGGCTTCAGTATTTTCTGGACCTATCTGTGGTTTTCGCAGTTCATGCTGATTTGGTACGCCAACATCCCCGAAGAGGCCGTGTACTACAACCAGCGCCTGGGTGGCTTCGGTGGCCGCTACACCTGGATGTTCTACTTCAACCTCGTTATCAACTTCGGCTTCCCGCTGCTGGCCCTGATGACGCGCGATGCCAAGCGCCAGCTCATCATCATGAAAATCGTCTGCATCGCCATTCTGGTCGGGCACTGGGCAGACTTTTATTTGATGTTTATGCCGGGCACTATGAAGGGCGATAACGGGTTTCTGATTGAGATTGGCATCGCGCTGATTTTCCTCGGAGCCTTCCTGATTCTAGTTACCCGCCGGCTCATGCAAGCGCCGCTGGTGCCCGTCAATCACCCGTTTGTGGAAGAAAGCGTGCATCATGCTACCTAAAAAAATCAATTAGAAATTTCAGAACCTGAGTCTGACTCAGCAGTTATACACCGAAAGCGGCCAACAGGCCGCTTTCTATCCCTTATCAAATGACTATTCTAACTATCGGGCTGGTATTGCTGCTGCTGTTGGTCGTGTTTGGCCTGCTGTTCCGCTTGCAGCTCCTGACGGCTATTTTCTCGGGCTCCACGAACCGCGACATCGGCACCAGTAACCGCGTCAATGCGCTGCTGATGCTCGTATTTATGGTCGCGGGCGGCGGGCTGTTTTTCTGGTCGTTCGCCGAGAACTACGGCAAGATGAACCCGCCCATCGCCTCGGTCCACGGCCACGCGATGGAGTCCATGTTTTGGACTACGATGATTGTTATTGGCATTGCGTTCGTGATTACGCACGTGTTGCTCTTCACCTATGCTTACAAGTATCAGCACAAGGAAGGCCGCCGCGCGTACTTCTTCTCGCACAATAACAAGCTGGAAGTAATCTGGACGATTATCCCTGCTATCGTGATGGCTTCGCTGATTTTCGCCGGCTGGAAAGCCTGGACCCGCATCACCGGCCCCGCTCCGAAAGATTCCGTGGTGGTGGAGCTGATGGGCAAGCAGTTCAACTGGCTCGTGCGCTACCCCGGCCGCGACCTCAAGCTCGGCGTTATCAACTACCGTCTGATTGATGCCTCGAACGACTTTGGCTTTGACCTCAGCGACAAGGCCGCGATGGATGACTTCACGGCCGGCGAAGTGCACGTACCGAAAGGCCACCCGGTGCTGATTAAGATTCGCGCCCGCGACGTGCTCCACGCCGTGTATATGCCGCAGTTCCGGGTGCAGATGTACGCCGTGCCGGGCATGCCGACCCGCTTCTGGTTCACGCCGACCATCACCACCGAGGAGATGCGCGCCAAGCTTGGCAATCCTAAGTTCAACTACGAGCTGGCCTGCAACCAGATTTGCGGTAAGGCTCACTACGCCATGAAGATGAACATCATCGTGGAAGAGCCGGAAGATTACCAGGCGTGGTTCGCCGCGCAGAAGCCGAACTCGCAAAACGCAGATTTGATGGCTTCTTTCAAACAGATGAGCCAGCAAACTGGTCTGGGTAAAGGCGGCAGCAAAGGAGCCAAAGCCAGCGCTATTGAGGAAGCCGGCGAAACGCCCGAAGCTGATACGCAGACCAGCATCGAAGCTCCCGCGCAGCCGCTGGCCGCGCAGACTGCCATGTAAAAGCAGATTAGCTTCGCTTTAAGATTTTATAAACAAGACAACCAACGCAGCAATGGCTACCACGCTTCCAGTTTCCGCGCAGTCGCAGGGAGGTATCGGCACCGCGCCGGTGCCTCATACCGAGCACGACGAGCATTTGCACGAACACGAACACCACGACCAGCACTGGCTGTGGAAATACGTGTTCAGCCAGGACCACAAGATGATTGCCCGCCAGTTCCTGATTTCGGGCATGGTCTGGGCTGTTATTGGTGGGGTGCTGTCGAGCCTGTTCCGCTTGCAGCTCGGCTGGCCCACGGCCACGCTGGAGTGGCTGCAGCCCTTGCTCGGCAAGTGGATTGAGGGTGGCAAGCTCAACCCGGAGTTTTACCTGGCGCTCGTTACGATGCACGGTACCATTATGGTGTTCTTCGTGCTGACGGCTGGCCTGTCGGGTACGTTCTCCAACTTTCTGATTCCGCTGCAAGTGGGTGCCCGCGACATGGCTTCGGGCTTCATGAATATGCTCTCGTACTGGTTTTTCTTCGTGTCGAGCGTCATTATGTTTGCCTCGCTGTTCCTGGAAACGGGGCCGGCTGCGGCGGGCTGGACTATATATCCGCCGCTGAGCGCCTTGCCGCAAGCCATTCCCGGCTCGGGCATGGGCATGACAATGTGGCTCGTGAGCATGGTTTTCTTCATCATCTCGCAGCTGCTGGGCGGCGTGAACTACGTGACGACCGTCATCAATCTGCGGACCCGTGGCATGAGCATGAGCAAGCTGCCGCTCACCATCTGGGCGTTCTTCCTGACGGCTATTCTCGGCATCCTGTCGTTCCCGGTGCTGTTCGCCGCCGCGCTGCTGCTGGTGTTCGACCGCTCGTTCGGCACGTCGTTCTTCCTGTCCGACATCTACATCGCTGGGCAGGCGCTGCACAATCAGGGCGGCTCGCCGGTCTTGTTCCAGCACTTGTTCTGGTTCCTGGGCCACCCCGAGGTGTACATCGTGATTATGCCCGCCATGGGCATGGTGTCGGAAATTCTGGCTACCAACGCCCGCAAGCCTATTTTTGGCTACCGCGCCATGATTGGCTCGCTGATTGGCATCTCGCTGCTCTCGTTCGTTGTCTGGGCGCACCACATGTTCGTAACGGGCATGAACCCCTTCCTGGGTTCGGTCTTCATGTTCCTGACCCTGATTATCGCCGTGCCTTCGGGCGTGAAGGTGTTTAACTGGCTGGCGACGCTCTGGCGCGGCAACATCCGCTTCACGACGGCCATGATGTTCTCGATTGGTTTCGTGTCGCTGTTTATTTCGGGTGGCCTGACGGGGATTATCCTCGGCAACGCCACGCTTGACATTCAGATGCACAATACCTACTTCGTGGTGGCTCACTTTCACCTCGTGATGGGTTCGGCCGCTTTCTTCGGGCTGTTCGCCGGCGTGTATCACTGGTTCCCGAAAATGTTCGGGCGTATGATGGACGAGAAGCTGGGCTACGTGCACTTCTGGCTGACTTTCATCGGCGTGTATCTCGTGTTCATGCCGATGCACTACGTCGGTATCGCCGGCTTCCCGCGCCGCTACTATTCCTGGACGGGCTTCGACGCGTTCTCGCAGTTCGCCGACCTGAACAAGTTCATCTCGACGGCTGCCATCCTGGCTTTCTTCGCGCAGTTCGTATTCATCTTCAATTTCGTTTACAGCATTTTCCGGGGCCGTCGCGCCACGGAGAACCCCTGGAATTCGAACACGCTGGAGTGGACCACGCCCGTGAACCCCGGCCACGGTAACTGGCCCGGCGAAATTCCGGCTGTGTACCGCTGGCCCTACGACTACAGCAAGCCCGGTGCGGAGCTGGACTACATCCCGCAAAACGTGCCGTACTCGCAAACGCAGTCGTCGAACCTGCCCTACGAGCGGGAAATGGCTGAGTAGCTGGCCGAAGTATAATTTGCCTGAACGGGCCGTCGCATCGCGGCGGCCCGTTTTCGTGCCTCGGTATTTTGAAATAAAGTCCCGCGCCGGGAGAATATCACGCCCTTGCGTTGTTCTAGAGCCACATGAAACAACCCGCTTTCACCCGCCACTTCCGCTTCTGGAGCGTGCTGACCGTGATTAGTATTTACCTGCTCATCGCGGTGGGCGGCGTGGTGCGCGCCACCGGCTCGGGCATGGGCTGCCCCGACTGGCCCAAGTGCTTCGGGCAGTGGGTGCCCCCGACCGAAGCCGGACAGCTACCGGCCGGCTACAAGCAGATTTACCTGGCCCAGCGCGTGGCCAAAAACCAGAAGCTGGCCCGGACCCTGGCGAGCCTGGGATTCCGGGAAGTAGCGGGCGAGATTTTCGCCCACCCAACCCAGTTCGTAGAAACTGATTTCAACGCAACCAAAACCTGGATTGAGTACCTAAACCGCCTGCTGGGCGCGCTCATTGGCGTGTTTGTATTTGTGACGGCCGTGGTGGCGCTGCCCTACTGGCGACGCGACCGCCCGGTGTTCGTGCTGGCCGTGGCGGGCTGGCTGCTGACGGGTGTGCAGGGCTGGCTCGGCTCGCTGGTCGTGTCCACTAACCTGCTGCCCGTGATGGTCACCATCCATATGGGTTTGGCGCTGCTCATCGTGGCGCTGCTGCTCTACGCCGCGCACCGCGCCCGCTACGGCCTCGCCGCTGATGAGTCGTCGGGAGCGGAGTTGCCAGTTGCCGGTTATCAGTTGTCAGCCAATAGGTTGCGGGAGAATAATAACCAACAACCAACAGCCAACGACCAAGTTGGGATGCGCTGGCTGCTGGCAGGCGCGCTGCTGCTCACGTTCTGGCAGATAATATTGGGTACGCAGGTGCGCGATGAGATTGACCGCATCGCCGCCACGGCCGGCTACGCGCACCGTGCTGGCTGGATAACGCTGCTCAGTGGGGTGTTTGAGACGCACCGGACGGTGGCGGCCGTTACCGTGCTGGTGAACGTGCTGCTCGGTTATCAGCTCTGGCAGGTGCTTCGGCTTCGGCCGCTAGTAATGGCCACGGGCGCGGTGCTGGGGTTGGAAATCGTGGCGGGCATCGTGCTGGCCTATTTCGCGCTGCCGGCCTGGGTGCAGCCGGTCCACCTGACGCTGGCTACGCTGCTCTTCGGGACGCAGTTTCTAACCTGGCTAGCCTTGCCGCGCTCAAGGCGCGTGGCGGCGGCCGCGCCGGTGGCTACGGTCTTGCAGACCGCTAATTAAGGCCCCCGTACAGCCCGGCCCACTCCCGGCCCGCCGTACCTTTACGGCCGTAAATCAACCAGGTGAATGACGAAGGCCCGCGCCTATTTCCAGCTGCTCAAATTCCGGCTTTCGTTCACGGTGGCGTTTTCGAGCGCGTTGGGGTACTTGCTCGGCTCAACTACGCCGCACTGGGGCCGGGCGGCCCTGGTGCTGCTCGGCGGCTTGCTCGTAACGGGCGCGGCCAACATCATCAACCAAATATTCGAGAAGGACCTCGACCGGCTCATGCGCCGCACCGAGGCCCGGCCGCTGCCCACGGGCCGCGTGTCGGTGAACGAAGCCTGGGCCTTTTGTGTCGTACTGGGCGTTAGTGGGTTAGCGCTATTGGCCTATTACTTCAACCCGCTCACGGCGGCGCTCTCGCTGCTCTCGCTCATCCTGTACGGCTTCATCTACACGCCGCTCAAAACCGTGTCGCCGATTTGCGTGGCGGTGGGGGCCATTCCGGGCGGGCTGCCGCCGCTCATTGGCTGGGTGGCGGCCCAGGGCTACGTGGGCGAAGCGGCCTGGGTGCTGTTCGGCATCCAGTTCATGTGGCAGTTTCCGCACTTCTGGGCCATTGCCTGGGTAGCGGATGAGGACTACAAAGCAGCAGGATTCCGAATGCTGCCCGCGCCTGGTAACCGTGATTTGCGCACCGCGTTCCAGATTATGACCTACACCGTGCTGCTCGTGCCGGTGTCGCTTCTGCCGTTGGTGTTAGGCATCTCGGGGCGCGCGTCGGCGGGCGTAGCGCTCGTGTGCGGGGTGCTGTTCACGCTGCTCACCGTGCAGCTCATGCGCACCCAGGACCGCAAGGCCGCGCTACGCATCATGTTCGCCTCGTTTTTGTATTTACCCATCGTGCAAATCGCGCTGGTTTTAGACAAAGTTTGAGCATTATTTGCCCCTTGTTTGTTACGAAACAGCCGACGGTTTACCGCCGTGGGCGCTTTACGAATCAGCTATTAATTACCTGACTGATGAAACCTTCAGAAGTAATCCTGACCGAACAGGAAAAGGAAATCGGCCTCGGCTGGCACCCCAAGCGGGTACTGCTTATCTTGCTTATTTTCAGCATTGTGATGATGTTCGCGGCCTTCACCAGCGGCTATATCGTGCGGCGCGACGAGGGCAACTGGCGCGAGTTTCCGCTGCCCGCGAGCCTGCTTTTCAATACCCTCGTCATTGCCCTGAGCAGCGCGGCCATGCAGTGGGCGTTTTACTCGGCGAAGCACGACGAAATCAAGCGCGTGAACCTGGGCCTGCTGCTCACGCTGGCGCTGGGCGTGGTGTTTTTGTTCGGGCAGGTTCACTCGTGGGGCGACCTCGTGGCGGGCCGCACGTTCTTCGGTGGGGCCGACGCGAACCCGTCCGGCTCGTTCGTTTACGTGCTGATGGGCGTGCATGCCTTCCACCTTATCACGGGGCTGGTGTTCGTGGCCGTGGTGCTCAAGCGAAGCCTTGGCTATCAGGTACATTCGCGGGCGATGCTCTCGATTGGCAACGCCACGCTCTACTGGCACTTCCTCGGCGGGCTTTGGCTGTACCTCTATTCGTTCTTACTTTTGAACCACTAAACGGGTTTTTGGCGTAAGCCTCATCGGTTATCCGATTACTCCCTGTCGTTCATTATGGCCACTACCACCACTTTGCAGCCGCCGGTTGCCGCTCCTGCTACTGTTGCCCCTGCTAATGCCGACGCGCCCCGCTCCGGCAACTGGGACGGCGGCAACGAACCCTTCAAGGCGAGCTACGGCAAGCTGATGATGTGGTTTTTCCTGCTCTCGGACACGTTTACGTTCGGGGCGTTTCTGACGGCTTACGGCCTGATTCGCCACAAGCACGGGGTTTATACGGGCGCGGCGAAAGACTTTTTCTTCAGCACCGCCCACTGGCCCGTTCCGGAGAAAGTATTCAACTCGATGCCTGGCCTGCACGGCATGAATTTGCCGCTGGCGTTCGTGGCCCTGATGACGATGATACTCATCTTCAGTTCGGTTACCATGGTGCTCGCCGTCGAAGCCGGCCACCGCATGGACAAGGCCGACGTGCAGAAATGGCTGCTCTGGACCATCCTTTTTGGCTCGATGTTCCTCTCCTCGCAGGCTCTGGAGTGGAGCCACTTTATCGGTGGCAGCGAGCACGGGCTGGCTATGGCCGACGGCACGGTGATGCAAGGTGCCAACCTGGGGGCCAATGAATATGGCCCGCCGCTGTTTGCCGACCTGTTTTTCTTCATCACCGGCTTCCACGGCACCCACGTATTTTCGGGCGTGGCCCTGCTCGTGTGGTGCTTTATTGCCACCACCAACGGCACCTTCGAAAAGCGCGGCCACTACGAGATGATTGAGAAAATCGGCCTCTACTGGCACTTCGTGGATTTGGTGTGGGTGTTCGTGTTTACGTTCTTCTACCTCGTATAAATTTGATTGTTGATTGTTGGTCGTTGATTGCTTTTAGTTCTACTAACCAACGACAAACAATTAACAACAAACAAAAAATCATGGATAACACGCACGACACTGGCTTCATCGGCCAAAGCTATCAGGGTAAGATTGAGAAGCCGAACACCGGTTGGATTTGGAAAACGTTCTGGGTGCTGGTCGCCATCACGGCTATTGAGTTTGCCATCGCGTTCAGCATGACCTCGCCGGGTCTGCGGACGTTGCGCAACAGCATTTTCATCGTGATGACGATTCTGAAAGCCTTCTTCATCGTGGGCGAGTTCATGCACTTGAAGCATGAAGCTAAAAGCCTGATTTGGACCATTCTGGTGCCGACTTCGCTGCTGGTCTGGCTGGTGGTGGCCCTCGTTACGGAAGGCTCCGGCATCGGCGACCGGCTGATTCATATGTTCAGCTAGGGCGGTCGGATGCGACCACGCCAGACTATCCTGCTGGGCCTGTTGCTGCTGGTGCCGGTGCTGGCGTTTTTGTCGCTTTATGGCTTCGGCCGCAACCACTACGCGCTACCCACTTTTCTGCCCGAGCGGGTAGAAACGGCGCGGCCGGCCGGCGCGGCTGGTGCGGCAGCCGGGCGGCCCGACACGCTGTATCACCGGGTGCGGTCATTCCGGGTGCGGCGCGCGGGCGGGGTCGCGCTCAACAGCGCCGAGCTGGAGCAGGGCCTTTACGTAGCGCAGTTCTACGCGCCCGGCGAGGCGGGCCTGCCCGCCGCCCGCACGATGGCGCGCCTGCAAGAGCGGTTTCGACCCGACCCCCGGGTGCGGCTCGTCTCGCTGGTGTCGGCGGCGACCGACGCGACCACGACCGATGCCGAGCTACAGCAGCTCAGCGAGCAGTACGGCACCATCAGCGGGAAGTGGTTTTTCGCGGCGGCCCCGCTCGATACGCTGCAACGGCTGGCCCGCGCCGAGTTCGGGCAGACGGCGCTGAACCCGGCCCGCTACCCGTTTCGGCCCGACACCGAGCCGACGAACCTGCTGCCGGGCCGGCTGTTACTGGTGGACCGCGCCGGGCACGTGCGCGGCTACTACGAAGTCGCCGACAAGTACGAAGTCGAGCGGCTCATCACCGAAATTAACGTGTTGCTTTACACTTATGACCACCGCGACTGAGCCGCTGCTGCCGCCCGTATTGGAGCCGGGCGACTACACCAAGTATAAAATCGTGCTCGGCGCGCTGGGCATCATCGTGCCGCTACTCGTGGCGGCGCTTTTTTACTTCAAAAGTATTTTCCGCGTTCCGGGAGCTGATGCTTACCTGCGGATGCTGCCCGCCGTAAACGCCGTTCTCAACTCGCTCACGGCCGTGGCCCTGCTGACGGGCTATTATTTTATCCGGCAGAAAAACGTGCTGGCCCACCGCGCCGCGATGGGCACGGCCTTCGCGCTGGGCGGGTTGTTTTTGCTTTCTTACGTGGCCTATCACTCGCAGGTCGAGAGCACGAAATTTGGCGGCGTGGGCGCGCTGCGCACCGTGTATTTCCTGTTGCTGCTGAGCCACATCACGCTGGCCGTGGTTACGGTGGGGCTGGTTTTGTTTACGCTCTACTTCTCGCTCACGGGCCAGTACACCAAGCATCGCCGCATCGCCCGCTACACGTTTCCTATCTGGCTTTACGTGTCCGTCACGGGCGTTATCGTTTATTTTATGATTGCGCCGTACTACCCGGCCGGGTAGGCGAACTTTCGAGCCGCATAAGCGTTTTACCGATATGAAAAAGCTGATTTTTAGCCTGCTATTGACCCTTTTGACCCTGAGCGCGGTGTCGCCCGCGCTGGCCCAGTGCGTGATGTGCAAGAGCCAGGTCGAAGCCGCCCGCCAGGAGCGCGACGACTACGACGTGGCCGGCCTCAACAAGGGCATCGTGTACATGATGAGTGTACCGTATTTGCTGATGGGTGCCGTGGGCTTCGTGTGGTACCGCCGCACCCACCCGAAACAGCCGGCTGCTAAAGCGTAGGGCATATTTTCGGAAATTCTTTTGAAGCCGTTGGCCCCGTGTGTAAGCGCGGGGCCAGCGGCTTTTTTTGTGGATAAGGAACCAGCGATTGTGCTCCCCCGATGAAATCAGTGCGATTTTGAAGTCAGCGTAGCCAAAAGCCGCTTGGCCGGATTGTCTGGGGTGGCCTGCTCACCAAAGCCGAAGCCGTTGTAGTAGAGGTTTCGCTGGTGTTGCCGGGGTTTTTGCCGTGGCGGCTAACCGGAAGCAGCGCTGCTTGGTAGCTTGCGGCGGGGCGGCGTGGTTTTTGCGCGACTCCGCTGCTTTGATTTTACCCGTGCCGCTCGCTCGTTTTTTCGCCGCTCGCCCCGTCGGGCGGGAGCCGGCCCGGCGCTGGCCGCTGGCGCTGCTGCTACTAGCGGCGCTAAGCTTCGGGCTGAGCTGGTGGACGAACGAGCGCGCGGCCGCGCCGGGCGCGGGCCAGCCGGCCGCCGCGCCCGACGCGGCCCGCCTGCAAGCCCGGTTGAGCGTAGCCCTGGGTACGGCGGCCCACGAAGCCGGCCGCGTGGCGCGGGCCGCCCCGCTGGAAGTCAGGGCATCGGGCGATAGTAGCGCCCAACCGAGTGAAGAGCTTACTCGCCGGCTCGCCGACTGCACCTACCCGACGTTCGTGGCCGTGGGCGGGCAGTTGCTGGGCTGGTCGGCCTCGGGGCCGGCCCCCACGGCGGCCGACCTGGCCGACCCGCGCCCCGAGTGGCTGACCCCGACTGACCTGGGCGATTTTGTGGTGCGGCGGCAGGCACTTGGCGCGGCCGTGGTGCTGGTGTACGTGCCGCTGACGCGGCGCTATGGCATCAGCAACCGGTACCTGAGCGAGGAAAGCGCGGCCAACCCGCCGCTGCTGGCCGGATTGCGGCTGCGAGCGGCCGATTCCACCGCCGATTCGCTTCGGACTAGCCGGTCTGCTGACCAATTCGCCGACCAGCCCGACCGTACTGCTGAAAAACCCGTCTCGGCCGCGACGGTGCTGCGCGGCAGCGACGGGCGGCCGCTGTTGCGCGTCGAAGCCGGACCGGGCGCGGCGCTGCCGGCCCGGCAGCAACCGTTGGGCTGGCTGCTGCTGGGCAGCGCGGCTTACGCGGCGGGCTGGCTGGGGCTGGCCTGGGGCTGGTGGCGGCGCGGGCGCGGCGCGGCGGCGGCCCTCGCGCTGGCCGGGCCGCTGCTGGTCTGGCGACTAGCCCTGCTGGCCCTAGGCCTGCCCGATGCCTGGGTGGAGCTGCCGCTCTTCGACCCGCGTGTGTATGCCGTGTCGGGCTGGGCACCGTCGCTGGGCGACTTGCTGCTAAATGGCTTAATAGCCGCGCTGCTGGCCGGCGCGGCGGCGTTGCTGGCGCGGCACTACGGCGCGGCGGCCCGCGCCCGGCTGGCCCCCGGCCGCTGGGGCGCGCTGGGGCTGGCGGTGCTGCTGCTGGCCGTGCTGAGCCTGCGCGGCTACTACGCCGGGGCGTTCAGCAATGCCCAGCTCAGCCTCGACCTGACGTTGAGCGCCCGGCTGAGCGGGCTGCGGGCCGTGCTGGCACTGGCCGTGCTCTTGTACACTGGCGCGCTCACGGCCGTGCTCTACGAGGTGACGGGCTGGCTGCGGCCGCTGCTGGCCCGGCTGCCGCGCCGGCCAGCGCTGGCCGTTGGGTTGGCGCTGGCTGGGGGTTGGCTGATGCTGAG
>Ga0209511_1000233_pt1 | contig 61196 bp, 44 predicted proteins | sample SSSSmetaG_FD_184141 | JGI IMG/M metagenome (GOLD analysis project Ga0209511, IMG submission 184141) | Glacier valley bacterial and archeal communities from Borup Fiord, Nunavut, Canada, to study Microbial Dark Matter (Phase II) - ​SSSS... | ecosystem: Environmental > Aquatic > Freshwater > Ice >... | reverse complement strand
TCGTTATCTTTTACCTATTATATAACATTTTTAGAGAATTTGGCATTGCTTTTATTCATAAAAAACTGACCTTACTCCTTCAACCACAGTGTGTTGAAAAAAACGGAAGTTAAAAATTCAATTAACCCGCTAATTTTTTTGCATAAAAAAATAAACCTCTGTTGGCAGGGTCTAAATAGTATTCGATCAAGCAAGGACTCTCTTAATTCAACGCTTTGAGTTGTTGTGACTTGCTCTACAAGTGACTTTAAGGTATTACTTTAATCTCTAACAATTGATTGATGTAATGAGTATACATTTAATAGGATTTATTTTAAAATTTATTTTTTGTTTTCATGCATCTTCTCCTGACAATTATATTGCATTATAGATAATATTTCTAAATACTCATTCGCAGAGTGGAAAAAATCGAGGAAAGAAATGGACAATGTAACAAAAGAATTTAACTGGGAAAACTAAGACTATATTTTATGATGATATTATTAGTATTACGGATCAATTAATAAGGAAGAAGGGGATAGGTACTATATTTGCATAATATAAGAAGATGTATTCAATTAATATACCTTTCTTGTGATAATGCCTAATGTATTGATAGTTTTAGTTAAGTATTAATCCATCATATGGCAGTATCTTTTTCGAGAATTATATCATACTTTTAGGAAAATTACTTATTCTGTATATTTTTACCAAAATTTTAAATCAATACTTTTTAACATGGATCTGTTCATATTAAAATAAATTTCATCCACTAAAATAATTTATTGCTAAAGTTTAAAATAGCTAGGTTAGCCTTCAATTTGAAATATTTTATCACTAGCTATTCTTGAGGCTTTGTAATAATTTCTTGGTGAAACACCAAACATTTTAGAGAAAGCTCTTACAAAGCTAGAATAGTCATTGAACCCACATTCGCTTGCTGCTTCTGCAGGAGATGTCCCAGCTTTGATAGACGTAGCGCATTTTTGCATTCTTTTGTTATTAACATAGCTGTGAATAGAGTAGCCTGTATTAGCCTTAAATTTATGCATTAGATAATATTTATTTATGTAAAATCTTGCAGATAATGTAGCAATACTTAGATCCAGCTCTAAATTTGAATTGATATATTCAATAACCTGCTGAATATGTTCATCAAACTGAACCTCAATATTTTCGACTTGTTTGTCTGGTTTCAGCTGGAGTCGATTAATGTATACCATAAATTGAACAAATAGAGCATTTCCTAAAACGCCAGCTCCAAATTGGTTGTTCTTTAACTCCAGCTCTATTCTTCCAAGTATAGATTTAATTAAATTAAGTGAGTTTTGTCCAAGCCTTACCAGCTGCCTATTTTCTCTGGCTATATTGAAGCAGGTCATTAGATCATTTTCGGCATTTCCATGCTCTTCTAAGAAAGCATCGTTGATCCAGATTACTATTCTCTCATACTCTTCCTCTGGCTCAATTATAGGCTTATGCACCTGGTTACTCGGAACTAAAAGTACATCCCAAGGCTTTAGCTTATATGATTTCCCTTCAATATTGTAAATCACATCTCCAAATATAAATATTATTATCTTATTAAAGTCGTGATAATGATGTTCGAATTGAATATTTTTCTTATCTCTTAAATGGAAAAATTTAAAATCATTATGTAAATATCCGCTTTTAATCCCTTGTTCTTTATCCATATTATCACCTCCATAAATTACTAATAAAGCTTTGACAGTTATAATCATTATCAGTCGCAGCAATGGTTTCCCCTGAGTGTGCTTAACAATTCCTATTATTATATTATATGTAAACTTAATAATAAAGAAGACATAGTTCAGATGAAAAAGTTGGAGTCTTAGTTTGACCGCTAAGACGTTAGCAAAAAGCAGCTTTTGCATATTTCTTAACACATTTTGCAATAAACATTGCTAAAACTTAGAATATAATATTAGTGTACATAAAACAAGAAAGAGATGGTACATATTTATGAAAATAATCACAACGAAAAATGCTCGGATTTTTTTAGTACTAAATGCCCTGTTTTGGGGTTCTTCATACATTTGGTCAAAAATGCTTCTCGGCTTTCTGCCTCCGTTTTTTATTCTTTTCATCTGCGCTACTTTGGGTTTAATAGTAACTTTTGCATTCTTTAGCCACCAACTAAAGCACTTTAACAAAAAAGCGGTTTTGTTGTGTGTTCTGATAAGCCTAGTCTCTGTTGCCAGTAATACCTTCTGCATGCTTGCGTTAAAAAGAACCTCAGGGTCGAATACTGCATTTATAGTGCAGCTTTCTATTGTTATAACACCCATAATCATGGCTATTTTTGAAAGAAAAGCCCCATCCTCAAAGACAGTTGTATTAGCACTCCTGGCAATGGTTGGAATATACTTGATTACTAGCTCTGGAAAAGGCATGGTTATTAATCTTGGAGATATATTTGCACTATGTAACGCCATTTGTTTTTCATTATTCATAGCATTGCAAAACAAATTTTCACAAGTAGTAAATCCCATACAGTTTACCTTCATTCAACATGCCACTAATTTTGTCACATTTTTGTCTCTAGCTCTTATTTTTGAAACAAATTCTATTTCGTTTAGTAATGTAATGAGCCCTATACTTTTTATACTCCTAGGGTTAAATGCCTTGGTGATAATATTCACATCTCTATTCCAAAGCTCTGCAATAAAATATGTAAGGCCTGAAAATGCTACAATCATTTACTCGTTTGAGCCAGTAACCACTACATTATTCGGAGCTATTCTTTTAGGTGAGAGATTTACTGGGGTTCAAGCAATAGTGGGTTGTTTTATTATTTTATTAGCTGTTATAATATCAGCTAATAAATTTACTAGGGTTTTTGGTAAGCGCACCTCCAAACTACTTCTACCCTCTAATTCTAGGTTATAGGTGGCTCAATTATTAACCAATTCTATTGTGTCTATATCTTTAACTTTTCTATCTAGATACGCATATAAAATATTATAAAAACACGTATGTTCACTATATGCCAAATGATATGACCTACGATGGTGTACATACGTGTTTTATATTTTAGTTCTTTACTTTATGTTTGTCGCCTTTCCCCATAAATCTAGGAAATTCTTTGCCATCCCAGTGTTCCAACTCTTTATTGAAATTCTGTAATATTTCATCTCCTTCTTCTTTAGTTATTTTTGCATCTTTTACATCTTGTTCAATACGAGACTTGACTTTCGAGCTAAGATAATCCTTTTTCTGTGGCAGAGATAGACTGTTGAACTCCTTTATTTTTGCTATATGTTTATCAATTTTTCCTGTTAATTCATCAGCCTTTTCTTTTGTTATCTTTCCTTCTTTATATTCCTTCTGAATCCTTTCTTTCTTATTCTCCATCCTCTTTATCGGATCCTTGTCACACTTGTCCTGCTTTTCATGGTCTTTAAATATCCCTGTATTGTTTTCAACCACACCATTGTGCTCTAATCCAGTATTAGGCTGCGTTGCATAGACACTTGAAGATATTATTGAAATTACAAAAGCGATAGTAATAAGGATTTGAAGCTTTTTCAAAACTATCACCTCCTTTCAACCATATCTTTCTCAACTATTGTGTAAATATTGTGTCCAATTTGTAAATTTGTAAAGAAGACTAGTTTAGATGCAAAAGTTGAATGATTTTCACTCTCATGGCAAATCTGCCTCAAACCAAAAAACCACACCATCAGGTTTATTTGCAACACCGTATATATTATTATGTGCATTTTGAATTGCCTTAACAATAGACAATCCAAGACCAGTTCCCCCATACGACCTAGTTCTGGCCTTGTCTACTTTGTAAAAGCTCATCCAAATGTTTTCTAATGACTCATCAGGAATATTTTTACCAGAGTTAAAAACTTCAACTCGAACTTTATTTTCAATGATTTTAAGATTAATACGTAGTATTTTCTTTTCATCTAAATGATTTACTGCATTACTTAAATAGTTCATTAGTACCTGTTCAGTAAAATAATAGTCAGCATTTATTTTTGCATTTTCATTTCCATTAGTATAAAAGGTGACCTCTGCCTCCTTTTCAGCAAACGTAATTGAATTCTTTTTTATAACATTTTTAATCAATTCACTTATACAGAAGTCTTCTCTCTCTAAGGATATATTGTTGGACTCCAATTCAGATAATTCAAGAAGTTTCCTCACCATACTATTCATCTTATTTGCTTCATCAATTATAACTTCGCAATAGTAGTTTTTATTCTCCTCGTCATCGTTGATATTTACCTTTAAACCTTCTGCATACCCTTGGACTAATGCTATAGGGGTTTTTAATTCGTGAGAAACATTACTGATAAAGCCTTTTCTCATCTCGTCAATTTCTCTTTCCTTCTCAATATCTAGCTTCAATTTACTATTTGCTTGCCTGAGTTCACCAATAGATTTCTCCAGCTGATTTGAAAGAGAATTTATACTTTCTCCCAAAGTACCTATCTCATCACTTCTTCTAACGTCATATTTCTCATTGAAATCTAAAACAGCCATTTTTTTTGCAATTCCATTAAGCTTAACAATTGGTTTTGTTATTCGCGAGGCTAAAAGAAATATAATTATTCCGCCCAATATAATTATGAAAATCCCAGTAAATATAGAAAACTTCGTAGCTATTTTTGCACTTTCTTGTATTGCAGTAACAGGTGTTCCTAAATAAACATAAACATTGTCATCAATTTGACCATACAACGAAACAAAACTTGATTCCATTCTTTTGTCATATCTCATTTCAATTAGCGGTTTTTCTTTCTGAATTTTTTTTAGCTTTTCGGATAAATTTCTCACATCAAAAAAAGATTCATTTGGTACTATCTTTAGGCCCTTAATGCCCATATTCCTCTGTCTTGCTTGGTAAATTACACTTAAATCTTTATCAAAAATGAGAATAGCAATACCTCGAAGGCTCTCAATCTTTTCTATATCCAGCATTATATTATCGGCGTCATTTTTATATGATTTTTGTATAGTATCAAAACTTTGCAGCATAATATCTTGTTTTTTATTGTAATAATATTTTTCTAATAATGTACTATTTAATACAAATGACACCGTCACAGAGAATACAATTAATCCAAAAAAAGCACCGAACAGTTTTGTTTTTAATGATATTTTCATTGCTTTGTCACCTCAAATTTATATCCTAATCCTCTAATTGTTTGTATAAAATCTCCCTTTTGGCCAAGTTTCAGTCTAAGTTTTTTTATATGAGTATCAACGGTTCTTGCATCGCCAAAATATTCATAGTCCCAAACAGAATTCAATATTTTGTCTCTTGATAGGGCTATACCTATATTATTGCAGAGGTATAGCAGCAGTTCAAATTCCTTTGGTGTAAGCTCAATTTCCTCACCATCAGAATAGACAGTATGTGCAGACTCATCTATTTCAAGTCCATCGTACATTTTCTTCTCATTTAGAGCAAAATTATACCTTTTGAGTAAAGCTTGTACTCTAGCTATTAATATCATTGGGCTAAATGGTTTGGAAATATATTCATCAGCACCAAGCCCGAACCCTAATAGTTCATCCGACTCTGTGCTCTTTGCCGTAAGCATTATCACTGGAAGCTTGGAGTGTTCTCGAATGCATCTCAGCACTTCCCACCCATCCATTATTGGCATCATAACATCTAAAATTATCAGCGAAATAGATTGCCCCATAGTTGTAAAATAATCTAGTGCCTGCTTTCCATTTTCGGCCTCAATTACCACATATCCCTGTCTCTTTAGGAAATCAGAAACAAGTCTTCGCATTCTTTCTTCATCATCAGCAATTAATATCTTAATTACATTCATAAAGTTTTCTCCATGAACCGCAAAGCGGTAGCTAAATTAGTTAATTATATAACTTTCCCAGTTAAAAGTATTACCCTTCACGTTGAAAGTTAAGTTAATATAATTATATTGTATCATTGTGTACATTAAGTGAACTTTTACTAATTTGTGGGATTGTTGATATCGTACCAGCCTTACACAGCAAGTGTAGTCCAGCTTTGCTGGATGTGGTAATAAAAAAGCCGCCCCACGATAGAATCAATTCTAAAGTAGGACGACCTCTGTATAATTCTTATTTTTTAATTTCTTTTGCTGACTTAGACATCTTACTTTTTAGGAACGTAATAACGGCTGGCAGTAAAGAAATTAATATAATAGCCATTATTACTATAGTAAAGTTATCCTTCACTAATGGAATTCCACCAAAGAAGAAGCCCGCAAAGGAAAACAATGCAACCCAACTAATTCCACCAATTACATTATAGCTAAAAAACTTAGGGTAGCTCATAGAACCCATACCTGCTACAAAAGGGGCAAAGGTTCTTATAATAGGCATAAATCTAGCAAATATAATTGTCTTTCCTCCATGCTTCTCATAGAAACTATGAGTTTTATCAAGATACTCTTTTTTAAAAATTTTAGAATTTTCATTACGAAATAGTTTCGCACCAAAGAATCTTCCAATTTCGTAATTACAACTATCTCCAAGTACTGCTGCAAACATTAATACAGCAATAATAACCGGAAAATTTAGATCTCCACTTGCAGCAAGTGCACCTATTAAAAAGATTAAGGAATCACCTGGTAAAAACGGAGTTACAACCAAGCCAGTCTCACAAAAGATTACTATAAACAAAATAAGGTATGTCCATAATCCAAAGTCATTTATTACTTGAGGTAATTTTGTATCAAGGTGCATTACAAAGTCAAAAAACAGAACTATTATATTCATAATCAAACCTCTTTAATTCTTTAGTTATGCAATTCTATGCATGTTTTCATATCTATATACTACAATTTAACTCAAAAGTCTGGATATGTATACCCTTTATCAGCAAATTAATTATAAATTTACATTTAAACTTTTTCAGTACAATCAAAAATAGCCTCAAGGTTGATATTATTCCTTAGAAATTAATGAAGAGTTGCTGCAAAACAAGTCAAATACAATATATGATTAACGAGTACAAACTTATATCACGTTTTCTTTAAAGATCGATCCATTGATATAAGTTTGTATGGAAGTACTATTTTAACATAATCTTTGAAATATATTGTTTATAATATTAGTTTTGCAACAACCCCTCCATTAGTATAATTGGATAAATATACTACATTTATTGTTTACTTTTCACTAATATTTACAATCATTGCTATGAATTATAAAGTTATATAAAATACCATGTCTTAGTTCATCAGTTATTATTTCTGTAAGCATATTGATATGCCGCCTATCCATCATTGCAAATAGTATTTTTCTGTACTTTATTACAGCATTCGTTTCTCCCATCAAAGCCCTTTTCAGCCCGTCACAATAGGTTCTTGGAGGCTGAAAATTGACGTTAGTATTTGGTGGTATAGTTTTACCTGTATGTTCATAATATATTTGCCTAAACATATTTGCATGCTTAATCTCATTATCTCTTATGCCACCAATTATTTCTTTATCTGATTCTGAAGATGCATTTTTTATTAAATAATCATAAAAAAGTCTGTCTTCAGTTTCCCCTTCAACAGCCTGTTTTATTAGTTCTAGTGCCTCTGATAAATCTGGATTACTATGATGCTGCATATCCATCATATCGTGGTTCATCATATCGGATTTCATTGTTTCTGGACTCATCTTGTTATGATGCATCATTTCTGGACTCATTTTGTTATGATTCATCATTTCTGGACTCATTTTGTTATGATTCATCATTTCTGGACTCATCATCCCTGGATACATATTGTTTGGATTCATCATTTCTGGATTCATCATCTCTTGATTCATCTTGTTATGATGCATCATTTCTGGACTCATCATCCCTGGATACATATTGTTTGGGTTCATCATCTCTGGGCTCATCATCCCTGGATACATATTGTTTGGATTCATCATTTCTGGATTCATCATTTCTGGACTCATCATTCCTTTATTCATCTTGTTTGGATTCATCATATTGGAATTCATCATATTATTTCTTAAAAATGGTCTGTTACCATAATTTGGCACCCAAATTCCTCCTCTAAACTTAATATTAATAGAATTTCTAATATGAAGAGGAAGTCTTTATTCCCTCTAATATTAGAAATCGCATCTAAGTCTTAGCGTTGCTTATCTCGGCGTTTTTTCAGGAAATATAGCGGCGCTAGGCATCGATAAATTATTATATTACATATTATGTTAAATAGAGGATTTGGTTACTGTGCAGTTATTTTAAAGCTGATTTATTCACTTCGAACACTACTGTATTGTCTCCATATTTTTCAGACTTGATTATCACAACTCCATTACCCGCTTGTCCAACGGTTTTAATCCAAAATGCCCTGACACCACCAATCAGAGCTACACACTTTGGTCCAATAACCTCAATGGGACCCTCTGTAGCTAAATTCATCGCATCATTGGAATAGGTAAGCAAGTTACCATTTCCGTCTAGTGCTTTGATCACAATTCTTGTAACATCGTATGTTTCATTTTCGTTTAGCTGTAAGCAATCTGGCAGAACTTCTAAATGGGCTGAGGCCGCAGTAGCTTTTATTACGGTTTTTACTAGCTGCCCATCCTTATATCCCTCAAACTTAAAAGCTATTCTCTCTCCACCCCAATTGCTAATGTAAGTTCCAAACAATCTCACACCATCATCGAATGAAAGCTTATATTTTAGCATAAGCCTTCCCATTATAAGCTTTGAACTTAGTGGGAGATTAAGACCAAATTTAGAAGCTTCCCTCAGTACACCCTTAAACTTATCTGAATCCCTAGCAGAAATATTTTCATATTTTTGGAGTAAATCGCCAATAAAGTCATCAATCTTTATTGGTGGATGCTTAACATTTGGAAATTGCTTTTTGTCAGGATAAAAGGTCTTAATTAGTTCATCATTTTTGTAGAGCTTCATATACTCACAATTTGTAAAAGCGTATACTGTTCCCAATTCACACGCAGGGTGGTCACCAATATCCATCGTAGACGATATCTCCAATATTGGATGGCTATCCTGCTGTGAGGCATAAACATACCCTGCAAGCTTTGGTATTCTGAACATGTCGCTAACGCCATGGTAACATATCCTATCACCACTTCCAAAGTCCTTGTGAGTATTGTAATCAAACATGCACCAACCAATGGCTCCACTTATGCGCTGGCTTCCCATCATATTGTCAAGGACTCTCATATGCCTTAGTGCATGCTCTAGTCTTTTGTCTTCATCGTCAAAGCGCTTTGTTGGAAACATATGACCATTATGCTCTGTAACCAAATATGGTACATTAGTCTTTGTTACTTTGCTGGGTTGGTCTAGTGCTACATTGCTCCCCATGTGTATAAAATCATTGTAGGTATAAACATTTTCATGGAAGTGACTTTCCTTGATGTTCCTTACCCCACCTGTCGCTCGGGTATTGTCCAGCAAATGTGCAATATTATTTGTATTAATATATAATTCATCGCAATCAACTGATTCGTTTATTCTGACCCCCCAAATGACTACACTTGGATGATTTCTGTCCCGCATTATCATATCATTCACATTTTGACAAACTATTTCTCTCCATTTATCTTTGCCTATGTGTTGCCATCCCGGAATTTCTTCAAAAACTAATAGTCCTATTTCATCACATCTATTCAAAAAATGTTTTGATTGCGGGTAGTGTGAGGTTCTAACTATATTTACACCAAGCTCAAATTTCAGGATATCCGCATCCTTTTTTTGCGCTCTTTCAGGCATGGCATATCCTACATATGGAAAAGATTGGTGCCTATTAAGTCCAATTAGCTTGGTCTTGCGCCCATTTATATAGAATCCCTCAGGTTTAAAACAAACCTCTCTAAAGCCAAATCTTGAGCTAGCTTCATCAAGTATTTTTTCATTTTGCTTCAGCACAGCTCTTAAAGTGTACAAATTAGGGGTTTCTATATCCCATAGCGCGACCTTTGAAACACGTCCTTTTATATTGCATTTTATGGAATTACCTAATTTGTATGAAAAACAACTCTCAATATCGTTGTTCTTACTTAATATTTGGAAAAAAATACTGGCGTCTTTACATTGCCTTGACAATTCTATATCTATATCAATTGTTTTTGCATTTGCCAAAACATCAAAAGTCCTTATAAACATATCCTTTATATATGTTTTTTCCTTAATTTCTAACCATACCTCACGATATATTCCCCCATAGGTTAAATAGTCGATAACCTTTCCAAACGGTGGAATGTCCTCTCTCTCTCTTGAATCACAAGCTATCACCAAAAGATTTTCTTCTCCATAAACCACGTTGTCAGAAATGTCTATTTCAAATGGTGTATATCCACCAAAATGTTCAGCTATATATTGACCATTTATAAACAGTTTTGCATAGGCAGCAATTCCTTCAAACTTTAAAATGATTGCTTTATCACTATATTCAGAAGCTATTGTAATTTGCTTTCTATAACAAGAAACAAACTGATATTCAGACTCATCAAAATTGTTATAATCAAGAACCTTGTTTGTGTGTGGTATGTTTACTAATTCAAAACCTTCATTATTAACTTTAGCACTAACATAGTCATCCTTGAAATCCATTTTGTATAGCCAATCAAAGTTTAAATTTATTCTTTGCATAGAAACCTCCAAATGTACCTGTATCAGATATATTATTCTATTTTACGTGTTTTATTATTATCATACTAATTTATTTCAATTTTAATTCTAGCATGATTATAATATGAGCTTCAAGCGAAAATATATCACTCAGTGGGTATTAATAATCAATTAAAATAAAAGAATAAAGAATTAAAAAATAACAAACAATTTATATAAATTATAATTTAAAGCCATATGGCTTTCGGAGGTAAATGAAATGAATAAAAAAAACAATCAATTAGGCGGAATTGACAACAGACGATTAACAGCTTTTAGGCCAACAGATAATGAAGGTACCGCTGCCTGGGCAAACGAAGAGACAAAACAAAAACATACTGATGTATCAATTCCTAAAATAGAAGGTGTAATAGAAGCAAAAGAATGGGTCGATGATGGTAGCAAACTATAGTATAGAACTGTAATGTTTCTTAATATAATATGAAAATACGGGGTGGCTTTTTATGTCGAAAATTAAAATGACGGTGGATGGTAATACTGCCGCTGCATATGTTGCTTATGCATATACCGATGTAGCTGCAATTTATCCAATTACACCATCAACAAACATGGCTGAAACAGTAGATGAATGGTCTGCTAAAGGGAGAAAAAACATATTCGGGCAAAAGGTCCGTGTAGCCGAAATGCAGTCAGAAGCTGGTGCAGCAGGAACTCTGCACGGTTCTCTTCAGGCCGGTGCATTAACATCGACCTTTACGGCCTCACAGGGGCTATTGCTAATGATACCAAATATTTATAAGGTAGCTGGTGAGTTATTGCCAGCTGTATTTCATGTAAGTGCAAGAGCCATTGCAACCCAAGCTCTTTCAATATTTGGAGACCACCAGGATGTTATGGCTGTTAGGCAGACAGGGGTTGTAATGTTGGCTTCGGGTTCTGTTCAGGAAATAATGGATTTGGCACCTGTAGCACATTTGGCAGCAATTAAAGGTAGGCTTCCTTTCCTCCATTTCTTTGACGGCTTTAGGACATCTCATGAAATACAGAAGGTTGAAGCATTGGAATATGAAGATTTAGCCAGCTTAGTAGATTATGAAGCTCTGATGGAATTTAGAAACAGATCCCTATCTCCAAATCATCCTGTTACAAGAGGTACAGCTCAAAATCCCGATGTGTATTTTCAAGGGCGAGAGGCTTCAAATCCCTTCTATAATAATATTGTCGGAATAGTTGAAGAATATATGAAAAAAGTTGGTTCATTAACAGGTAGACAATATAATCTATTTGATTACTATGGAGCACCTGAAGCAGAGAACATTATTGTTGCAATGGGCTCTATTACTGATGTTATAGAAGAGACAATTGATTATTTAAATAGTAGTGGAGAAAAATATGGACTCGTAAAAGTTCATTTGTATAGACCCTTCTCAGTTAAGCATCTACTTGATTCTATACCAAAAACTGTTAAGAAAATTGCTGTTTTAGATAGGACTAAAGAACCTGGCTCAAATGGTGAACCTTTATATCTAGATGTAAAATCAGCTTTCTATGCAATAGAGAATGCACCTGTTATTGTTGGAGGACGTTTTGGTTTGGCATCTAAGGATACAACACCTTCAGATATAAAGAGTGTTTATGACAACTTGAAACTTGATAATCCTAAAGATGGGTTTACTATTGCTATAAATGATGACGTAACCTTTACCTCTCTACCAGTAACTGAAAAAATAAATGCTGCTCCTAAATCTACTATAAAATGTAAGTTCTGGGGATTAGGTTCTGATGGCACTGTAGGTGCTAACAAGCAAGCTATTAAAATCATTGGTGATCATACTGAAAAGTATGTACAAGGTTATTTTGCTTATGATTCAAAGAAATCCGGTGGTGTCACCATGTCTCATTTGAGGTTTGGCGATGAACCAATTAGGTCTATATACCTAATTGATGAGGCTGACTACATTGCCTGCCATAACCAATCCTATGTAAACCAATATGATTTGTTAAAGGGTATAAAAAAAGGTGGAATTTTTGTTCTAAACTGTATTTGGGACGAAAAAGAATTAGATAATCATCTTCCTGCTGAGATAAAACGGCAGATTTCACTAAATGATATTGAGTTCTATACAGTAAATGCAACAAAAATTGCTGAAGCAATAGGTCTTGGAAATAGGATTAATATGATAATGCAAGCAGCGTTCTTTAAGCTAGCTAATATTATTCCGCTAGAGGATGCAATAAAGTATTTGAAGGCTGCTGTAGTGAAGAGTTATGGCTCAAAAGGTGAAAATATTGTTAAGGTTAATCATGAAGCTATAGATAAAGGTATTGAAGCTATTGTTAAAGTTCATGTTCCTGAAAAATGGAAAAATTCAGAAGATAACTCACAAACTGATATTGAGGAACCGGATTTCGTTAAGAATATCATGCGTCCAATGAATGCTATGAAAGGTGAGGATTTGCCCGTAAGCATATTTGTTGATATAGAGGATGGTACCTTGCCTAATGGCACTTCTGCCTATGAGAAGCGCGGAATCGCAGTAAATGTTCCAGAATGGATTGCTGATAATTGTATTCAATGTAATATTTGTGCTCTTGTATGCCCCCATGCTGTTATTAGACCAGTACTTGCAACCCAAGAGGAGCTTTCATCTGCCCCAGAAACGTTTGTTACCAAGCAGGCAGTTGGAAAAGGTATGGAAGACTACCAATTCAAGATACAGATTAGTCCGATGGATTGTACAGGTTGTGGAAACTGTGCTGATGTTTGCCCTGCAAAAGAAAAAGCATTGGTTATGAAAAAATTAAGTTCACAAACCGAGCATGAAATCCCTAACTACGATTTTTCAATCACAAAAGTTCCATATAAGGGCGGTAATTTCGGCAACAAAACTATTAAGGATAGTCAGTTCAGGAAGCCATTGATGGAATTTTCAGGAGCATGCGCAGGCTGTGGTGAAACACCGTATATCAAGTTAATTACTCAGCTTTACGGAGACCGTATGATGATAGCGAATGCAACAGGATGTTCATCTATATGGGCGGCCTCATATCCTACCAGTTCCTATACTGTTAATAATGAAGGTAAAGGCCCAGCATGGGCTAACTCTCTATTTGAGGATAATGCTGAATTTGGTTATGGAATGTATCTTGGAATAAAGCAGATAAGAGAGCGACTTTCAGATATATGTAGTGAGTTACTCGGTCTTGATATTGATGAAAGTTTAAGACCAGTATTATCACAATGGATAGAGAGTGTTGAAGATGGAGAATCTTCAAAAGGTGCAAGTGAAACACTATTAAAAGCCCTGAAGAGCTATTCCAACAAGGATCAGAAGCAGATGCAGTTAATAACTGAGCTACTTGAAAAGCAGGATTACTTCATAAAACGTTCTATCTGGATTGTAGGTGGTGATGGCTGGGCATACGATATTGGCTACGGTGGACTTGATCATGTACTTGCATCTGGTGATGATGTAAATGTACTTGTATTTGATACTGAAATATATTCAAACACTGGTGGTCAAGCTTCAAAATCAACCCCGACCTCTGCCATTGCTAAGTTTGCTTCCTCTGGTAAGAAATCAAAGAAGAAAGATCTTGCGGCACTTATGATGACTTATGGCAATGTTTATGTCGCTCAGGTAGGTATTGGTGCAGATAGAAACCAAATGTTAAAAGCTATAGCTGAAGCTGAGGCCTACAAGGGTCCTTCTATTATCATTGCTTATGCCCCTTGCATTAGCCATGGAATTAAAGATGGAATGGGGAGAAGTATTGCTAATTCCCAACAAGCAGTGTCTTCTGGGTATTGGCATTTGTTTAGGTATAACCCTGACTTAAAGAATGAAGATAAAAATCCGTTTGTTTTAGATTCAAAAGAACCAAAATCTAGCTTCAGGGAATTCCTTCTTAACCAGGTGAGGTTTTCATCACTTGCAAAGCAGTTTCCTAATGAAGCAGAAGATTTATTTACTCTTGCAGAGAGGTATTCAACAGAGAAATATCAGCAGTTGAAAAAACTATCTACTGATAAATAAAACATCCCTCCCCTCATTTTACAAAAAGTTGGGGACAAGGAGCGCTAGTTTTAAGTAAACTTATGTAATTTAAAAGAGTTTGAATTTTTCTAAACCTCCAAATTGATGTTAGCATAATACATCAATTTGGAGGTTTTTTTCGTGTTCTAATTTGAATACAGTATAAATCTTAAATTGATTTGTGTTAGTTTTATATAGTAATATAAATGAACATATGGGTAACATCTTCTAAACCCACAGACAACGTGGGATGGCTGCTTGGGCAAATGAAAAAATAAACTAAAACCTTCCTAAGTAACAATTCCATCTTTAAGAATTGTTACAAATGCGAAATAATGGGTAGATAATGGTAGTAAGCTGTGAAAAAATAGTCTAACTATTATTCGTTAGTAGACTGTAGTAAGTAAGATTATGATACTATGTAATTAATTATAAAAATATGGGGGTGGATTTTTTTATGTCAAAGATTAAAATGACGGTGGATGGTAATAATGCTGCTGCTTATGTTGCATATGCATTTACTGATGTAGCTGCAATTTATCCTATTACACCATCATCAACAATGGCTGAATATGTTGACGAATGGGCTGCAAAAGGCAAAAAAAATATTTTTGGTCAAAAGGTAAGTGTTGTTGAAATGCAATCAGAAGCAGGAGCTGCAGGAGCAGTTCACGGTTCTCTTCAAGCTGGAGCATTAACAACAACTTTTACGGCATCACAGGGATTGTTGCTTATGATACCAAATATGTACAAGATAGCTGGGGAATTATTGCCTGGAGTATTTCACGTTAGTGCAAGAGCGCTTGCTGCTTCTTCACTAAATATATTTGGAGATCACCAAGATGTTATGTCAGCAAGACAGACAGGTTTTGCATTATTAGCAACTGGTTCAGTTCAGGAAATCATGGATTTGGCACCAATCGCGCATTTAGCAGCTATAAAAGGCAAACTACCTTTCATGCATTTCTTTGATGGTTTTAGAACATCACATGAAATACAAAAAGTAGAAACTCTAGAATATGATGATTACGCAACTTTATTGGATAGAGAAGCTCTTGAGTCTTTCAGAAGCAACTCACTTTCTCCAAATCATCCAGTTACAAGAGGAACTGCTCAGAACCCAGATATATATTTTCAAACTCGTGAAGCATCAAACAAGTATTATGATGATATCGTAGGTATTGTTGAAGATTATATGCAAAAACTTGGTAACATGACAGGAAGACAATACAATCTATTTGATTACTATGGTGCTCCTGATGCAGAGAATATTACCATTGCTATGGGATCTATCACTCCAGTTATTGAGGAAACTATTGATTACTTAAACGCTTCTGGAGAGAAATATGGTGTTGTAAAAGTTCATCTTTATAGACCTTTCTCTGCTAAGCATTTACTCAATGCTATTCCTAAATCTGTTAAGAAGATAGCTGTATTAGATAGAACAAAGGAACCAGGTTCTTTAGGTGAACCTCTGTATCTTGATGTTAGAGCTGCTTTGTACGAAATGGAAAACGCACCTGTTGTCATTGGAGGCCGTTATGGTCTAGGTTCAAAGGATACTACTCCTTCAGATATAAAGGCTGTTTATGATAACTTGAAGCTTGAAAACCCTAAAAAAGGATTTACAATTGCTATAGTTGATGATGTTACTAATTTGTCCTTAACAACAGCTGAAAAAATAAATGCAGCACCTAAGGCTACAGTAAACTGTAAGTTCTGGGGACTTGGATCAGATGGTACTGTTGGAGCTAACAAGCAAGCTATCAAGATTATTGGTGATCATACAGATAAATATGTTCAAGGTTACTTTGCATATGATTCCAAGAAATCAGGAGGCGTTACTGTTTCTCATTTAAGATTTGGTGATGACCCAATTAAATCCTCTTACCTCATTGATGCAGCTGATTATATTGCATGTCATAACCAATCCTATGTATATCAATATGATTTGATAAATGGTATTAAGCAAGGTGGAAACTTTGTCCTTAACTGTCTATGGAATGAAGCTGAATTAGAGCAACATCTCCCTGCAAAGCTAAAGCGAGAAATTGCTACTAAGAATATCAATTTCTATACAGTTAATGCTACAAAGATTGCAGAAGCTATTGGCTTAGGCAATAGAATTAACATGATTATGCAAGCTGCCTTCTTTAAACTTGCTAACATAATTCCACTAGAGGAAGCTATCAAGTATCTTAAGCAAGCAGTTGTAAAAGCTTATGGTAAAAAGGGCGAATCTATAGTTAATACAAATTATCAAGCAATAGATAAAGGTTTTGAAGCTGTTGTAAAGATTAATGTTCCTGATAGCTGGAAGAATGCAGTAGACGAAGCTATACCTGCTATTGATGAACCGGATTTTATTAAAAATATTCTAAGACCAATGAATGCTATGAATGGTGATAGTTTACCAGTTAGTGCCTTCAATAATTATGAAGATGGTACTTTCCCAGCTGGAACTTCCGCATATGAAAAACGTGGAATAGCTGTAAATGTTCCAGAGTGGATTCCTGAAAACTGTATTCAATGTAATATATGTTCTTTGGTATGTCCACATGCTGTTATCAGACCTGTTCTTGCAACTAAGGATGAGTTAGCAAACGCTCCTGAAGGCTTTGTTACTAAACAAGCTGTTGGAAAAGGACTTGAGGATTTACAGTTTAAAATACAAGTTAGTACTATGGATTGTACAGGCTGTGGCAACTGCGCAGATGTTTGTCCTGCAAAACAAAAAGCTTTAGTTATGAAGAAACTTGATACTCAAACTGAAAAGGAAATTCCAAATTATAAGTTTGCAAGTCAAAATGTTTCTTATAAGGGAGATAGATTTGGTAGTAAAACTATCAAAGATAGTCAGTTCAAAACACCATTAATCGAGTTCTCTGGAGCTTGTGCTGGTTGTGGTGAAACTGCTTATATTAAGTTGGTAACTCAGTTATTTGGTGATCGAATGATGATTGCTAATGCAACAGGTTGTTCATCAATCTGGGGTGCTTCTGCTCCTACTACTTCATATACAGTTAATCACGAAGGAAAAGGTCCTTCATGGGCAAATTCACTCTTTGAGGACAATGCTGAGTTTGGTTTTGGTATGTATCTTGGAGTTAAGCAATTAAGAGAGAAACTATTCGATTTAGCTAATGAATTATTAGCTCTCAGCACTGATGAAAACGTTAATGCTGCATTATCACAGTGGATTGAAAGTATAGACGATGGTGAGGCTTCCAAGGTTGCTAGTGCAAATTTAGTAAGTGTTCTTAGCACTTACAAGAGCACAGTTGATTCTCAAAACAAGTTAGCAGCAGATATTCTTGAGAAACAAGATTATCTCATTAAGCGTTCACAGTGGATTCTTGGTGGAGATGGCTGGGCTTATGATATAGGATACGGCGGACTTGATCATGTACTTGCATCAGGTGAAGACGTTAACGTTCTTGTATTTGATACAGAAATATATTCGAATACAGGTGGCCAATCATCAAAGGCTACTCCTATTTCTGCAATTGCTAAGTTCGCATCTTCAGGTAAGAAGCAAAGCCAGAAGGATCTTGCTGCACTAATGATGACTTATGGCAACGTGTATGTTGCTCAAGTAAGTCTAGGTGGAGATAGAAACCAGACACTTAAGGCTATAGCTGAAGCTGAGGCTTACAAGGGTCCTTCAATCATTATTGCTTATGCACCTTGTATCAATCATGGTCTAAAAGAAGGCATGGGACGAAGTGTAGCAAATGAACAGCAAGCAGTTGAAGCAGGCTACTGGCATATGTTCAGATTTAATCCTACCTTGAAGGCTGAGGGTAAAAATCCATTTACTTTGGATTCAAAAGAACCTAAGTCAAGCTTTAGAGACTTCATACTTGCACAGGTTAGATTCTCCTCACTTGCAAAACAATTCCCTGATCAAGCCGAGGAACTATTTGTACGTGCCGAAGCCCAAGCAACTGAGAAGTATGAGAAGTTAAAGAAAATGGCTGCTGAGTGATATAGTAGCTAAATATATAAAGCAAACTAATTTAAAAACTGCAATGTGGCTGGTTAAAAGCTACATTGCAGTTTTGTGTTATAAAAAAAACCTATTTTTGTGTAATATACAAATTACCGTTTCAACTTTTCCCAGTAAATCTACTAGCAGTCGCAGCGCTGGGATATGTATCCCCTGAGAATGCTTAGCGAAATTATTTGAAATTTGTATTAGCTCATCACAGAATTTTTACCGTCGCGCAAACTCGCCATCCGTGGCTCGGGTTGCCGCTCAAAATGCCATCCTGCCATTTTGACTGTAAAAATTCTGTTCTATCGCTAACAAATTTAATAAATAATTTCGATGCGCCCCCCATCGGATACATATCCCACTCTGCTAAGATTAGTAAGTACTAACTGCGAGAGATAATATAGTATATAAAATTCGGTTATTTATTATTCTAGTAAGTTAACTTATATACATTATTAATAATTATTACTTATTACTTATTACTTATTACTTATTACTTATTACTTATTACTTATTACTTATTACTTACTACTTATTACTTACTACTTACTACTTACTACTTACTACTTACTAATTCTAACTTTGAAGCTATAATTTCATCAAATTTACTCCAAAGTTTTATGAAAGATTTTTCATTACTCTTTATAGGATTTCCATTTTCATTATATAGCTTGAACCATGTTTTTATTTCGTCTATATTTACTCCCTTATTTTCAACTACATATAATATAAATCCATCAAGTGTATCAAGAATATCTTCTAAATCATCAGTTAAAAATGGTATATTTCCTCCAAATGCCACAACATCAATTCCAAAATTCACTAATTTAGCTCTATCGCCCTGATTTAAAATATTGCATAATTTTCCAGGCATAAACAATCCCTGCTCTAATATACATAATGAAATATCTAAAAATCCTATAATTGAAATAATATTTTTAAAAACCGTTCTACTAAAATCAGAACCTGAAAAGTCAATATTTTCAAAGGTTACTGAGTTGAATATACAATTTGTAAAACTGCATTGAGACAGGCTTAGGTTTTTAAGATATGAAAATGAAAAGTTAATTTGAGAAAAATTAACATGATTTAGATTTATTAATTTATCATTATTACTTAAATCAATGCCAATAAAAATATCCTTTCCCCATGAGGGGCAAGAAGATCCATTTACATAGTTCCATCCTTTAATCATGTTAAAAAGACTATCATAATTTTCTAAATCTTTATTAAAGAATTGCTTTTCCTGTTCATTATTCACAAGGATATTACCAGCAAGCAGTGCTAGCCATTTATCCATATCAGAATTAATATTATTAAGACTTTTTTTGCACTCAGACACTTCGTAATTATATAATGAATTTTTGTTTTGTGTCCTTTCTAAAACATATGTAGTGTTTGAATTCAGAATTGCCTTACAGAGCTCAATTATTTTATTTATTTCTTTCTGTTTTATTACCCAGTTTTTGAGTTTTTCTTCAGGAAGCTTTGTTTCATTCTCACTAAAAGCATCGCTATCATACCATCTATTATCAATATAACCAGAGTACAAAAAGTTATTGTTTTTCTTTGTACCTAAAGAAGCCATAAGTGGAAATAGTAATTTCCTTTTTTCAATTATATGTTCATCTCCAGACTCTATAGCTGACTCCTTTAATAGTTGCAATAGTTCAATTAAAAACTCTATCGTTTGTCCAGTAGGTTCTCCCAACATAAGCTTTAAGCGTGCCTGCTCTATGTTAACAGAAGAAATACTATCTGTAGCATACTTTATTAAAACTTTTAGATAGTATTCAGCAAGCAATATTTCTGCAAAGGATTGGTGCTGAAAATAAAGACATTCTCCATCCTCTCCGAAATAAGAGTGAGATAAGAACTGAAAATCTCTAACACCCTTATAACGTTCAAATAATTCTGAAGTGTTATCTGTAATGTTATTTCCCTCAATAGTCCTACATATATCAACTTTGCTAAGCGTTCCTTGTCCTCCTTTATGTCGTTTATATGCCCATAACGCTGCAATTGAGTGAAGAATATTTCGAAATTCAAATTCTTCCTTCATGTTAATCTTATAGTTCCTATCATTAATATGTTTTGCTTCTTTTGTAAGTAAATTTAAAAATGAAAGATAAACACCTATTTTTCCTGTTTTAGAAAAGTCAACTTTATTTACAGTCAGTTGGTAAATCATATATGCAAAAATTGGTCTTCTCAATTCGCTTGGAGAAAGTACCTTGTTCTCTAAAAACAGCTTATATAGATTTATATTCTCATTACTTTTAATAGCTTCTATCATAGTCTTAACATATCCTGCCACATTAATAGAAGAAAGTTCACTCTTTGCTCTCAGAGCATTTATAAGCCAATCATTGAACTGTTCCATTTTAAATCCATATATTGAAATAAAATATTCAATATCCCCACCTTCATCATTTTTCTTAATAAATGGTGAATGCTTATATAAGTGTGAAGTTAATCCTTCCTCTATTGGGCGAGATGTAATAATAATACGATTTTTAAAGCATTTTACTGGATCTAAATATTGTATTTTATTTATTGATGCAATAACTTCATCTAAATTTCTAGCATTTAGTTCGCCACTTTCATCTAATGAATCTATTAAGAAAACATACTCTTTTGATTTAAAATATTCGTCATTTAAATCTATTCTGTCCTTCTTCAATAAATAATTATAAATCACACCAAGCCTCGACTCTTGCGAATATTCTTTATAATTTCGCAGATTAAAATATACAGGAAAAAGACCCTCTCCAGTTTGCATATATTTAGTTGCAAGTTCGGAAGCATAATGTTTTAAAAATACAGATTTCCCTTTTCCAAAGTCTGCAATAATAAATAGGTTTTTATCTACATAACTAGATTCCCCTGAAGCGAAATACTGGTCAATTAAATTTTCTATAGGTACATATTCTTTCTCTATATCTGATATTTTTTTTAATGTATGATTTATATTATCAATTTTATCATCTTCATACTCATTACATCTAAGTCTTGAAACCTTTTTCCATTTAGCATATGTGGTTTCATAATTAAACTTATCATTCTCTGAAAATCCAATAAAGTTTAATTCTTGCATTCTTAACAAAAAGCTTTCTTCATTTTCCCTTAGCCAATTCTTTCTGACATCTTCCAAATGACTCTCATATTCTTCACCAAAACCAATTTTAATTTGATTGTCGATATTTTTGTTAAAATACTTCAAAAACTCATTTATGGTGTCCTGCCCTAAATAAAAAGCCTCCAACATATGTTGATATGCCTGTCTAATAAAAACCACTATTGGATGTTTTGTTGGCACAAAAACCAGCACCATGTTAGAATTATCAATTCTATCCGCACTTAAGGATGTATTAATTATTTTCATGACATCATCATTAGCAAAAGGGATATCATTATTTACAGAAATATGTTCTAATGACTCAATAGCCTGCTTAATACTACATTTTAAATATGTATAGTACCCGAAGTCTTCAAGTTTTTTATCTTTTACTTTTTCAAAATATTTATCTAACAAAGGCTTTGTAAATAACTTTAGAATTATTCCTCCAACTCCACTAGCAGAGTCCAAAACGCTTTTGCCTGACTCATCCAAAAACTTTCCAGCATTTTTTGCTACAAAATCAGAAAAATCACCCAATTTTTCTACATAATGAGATATAAATTGTTTCTTCAAAAAAAAGCACCTCCAATAAGCTATCTAAATAATAGATTATAACTTTTACTGTTTTTCAATTTGTTACATATTATAACATAAATTATCAAGAATTGGGATTATAATTTAATATTTGCAGGGCGATCTTCCATTATAGATAACTACTTTATTTTGAGTATATAGAATCTTATTTTACAATTCTGCCACCCGTTTTTATTTGACTGTACCTATTGCTCTCTGCACGCAAAAAGAAGCTGCTACCCAACTAACTTTCTCAGTTAGTTGGGCAACAGCCCCTTTTCAAACAAGTATCAACTCAAAGCTAATACCAATCTTTCAACCTATTATTTATAAAGTTCTACCAATTTCAACAAATGATCATAACGCTCTGTAGCTGCTTTCTCAGATGCAGTGAAGAGTTTTTCTGCACGTTCTGGGAATGCACGAGTCAAACTTGTGTAACGTGTTTCGTTATTCAAGAATGCCTGATATGTTCCATCACCAGGTTTAGATGTCAAAGTAAATGGATTCTTTCCTTCTGCCTTAAGAGTAGGATTGAAGGAGAATAGATTCCAGTAACCAGCCTTAACAGCTGCTTTCATCTCGTCCTGACAGTGGTTCATGCCACCCTTAACTCCGTGAAGTTCACAAGGTGCATATCCAATGATAAGGGAAGGACCGTTATAAGCTTCTGCTTCTGCAAGAACCTTAATAGTCTGAGCTGGGTTAGCACCAAGAGCGATTTGTGCTACATATACGTAGCCATAGCTCATAGCGATTTCAGCAAGGCTCTTCTTTCCGATCTCTTTACCAGCAGCAGCGAATTGACAAACTTCACCGATGTTAGAAGCCTTAGAAGCCTGACCACCAGTATTTGAATACATTTCTGTATCGAATACCATAACGTTTACGTTTTCACCTGACGCTAGTACATGGTCAAGTCCACCAAACCCTATATCGTATGCCCATCCATCACCACCAAGTATCCAAACCGATTTCTTAGCAAGGTAGTTTTTCTTCTCAACAACTTCTTTAGAAAGATCACAACCTGCAGCAGCAGATTTTTCAAGTTCAGCAACTAATGCTTCAGCAGCAGCAGCATTCTCTTTTGTGCTTTCTTTTGTTGCTAAGAAGTTAGCTGCAGCAGCTTTGATCTCAGCAGATGACTCATCAGCAGCAGCAATCTTCTCAACCTTAGCTATCGCCTGGTTACGAAGAGTCTTCTGTCCAAGATACATACCAAATCCATGTTCTGCATTGTCTTCAAATAATGAGTTAGCCCATGCTGGACCCTTCTTTGAATCCTTATTTACTGTATATGGACAAGTTGCAGCAGGACCACCCCAGATAGAAGAACATCCTGTAGCATTTGAAATATACATTTGTTCACCGAAGAGCTGTGTAAGTAAACGAGCATAAGATGTTTCCGCACATCCTGCGCAGCTTCCTGAGAATTCAAGAAGTGGCTGATTGAACTGTGAACCCTTAACTGTTGTATCGGCTGGCATTCCAGGTTTCTTGCCTACGTTAGCAACTAAGTAATCAAATACTGGCTGTTCCGCAGCCTGTGATTCCTGAGGTACCATCTTAATTGCTTTAACAGCACAAACAGTAACACACTCGCCACATCCCATACAGTCAAGAGGAGTTACACTCATTGTATATTTGTATTCACAAGCCTTTGGCTTAGTATCAGCAACCTTCATTTGTGATGGAGCTGCTTTTATTTCTTCGTCGCTTACCATGAATGGACGAATTGTTGCATGAGAACATACAAATGCACACTGATTACACTGAATACATTTTTCAGCGTCCCATTCAGGAACAAGTACAGCAGTACCACGTTTTTCATAAGCTGAAGCGCCTAATTCAAACTGTCCGTCTACGATATCTTTGAAGGCTGATACAGGTAGGCTGTCACCATCCATTAATGCAATTGGATTCATAAGTTCTTTAACCATCTTAACTAATTCAGAACGGCCATTAAGTGTTACCTCAGGAGCATCTGCCTCTGGATTTGACCATGAAGCTGGGATTTCCACTTTGTGAATAGCATCTACACCAGCATCAATTGCTTTGTAGTTCATCTCTACAACTGCATCACCCTTTTTACCATACGATTTCTTAGCAGCATATTTCATGAAGCTAATAGCATCTTCGATTGGCATAACTTTTGCTAATTTGAAGAATGCTGATTGAAGAATTGTGTTAGTACGTTTACCCATACCAATCTCAGCAGCTTTATCAATAGCATTGATTGTATATAACTGAATGTTGTTATCTGAAATGTATTTCTTAGCAGCAGCATTTAAATTAGTGTTTAATTCTTCATCGGACCATTGACAGTTAATCATGAAGATTCCGCCTGGCTTAACATCCTGAACCATCTTATATCCTTTAACAACATATGATGGATTATGGCATGCAACAAAGTCAGCTTGGTTTATGTAATATGGGCTCTTGATTGGTTTATCACCAAAACGAAGATGTGATATTGTTATACCACCAGTCTTCTTCGAGTCATACTGGAAATATGCCTGTATATATTTTTCTGTGTGATCACCGATGATCTTTGTAGAGTTCTTGTTAGCACCAACTGTTCCATCACCACCAAGACCCCAGAACTTACATTCTACTGTACCCGCTGCAGATGTAATAGGAGCTGGTTTAATTTCTGGTAAGCTCAAGTGAGTAACATCATCTACGATACCAAGTGTGAAACGAGTTTTTGGCTCATCTTTCTTAAGTTCTGTAAATACTGCAAATACAGATGAAGGTGGAGTATCTTTAGAACCAAGTCCGTAACGTCCGTTTGTGAGAACTACGTCATTCATTTTTGCTTCACGAAGTGTTGTAGCAACATCAAGATAAAGAGGATCGCCTAATGCGCCAGGCTCTTTTGTACGGTCAAGTACAGCAATCTTCTTAGCTGTTTTAGGTAGAACTTTAAGAAGTCCATTAGATACCCATGGACGATATAAACGAACTTTTACAAGTCCAACTTTTTCGCCTGCAGCTGTTAAATAATCAACAACTTCTTCAGCTACATCACAGAAAGATCCCATACAGATGATAACACGATCTGCATCTGGAGCTCCGTAGTAGTTGAACAAATCATAATCTGTTCCGAGTTTTTCATTTACTTTTGCCATGTATTTTTCTACAACAGCTGGTAATTCATCATAAGTTGTATTACAAGCTTCACGATGTTGGAAGAATATGTCTCCATTTTCATGTGAACCACGCATTGTTGGGTGCTCTGGGTTTAACGCATGTTCGCGGAAAGCCTTTACAGCATCCATATTACACATATCCTTCAGATCTGCATAATCCCATATCTCAATTTTCTGCATTTCATGGGATGTACGGAATCCGTCAAAGAAGTTGATAAATGGAACTTTTCCTTCAAGTGCAGCAAGATGTGCAACAGGGCTTAAGTCCATAACTTCTTGAGTATTTGATTCAGCTAACATAGCGAAACCTGTTTGGCGACAAGCATACACATCACTATGATCACCAAAAATATTTAAAGCATGTGATGCAACTGTACGGGCAGATACATGAAATACGCAAGGGAGCTGTTCACCAGCAATCTTGTACATATTAGGGATCATTAAAAGAAGTCCCTGTGAAGCTGTAAATGTAGTAGTAAGTGCACCTGCAGCCAATGAACCATGAACAGTTCCTGCAGCGCCGGCCTCAGACTGCATCTCAGAAACGCTTACTTGACTACCAAAAATATTTTCGCGTCCTGCCGCAGACCACTGGTCCACATAATCAGCCATTGGGCTAGATGGGGTAATAGGATAGATACCAGCAACTTCTGTATACGCATATGATACATGAGCAGCAGCGGTATTGCCATCCATTGATTGTTTTTTCCTTGACATTATTATTATCTCCTTTATAACTAATTTATGACTAAATAGGCTTTTCAACTACATATTTTATCATTTTTCTGTTATTTTGTAAAGTTTGCATTAAGTATATTGTATACAAAAATGTTTTTGTAAAATTTTAAGTGAGGGGTTCGGCGGTCGTCCTAATTCTGAACTTAAAATTCCCTTGCCTACTTAGATAAAATCAAGATTATGGTTCCAGAATGATAAAAATATATAATGATATATTTTTAGATGAAATGTCAATTATAAAAGTAACTTTCTCTATCCTGTTTAATTAAATAAAAAAGACCAACAATATTTTTTCAACTTGTTCGTCTTTTCCACTTAGTAAGATTTAATTTAGTTTTTTTAATTTCTACTTGGTTTATATTAGCAGGTCTTTTTACTATCTATTTTATCTAGCCACTTTTATTGGTTTTCCCTAAACGCCTCTACTAAAACCTTCAGGTTGTCATCCATTGTTTTAATGTAGCTATCAGCAGGTGCATTATTTTGACCTGTTACTATTGGGTCAAGCAAATATACCTTTGCACCAGTTTGCTTTGCAATAGATTCTGCTGACTTTTGGGAATACTGTGGTTCAGCAAAAAGCACCTTTACTTTTGTACTTTTTATTGTATCAATTAACTCAGCAATCTCTCCCGCGCTGGGCTCGCTGCCAGGTTCGCGCTCTACAACTGAAACAATATTTAGTCCAAACTCTTTTGCAAAATACGGAAATGCTTCATGAAATGTTACAATATCTTTATTTTTAAATGCATCTAGCTCTTTATGCATTTTAGTACTTTGAGCTTCAAGCAACTTCACATAGATCTTGGCATTTTCTCTATATGCAGCAGCATTTTTCGTATCAAAGGTAGCTAATCCCTCAGCTATATTGTTTACTTCTTTTATGGCCCCCGATATGCTAACCCAAACATGTGCATTATCTTCACTATTCTGATCCTTCAGCAACTCTATGTTTTGGGAGGCTTCAATAACTGGTAAGTTTGGTCGTTGCTTGATTACTTTATCCATAAATGATTCCATACCAGCGCCATTTATAACAAAAGCATCTGCCTTCTCTAGCGTCTTCAAATCTGCAGGAATCATTGTATAATCATGTAGACACCCTTGCTGCGGTTGTGTCATATTTATAACGTTTACGTTTGGAATATCCTTCACTACATTCTGAGTAAAAATGTACATAGGATAAAATGAAGTCACTATAGTAGTACCTCGTTTATCTTCTGAAACTGTAATCTTGCTATTTGAACATCCACTAAAAACAAATAAACAGACAATTAAAAGAGCTATTACCTTTAATATCTTATCTTTAATTCTCAACTAAAATTTACCTCCTATAATATTATACAGAGTTCTTAGCTTTGACCCCAAACGCGAATCATTCGCATTTGTATTATATACTATCCCTAGCATTTATAAAAGAATTATTTACTTCTTTATCAATTCATCTATTATTTCCAAGCTTGGTGGGTTTAATGCTAACGGGAATCTACTGCAAGCAGTTGCTGCTGTTGCCGCAGCAAATTTAACAATATACTCATCTGACATTTCCTTTAATACCCCATAAATAACTCCAGCTTTAAATGAATCTCCTGCTCCCAATGTGCTTTGAATCTCAACCTTATACGGTTTAAAGCTATGAATTGGGCCATTTCTCCGTCCAAACATTATTTCCCTTGAGCCAAATGTAAATATCACTAGACCTTCAGTATTCTCAGTATAAGTTTTGAAAAGTTCTTCCACACTTATGTCAGGGAAATTACTTTTTATAAATTCATTTGATACAACATTAACCTCAGAGTATTTATGTATTATTGTCTCAGGCCTACAATCTATCGTTACATATTTTTTGCCTAACTCATGGCAGTACTTTGCTACAAGATCTGATTGTTCCATAAAAAACGGGTCTAAACCTACAACCTTTGCATTCTCTATATCTCTTCTTACAGGAACATTCCAGCGCTTTATTTCATCATCAAAAAATGCACCAAAGGTTCCAAAACACGTTCTTGTATTTGAGTCTATTAGTATCATATCCTGAACACCGTCAAAGCTAGGATCAATATATACTCCCGACATATCGATACCAAATTTATTAACCAGATATTGATTTAAAATATCTTTAGTCTTGCTCCCTTGAAAATTTCCGTCAATCTTCACAGTACAGCCTAATGCTGCTAATACAATTGAACAGCTACCTGTCTCTCCACCGGGGAGTATATAGCTTTGTTTTATTTCGCCATAAGTGTCAGCCTCTGGGTAAGGCCCGTTTAATAGGTTCATTGTTGATACAAGAGTCATTCCGTATAAGTAAATATCGTATTTGGGCATGTGTAATTCCTCCTACAATTAAATTAAGATATATTATTAGTATAATATATCTTAATTTATATGAGGTATAGCCTTTTCTATCTATTTATGTTTTTTATTATTATGTAGGTTTACCCTATTTTCATCAACCTTACAATGAATTTTGTTCCCTGTCCTCCTTGGCTAAAGACATATACGGAACCACCCTGGCCTTCAATTATTGTTTTAGTTATGTATAAGCCTATTCCAATGTTGGTTGGACTAGCGCTATTAGGTCCTTTGTAAAATCTATCAAATATTTTTGGCAGTTCTTCCTTTGGAATCCCTGCTCCATTATCACTAATTACTATTTGAACAAACACACTATTTTGTTCCCATGCTACATTTATTTCACTACCCTTTTTACTATGCTCGATACAGTTCTTTATAATATTTGAGAATGCTTCTGTTGTCCAGCTAATGTCATGCTTTACTTGTACACTATTGTCTCCTAAGATATTGATATTAATATCTTTTTCAGATGCAATAAGCTTTAAAGCATTTACACTTCTTTGAATAGTGTCAGCTACAAAAGTATCTATCTTTTCAAATTCAACTACCCCAGCCTCTAGTTTAGCCATTTTTAGCATATTCTTAATTAGCCATTCCATCCTGTTAAGCTGGTTTTTGCTCTCCAAGATAAAGGTATTTCTCTCTTGTTCAGACATACTATCGTCATTTTCCATTATATCATTGAACATAATAAGTGATGCTAGAGGTGTTTTGAGTTGATGCGAAATATCAGTAATCAGCTTTTTCAAAAATAATTTTTCATTATTAGAATTCTGTACATTCTCGCCAAGCCTTTCGGTCATAGTATTGAACTGATAAGTTAAAAAACCTATATCGCCTTCTTGTCTGTCACCATCAATAGGCTTGTATTGTCCTTCTATAACGGTTTCTGCACTAACGCTTAACTTACGGATTCTCTTAAATATTCTATAAAAGATTACTAAAAAAACCGTTATTATTATTACCGCAAAAAGTATAATTACAATTTGTATTTCAATATAAGTATGTTTAACATCTTTTTGTATAAAACTATTTTTATCAACACTCAAACTCTCGTCATAGGAGTATTTTTCTAATATACTTTTACCATACTCATAATTCCCTTGAAATCCACTAGTATAGTTCTTAACGATATCTGTTTCTAGCTGCGGATACTTCTTGGCAATAGTCCCTATCATAGCTACATTTTGCCTAATCTGTATTTCATTTAAGGTCTTTGTAAAGTCGCTGAATATATACGTCAAAACCACTCCTAGCGTTAGGAGTAATATTATAATTATTCCCATAGAAAGCTGGATTTCTCGATTTTTAAGAAGCTTCAAAGTACCCTCCTTGACCCGTTTTTACGGCCACAAATAGTAATAAGGAATGTATTTTATAGTTTTATGGTTATTTAAGCTTTTTATGTGGTAGCTTCTTTCCAAATATAACCCATGCCTCTAACAGTTTCAATATGCTTTTCATCACCAGGCTCAATTTTCTCACGAAGCCTTTTCATATACACATTTAAGGTATTATAATCCACGAAATTGCCATCTATATCCCATAGCTTTTCAATAATGACATTTCTAGCTAATACCTTTCCTTTATTCTCAATTAAAACAAGTAATAGCTTGTATTCAACTGCAGTTAAATAAACCTCTTCTCCATTAACACTTACCTTGCATTTCAAGGGCTCAACAATAATACTTCCGCTAGCCAAATATGTAATGTTGTCAATTCCAGCATTGTTTTTTTGCCTTCTCATTAGCGCATTTATCCTTGAAATTAACTCGCTTGTCCTAACAGGCTTTGTTATATAGTCATCTCCCCCAATATCCAATCCAAATACCACATTTGGTTCATCATCGAGAGCAGTCATGAATATAATTGGTACGTCACTTGTCAAACGGACTATCTTGCAGAAATCATACCCATTTCCATCAGGAAGAGTAACATCTAAAAGAACTAGATCCACTTTAACATTAAAAAATGTAAACGCTTCAGTAAGGCACTTAGCAATCAAAACTAAAAATCCATGTTTCTTGAGTGCATATTCTATTCCCATAGCCAAAGGTGCATCATCTTCTACCAACAATATGTTCATATACATTTTCTCCTAAAGGTTAAATAAGTCAAGCCTGCTATAATTATACACCATAACCATGATGCTGTAAGTATAACAGGCTTAGGTATAACTAAATAATAAGACCGATTTTGAAGGGAGAACTTTTCCCTTTATTTACTCCTCTACCCTAAGTGCCTCAACAATGTTCATATCGTTCAACTTTCTTAGTGGGAATAATGCAGCCAGTAGTGTTATTGCGATTATACCGATTCCTCCGTACAAATATGGCCAAATAGCAGCTGTATATCCAATGGAGCCCAGCGGGTTATTCACAACTATCCCATAGTATGTCAACAAGTATCCCAACGGTAGCCCAACTATGCATGCAATAATACCAAACAAAGCACCTTCTAGCAGTACCAACTTTTTAAACTGGCCCTTAGTCATTCCAATTGCTTTGAAGGTCGCATACTCTCGCTTCTTTACTAATAGGTTAATGGTTACAGTGTTAATTATATTAACGGTGGATATAAGTATTATCAGTCCAATAAATCCATACACCAGAATCATCATTTGGTTTTGCATATTATCGCTCTGCTTTTTCATTGTATATATATCCATATAACTAGCTTTATTCTCATCAGCCATTATATTAAACTTTTCATAATTTTTATTACTATACTCAGGTGAATCAAAGTTTAGAGCAATTACAGAGAGCCCCTTCACACCAGTCAATTTATTGTAGTTTTTAGATGACATTACCATACCATAGCTGTCATACGTCATTGCACCTGATATAGTCTCATAGTCAACCACTCCCACTACCTTGAAGGTAATGGTTTTACCAGAATCAATAAGTTTTTTTAGTTGTTCTGTATTTGGTTTATTCACATAGCTTTCATTTAATATGGGTAATGTTATCTCATCTCCAACCTTATATTTCGTAAAGCCATCATAAAACCTTTTTTTATCTTCTCCTGTTCCACCCGCTTTATTAAGTATGATTATTTCGTTATTTTTATCGAAGCTTTCAAAACCTATACGTGTCTTATTTTGCTTATTAAATAGCTCAAGGGATTTCTCATCATATCCCGTTAATCGAGTCTCACTAATAATATATTTACCTTTGAATTCCGTAGTTGTTTTTAGTCGTTTTATTGATGAGACAAATTTATTATTTATCTTTTCTTTATCTATTGTATACGGCAAGGAATTATTGTTTAATTTGTATATTTCTTTAATTCCATCTAGACTATTTATATTCTTAATTAGAGTTTCGCTTAAATATGGGCTATCACTTTTTTGCTGCTTTGTGAAGGCACCTTCAACCATAATACTACTTGAAGCAATCTTATTACTCTCAAAAAGGATATCTATAAAATTTGAGAAAAATACAAATATTATCAGTGATATCATTAGTGATATGCAGGTGATATAAAATCTCTTTCTACTCCGCTTAATGTTTTTATATGCCACCTGGCCTTCAAACTTAAAAATCAATTTTGCCCATAGACCACTTCTTCTCTTTATCTTGTCACCTTTAACCACCATTGTCCCTCTAATAGCATCTATAGGGGATACCTTTGAGGCAGTTCTGGCTGGAAAAAAGGCTGAAAGAAATACTGTTATTACCCCTAACAGTGCCGCAACTAATATTACCTGAGGATAAAAGGCAATCTGAAATGTACTTAGAAACCCATCCATTAATACATTAAATGTAATCATAATTCCTGCAAAGCCTGTCAAAACACCTATTGGTATTGATATCACACTCATTATTGCAGCTTCTTTAAATACTAGTTTCCTTATCTGAGACTTTGTAGCACCTATACTTCGTAGTATTCCAAAATGCTTTATCCTCTCCATTACGGATATGTTGAAAGCATTGTAAATTACTACTGTAGTACAGAGAATAACAAAAGTTGCTATAATTCCAAATATCAATTCCATATCATTGTTTTTACTTTTATCGGGTCCTTCCCCTATTAAGTACAATAGGTGGGTATTACCGTCCACTTTAACATTATTAGCCTTAGCAATTTTTAGGGCAATAGCAACTTTATTTTTCTCCTGCTTTAGATTTATAAAATAACTATAATCCTTAGTATCCGAAGAAGTCTTTATGTCCAAAAAGCTTAATCCTGAGTTTGTTATCTCTTTACTTTCATAGGAGCCTACAACTGTATACTTACACTGACTAGTGATGCCCTCTTTAGATTTTAGCTCACCTTGTAGAATTTCTCCGATTTTCTTATCTTTCAATATAGCGTAAAACTTCTTATCAACTACTATTTCAGAACTGTTCTCTGGAAATCTTCCTTCTACAATTTTAATTCTAAAAACATCTTTTAAAGCATTCCCATCATACGCTTTTATGTTCATTTGCTTAAGTGAAGTTGTCAGCAAACTGTTATCCAGCTGAAGAATACCCTCTTCTTTGACAACTCCTCCATTTTTTATTTCTGCATTACTTGTCAGAACATTTATTTGAGCCTTGTTGGCCTCGTAAAACAGCACTTCGTAATTACCCGTTTCATCTTTGGCTCTCTCTATTTCACTATTAATCCCACTGTAATAAATACTGCCGATACACGTAAACATTGCAATTGCTATTATTATTCCCACAAGAGTTAATATTGTCCTACCCTTGTGCTGTTTAAGATATCTCGAAGTCAGCGTGCTGTAGTTCTTCATCACCTCACCACCTCATCCGAAGATATTTTACCATCAACTATGTTGATTACTCTATCAGCCATACTGGCTATGTTCATATCATGAGATATTAAAATCAAGGTTTGATTATATTTTTTTGCCGAATACTTTAGAAGCTCTAAAACTTCTCTTGAAGTCTTGGTATCCAGATTTCCTGTTGGCTCATCAGCCAATATGATTGCTGGTTTGTTTGCCAAGGCGCGGCCTATAGATACTCTCTGCTGCTGGCCCCCTGATAGTTCTGATGGAAGGTGTCTCCTTCTATCTTTTAAATCAAGTAATGTCAATAGCTCATCAATATATTTCTTGTCTTCCTTCCTGTTGTCTAAAAGGAGAGGCATCAATATATTCTCTTCAGCAGATAATACTGGAATCAAGTTATATGCCTGAAATACAAAGCCCACCCTTCTTCTCCTGAGTATTGATAGGTCTCTTTCTTTGAGCCCATATATATCCATATCATCAATATATACTTTTCCTGATGAAGGCTTGTCAACCCCACCTAGTAAATGTAGCAGGGTACTTTTACCTGAACCGCTAGGGCCTACAATTGCAACAAATTCACCTTTTCTTACTGAAAAGCTTATATCATCAACTGCTATAACCTCATTTTGTCCCTTACCATATTTCTTTGTTAAATTTTCAATTCTTAAAACTTCCATGTTGTCCTCCTTGATACGATAACCCTATCCGGTCATCAATACTCTTATAATTTTGATCTTCTCCGGGATACTAAACCTCCACTATTTGATCATTAGTTAATTATCCCCAAGTTCGAAATAAGTGGGATGTTCAAAAAAACTTCATCCGAACTATGTCTTCTTTATTATACGAAGTGAAACTTACAATTACATAAATTTCAAAATTACAATTTTGTAAGTAAACTACAAAATATAGTTTTTGTATTTATTGCTTTAATTTTGCAAATACTACTTTTTAACACTAATACTATTTTAATTATCTATTATCATCGCAACGGAACATGGAGGTCAATTAATGTTTAAATCTAAAAAGATTAAAGCTTTACCTAATAAAAAAGCTGAAGCAGGTTCTGCTAATGGTACTACAAAAGATGATGCAAGCGCTGTATCAGCCAACGGCCTAAAGAAAACTTTAGAAGAAAATATTAAAATTATTAGTGAGTTATTTAAAGATGATGATACCCTAGTTATCAGGCGCTTTGAAAACGAGCAAAATAATGATTTTAAGTTCTGCATACTGTTCACTAATGGCATGATTAGTAGTACAGCTATCAACGACAATATAATAAAACCCCTTATGTTAAGTACCTCAATTGACAGTAAAAAAAACCTATTGGATGCCATCATGTATCATGTATTATTTTCAAACAGCGTCGAAAAGATATCCGAAGTCAATAAGGTAATCGAGTCCATTGTCAGTGGAGATACTATCCTTTTTGCAGAAGGCTCATCAGAGGCCTTAACCATTGACTCCAAAGGTTGGCAAACCAGGGCAATTGAGGAACCAGATGGAGAAAAGCTTATCAGGGGGCCCCGTGAGGGATTCACAGAATCGTTAATAATGAATATCTCTATGGTAAGAAGAAAGCTAGCCACCAACAATCTGAAGTTCAAATTTAGAACCATAGGAGTACAATCACAGACCAAGATATGTCTATGTTATATTGAGGGAATAGCAAATGATCAAATTTTGAAGGAGCTTAACAAGAGACTTGATACTATTAATATTGATGGAATTACAGCTTCAGGAATGATAGCGGAGCTTATAAGCGACTCGGCTATTTCACCTTTTAAATCAGTGGGAAGTACAGAAAGACCTGATATTATTGCAGCGAAATTGTTAGAAGGGCGTTTTGCAATTATTGTAGATGGTACTCCCGTCGCACTAACAGTGCCCCATATATTTATCGAGTATTTTCAAGCAAACGAGGATTATTATATCAATTACTATTTTTCATCAATAAACAGATTATTAAGGGTACTTTGTTTTTTATTATCACTCTCTCTTCCTGCTGTTTATGTCGCATTAACAACCTTCCATCAGGAAATGGTTCCTACTCCCTTAATTAGGAGTATATCTGCTGCAAGGCAAGGTGTACCTTTTCCAACTGTTGTTGAAGTCTTAGGACTTTTGATTACCTTTGAAATCCTAAGAGAAGCTGGAACACGTATGCCTTCAGCAATTGGCCAAGCTCTAAGCATTGTTGGTGCTCTTGTATTAGGGCAATCAGCTGTTGAAGCTAGATTAGTAAGCGCTCCTGTGATAATTATTATAGCATTAACATCAATTTCAGGACTAGCATTACAAAAGATAAGTGGAGCATTAATGGTTTCAAGAGTGATATTTCTATTATTTTCATCTATTATTGGATTATATGGCTATATTTTCGGGATATTAGGACTTTTAATTCATTTATTCTCCCTGCGATCTTTTGGAGTACCATATATGTTAACTTTAATGAATTTCAACCCTCAGGATATTAAGGACACTGTAATCAGAGCACCATTGATTAATATGAAATATCGGCCTAAATTTATTGCTCCAAATAATCGAGTTAGGAATACTTCTGGAGGCAAGAAGAAATGAAACACGCTAGAGGCTTACTTTCAATATTATTGATACTAACAAACTTAACACTACTTTGTGGATGTTGGAACTATCAAGACATCGAAAAGGTGCTACTAGTATCAGGTTTTGCTATTGATAAAAATGAGCAAGGAGATAAATATCTAGTTACTGTAGAAGTAATAGATTTTGAGATGGCTGGCAAAGAGGCAAAGCAGTCTGGTAAGTATGTTGAATCAGAAGGCACTACTATTTTTGATGCCGTGAGAAATGTGATTAATATTGTTGGGAAAAAAATGTACTGGGCTCATTCAAATATATTAATTATAAGCCAAGATATAGCCAAAGAAGGGATTAGTCCAGTATTAGATTTGATGTTTAGAGATACTGAAATGAGGGAGGAAATGTATGTTTTGATATCAAAAGAAAAAACCGCCCAAGAAGTATTAAAACAAGAATTGCTATTATCACAAACTAGTTCAGATAATATCCAAAGTATGATAACTAATCAAAAAGGAGTAGGACTCGCTCCTATAGTCAAAGTCTATGAACTTGTAGACATACTTGAGGAAGAGGGAATTTCCACTGTATTGCCAGCTATACAATTAACAAAAAACTCAGATAAAAAAACAGCCGAACTGACAGGGACTGCTGTTTTTAAGTCTGATAAGCTAGTTGGATTCTTAAATCTTGACGAAACCAGGCCTTTCCTATTTATAACAAATAAAATTAAAAAAGGTTTAATCTCAGTAAATGAGGACTCCTCAAATCAGATGGATAATATAACTCTAGAAATATTTACTACTAAAACTAAAGTAGAGCCCAAAATTTCTGATAAAAAATTGACTATGAATATTGAAATCAAGATAGAAGTGGCCCTTGGAGAACTTGAAACATCCGTGGATTATATTAAAAAAGACAAACAAGACAAGCTGAAAAAGGATGCTGAAGCTAAAGTAAAAGCTTCAGTTGAAGCGGTGATAAAAAAAGTCCAAAACGACTTTTCTACAGATATTTTTGGCTTTGGTAGAATCACAAAAGCAAATAAACCATCAGTATGGAGAAGTGCTAAGCAAGAAGGTACTAATCTTTTTAAAGACCTAAAAACCAACGTAAAAGTTGATATAACAATAAAAAACAGTGCTCTTGCCTCAAAACCTATAAAAAAAGGGGACTAATATATGGTAGTAATTATAGCTTTGTGTTCTATAATATTTATTCTTTTTATAATCTTTGAACTCATTCCTCTATATCGTAAAAAGAAATGGAAAGAATTTTGGGTATATACAATATTAATATCCTTTTCTTATATAATTCAGCTTTTATTTGACTTAGGTGTGAAAATTCCAAGCCCTGCTGTTCCTATAAAAAAGTTGGTTTCCTTTGTTTTTGGCTTGCAGGATTAATAATGAGGGTAGTTTTGTTCATATAAAGCCATGTGAATACAGTAATATTAATTAGAAAGTAGGATATATATGCAAAAAGAGATAATTACAAATAAACAAGGTATCTTCATAATGTCTATGTTTATTTTTGGAAGTTCTATTATAGTAGGGGCAGGTGGTCAAGCAAAGCAGGATGTGTGGCTTGCAATTTTACTAGGACTCATAATGTCCTTTCCAATGATTTTTGTTTATTCAAAACTACTTACATTATACCCTGGGAAAGATTTATATGATATTCTAACTGAGATATTTGGGAATGTTGTCGGTAAAATAATATCCTTGTTTTATGTTTGGTACTCTTTTCATCTAGGAGCTTTAGTAATGGCAAATTTTTCAGGCTTTGTAAATGTAACCTCATTTCCAGAAACCCCACAAACTATAGTTGTTATTTTTGTGGGTTTGTTTAGTATTTGGGTAGTAAAGGCGGGGCTTGAAGTCTTGGGACGTTGGTCTGCCTTTACTTTTCCAATATCTGTTACAATAATAGTAATTACCAATATCCTTTCAATGACAAATGCAAACTTTATTAATTTAAAGCCTATACTGTATGACGGAATTAGACCTGTTTTAACAAGTTCCTTTGGATTTTTTTCCTTTCCATTAGCAGAAGTAGTAGTTTTCCTTATGGTATTTAACACATTAAAATATAAGGATAAAACTTTCAAGGTTTTTTGGATCAGCGTTTGTATAGGTAGTATTATAATTTTGGCTATTGCTGTTAGAAATGTTCTTGTTCTAGGTAGTTCTCTTAGTTCCTCATTATATTTTCCATCCTATGTGGCAGTTAGAACAATAAATATTGCAGACTTCTTTCAACGATTTGAAATTGTAGTAGCCATTATATTTATTTTTGGAGGCTTTGTAAAAATAAGCGTGTGCCTTTATGCTGCAACGTTAGGTGTCGCTAAAATCCTAAATATAGGTGATTATAGATATATTGTTACCCCGGTAGGCTTTCTCATGATGAATTTAGCATGTACTATTTATCCAAGTATGATGGAAATGTTTGATTGGGCGACTAAAATCTACCCGTATTATGCCATCCCTTTTCAAATAATACTTCCAATTTGCATATTAATAGTCGCTAAAATCAAGATTAAGGTAGCAACTAATAAACAAAAGGCTCCAGCTTAAATTCAGAGTAAAATATATTGTGAAAAGCAAGAGATATGGAAAGTCGGCTTACCCTAGCAAAATTTTTAAGTGTATTACCACCACTTTTTCTTCTTGAAATAATACAACATTAAAGTTGCAATTAAAATCATTACAAACCACAACGTAGGATATATCCCAGGCCAGTTTAGCTCGGGCATGTTTTTTATATTCATACCATATACTCCTACTATAAAGGTAAGTGGCATAAATACCGTTGAAAATATCGCTAACACTTTCATTATCTCGTTCATTCTATTACTGACACTTGAAAGATATACTTCCAGCATGCTTGACAATATATCTCTAAGAGTTTCTGTTGTGTCCATTATCTGTACTACATGATCATACAAATCTCTAGTATATATTTCTGTGGAATCCTTTATTAAATCACTCTCTCCCCGTTCAAGAGCAGATAATACATCCCTCAAAGGCCAAACTGCCTTGTGTAAAAATAAGACCTGTCTCTTTAATTTCTGTATCGTTGTTAGTGTCTTATTTGAGGTGCTTATAACCATTTCATCCTCTACATTTTCAATTTCTTCGCTGAAACTTTCCAATACATTAAAATAGTTATCTACTGTAATATCTAGTAAGCAATATGCCAGATAATCCGCACCAAGCTTTCGAATACGACTCATGCCCTGTTTTAATCTTTGTATAACAGGTTCAAATACATCAGTATCCCTTTCTGAAAATGAAATAATATAATTGTTCCCAAAGATAATACTAAGCTGTTCAATATTAATCTCACATGCTTTGGTATCGTAAAAGAGCATTTTGGCAGAAATATACATATATTCATCGTTGAACTCTATTTTAGGACGTTGATCAGTATCTAATATATCTTCCAAAACTAGTGGATGCAAGTTAAACGTTTCTCCAATTTTAGCTAAAACATCTACTTCATGTAAGCCTTCTACATTAATCCATTTTATGGTTCCAGCTCCACGCTTTAGTTGAGCTAAACCTTCTAGTTTGAGCTCTTGCTGTTCAAAGAAATCTTCACCATATTCAATTAGTGTCATTAATGTGGTTTCTCTTTTTCTCTCTCCAATATGAATCAGACTTCCTGGTGGTAATCCTAGCGTTTTGGAATGGGACTTTACAAACTTCTGCATATATAACCTCCATGAGCCTTAACAACTGTAATAAGTTAACAAACCAGCCCTAAAGAACAATTTCCAGCTTTATCAGTCTTGCTAAAACCTTTACATCCTTTGTACTTATCGTTTCGGTTATCAAGCTCCCCTTGTTACAAATGAGAAGGAGTTTGTCTGCCTGTAGCCTTTTAACCTGTCTCACAGCCCTGGTACCACTGTATTCTACAAAGAAAAATCCATCGGAAGTGATTTCATTTATCAAGACGCTAAGTGCTCTGTCTCCTTTAAAAATTCTGAATCCAGCCATATCACTATCTTCTATATTCAAATAAAAAACTTTTTCCTTCTGAAATCCCTCGACCTTGTTTTTTTCAATAGGTAACAGCTTTTTCTCTATTACTTTATCCATTTTATAGTCATATATTGGAACAGTTTTAAGAATATTGCCAAAAGCATCGTCCCATACCTCTTGTACTGGCTGCTGTATAGGTGCTTTTGAAGCTGTATTAGCAGTCACTCTTGTCCCTGTGCTTGTACGAGGGCTACTAACCTCAGTCTGAGTTTGTGCTTGCCCAAGCTTATCATCTGAAGCAAATAGCCCGATAGGGCCAAGTTCAAAATCCAAAGCCTTTGAAACTTTACCTACCATGTCATCATTAATGATTCTCTTGCCAGATTCTATATCTAAAACAAAGCCCTCAGAAACACCTAATTTCTTTGCGAGCTGCTTTGGTGACATACCCTTTTGTTGCCTTACTTTATTTATCTCTTGTCCAATTCTACTCATAATAACCTCCAAAAGCCGCAGTGCGGCCTCAAAATATCCCCAAATCAAGGGGGAACCAAATGGACGTTTCTCTCACCTCCATCTTGCTTCCCTGACATTATATTATCTAGCCCATAAGACTAGCATAAAGGAATTGTATTTATCAAATCCATTACCGTTAAAATCACCAAACAACTTTATTTTTTTAAACCCAGCGTCGGTAACTGCTTCTACTAGCTCATCCTGCAGCAGTGGGTATAGTGGAATCTCATTTTCAAAGCTTTTCCCATCAACGCTTAATTTAGTCTTAAAGTAAATAGTATTTTCTTGTTTGTCATAGCTATAGTTTCTATTAAAAGAAAGTCCAAGCTTTTTATCCTCAATTGTGGGTAAACTTTTCACATCTTTAAGTAAAATTCTATCAAAGTTAATTATCTGGAGAACCAGACTACCGTCAGTCTCCATTAATTTCTTCGTGCTACTTAAAAACCCCTTTATTTGATGGATGTTTTCAAGGTGAACAATAGAATTGCCGATGCAAAAAGCCAGATTGAACTTTCCAGTTAGTTTACTTTCCAAATCTAGCATATTTGCTTGTAAGGACTTAATCGATTGTCCTTCCTTTATCACCTTTACACCTAACTGGTTTACCATCTCAGCATCCAAATCTACTGCAGTAACATCATAGCCTGACGCTGCCAGTTCAAGAGAATATCCTCCTGTTCCACAAGCAACATCCAGTACAGACTTGGGAGGTGTTCCTAGAACCTCTTTCAAAAAGCGTATCTGCTCATCTCCTATAGGGAAAATATTATCGTAATATTTAGATATTTCTTCGTAAAATCCCATATGCCACTTTCCTTTTATATTTATTTTATATCTTTAAGCTCAATGGTTCAGTTCGATACTGCAATCAAAAACTTGATTGGTATCCCTTCATTAGTAAACATTATTTCATGCTCTGTTGGAAAACTTCCTTCAAAGCCACTTGCGTGCAAATCTACAGTTGTATATTTTATTATGAACCCATTCTCTTCAAAATATTTAGTAGAGTCTTCAAAGAGCTCATCATTGTCGGTTTTGAACCAAATCTCTCCTCCTCTTTTAAGAAAGCTTTTATATTTGATAAGCTGCTTTCCATGTGTCAACCTCTTCTTATGACAAGGTTTTTTTGGCCATGGGTTACAAAAATTAATATATATTCTTTCAATAACGTCAGTTGCATCCAACATGTTATCAATTCGCTCTATATCCTGCGACATCAGCTTTACATTGTGTACATCAGTTATTCCTGCGGTAGCATAATCCTGAACAATTCTGCGCCTTGCAAGCGCAAGTACTTCACTTTTGAGGTCTACCGCAATATAGTTTATGTGCTGATTGGCAGCGCCAACAGCAGCGATAAATACACCCTTACCGCAACCCAGTTCCAAATGCATAGGGTTATTGTTACCGAAAAGTTCTTGCCAGTTACCTTTATATTGGGGTGGATCATCCATAAAAAAATGACACGCTGCCAATTCGGGCCTCGCCCATGGTTTTCTTCTAATTCTCACATTTACACATCCTATTTAAAATAATTAATTTGTTTTACAAGCACCTTAACCGAGTTTCAGAATTAACTCAAGTTTCAATCTTTATGAATCTTAAAACCGAATAAAATAGGTCTTACCTTTACTGCATTTTGATTACATAAGTATACTTATACTAAAAATATTTTACAGGTAGTAAAGTATTGTGTCTACTATAATTTATCCCATACCAAAATTATAGGAATAGTTCTGTTAATTTTTTTAAGTAAAACTATTTTCAAAAGTAGGCACAAACCAGAATGCTATTTTAACAAAATAAAGTCACTATTAGCTGTTTACTAAGCAATAGTGACTTTATTACTTAATTTCTTAATTACAGCGCCTTGTATAGGTTTATCTGCATCTCTTCCACGAGTCCTGATAACTTAGGAACTATAGTTGTAAAATGCTTTGTAGCATTATGAATATCTATAGCTTTCTGGTCAGCCCAGTTCTCAATAAATGTCAATATATTTGGGTTATTTATGTCTTCATATAGAGCGTATGAAATACAGCCTTCTTCTTTTCTGCTTCCTTCTACCAATTCAGCCGCAAGTTTTTTAAACTCATCAATGCTATCTTTCTTTACAACGTTTTTTGCAACTATTATTATCACTATTGTGAGCCTCCTTCATTTATTATCAACAGTTTACCATTTTGTTTTAAATTTCTTAATGTTAACTTGTTACAATTCTGTGTTATTCCCTTTGTTTATTTTTGTATACCTGCATTGCATATTATAATTTTTATCAGACAAAAAAAAATAACAATCGTAATTTTATGTGTTATTGCCCATATTTAAAATTCTTGACTAAAATAGAGTTGAACTGTACTCTATAAACAGAGTTCTTGATTCAGTGGGATTTTTTTAGTCCCACTGAATCTTAGAAATCGTTATCCAGGGTCGTAACGCCGCTTATCTCGCCATCTTTTTGGAGAGTATAGCGGGGGTAGACATCGGATAAACAGAGTTCTTGATTCAGTGGGATTTTGAATATAAGTGCTTGCATATTTCGTTAATTTATAAGCTGTTTTGAATTTTTTTTAGGGAAAGGTGATTTACATGGATAGTTTACTATTTATATTAAAATCCATTATATTAGGTATTGTTGAAGGAATTACAGAATTTCTACCTGTTTCATCTACAGGTCATCTAGTAATTTTTGAAAATTTATTGCATTTTAAAAGTCCAAGCCCAGATTATGTTGAGATGTATACATATGTTATACAACTAGGAGCGATTTTAGCAGTTGTTCTACTTTACTGGCGTAAAATTAGAGATACTATTATTAATTTCTTTCCACAAAAAGTCGGCTACGAAAAATCAGGTTTCAAGTTTTGGTTTATGATTTTTATTGCTTGTGTCCCTGGAGGTGTTTTCGGAATATTACTCAATGATACAGCAGACACATATTTGTCACATCCAGTACCCGTTGCAATAACTTTATTTTTAGGTGCTATATGGATAATATACGCTGAGAATAGGTTTCGAAATAATAATCTAGGCAAACAAAAGTTGAGTGTGACACCAAGACAGGCTCTGATTATAGGTGCATTTCAATGTTTAGCTATCATCCCAGGCATGTCACGTTCAGCTTCAACCATCATAGGCGGTTGGGTATCTGGTCTTTCCACCGTTGTAGCAGCCGAGTTCTCCTTCTTTCTGGCGATCCCAGTCATGGTAGGAATGAGTTTCTTGAAGATATATAAGATTGGTGGTTTGACTACTCTTACGTCCCTAGAAATAACCTCTCTTATTGTTGGTTTTCTTGTAGCCTTTGTTGTCGCGATAGCGGTTATAAGCAAGTTTATTTCATATCTAAAAAAGAAGCCTATGAAGAATTTTGCGTATTACAGAATGATATTTGCCGTTATAGTTTTGCTAGCTGGTTTCGCTGGGTTATTTTAATCATAAACAGAATATTTCTGTGCAATAAACAAATAAGTCTGCGCCGCTCTGATTTTCTCAGTGGCATAGACTTATTTTTTATTTTAATAATAAACCAACTGAACAAACTACAATTTTATACTTTTAGGTGTATTCTCTTCCAATGTTTCTCCACAAATATTTTCACTCAGCTCCCAAAAACGTTTGGCCAAATTTTCATCATGTGATGCTTTAGAAGCTTTGGCTATTTTGCATTTATAGAAATATTCCCCCGTTATCTTGCTGACTGATTGATCAAGAGCTAGAAATAACGCCGTCCTAGCTCCTTGCTCTGGTGTTTGAAAAAATGGTCTTAGTATTCCTGTAATGGTTTTCCCGAATCCAGTAGCTCTGTCTACTCCCATAGAGGTGGCAACAGCTCCTGGATGTGCACAGTTTACTGTAATACCACTGCCACTCAGACGTTTAGCAAGCTCTCTCGAAAATAACAAATTAGCTAGCTTGGCTTGACCATATGAGGAAATAACATTGTAACCACAAGTAAGATTGTAATCGTCAAAGTGAATTTTACCAGCCTTGTGGGCGCCTGAGCCTACCACTACGATTCTTGAACCCTCAGCCTGTGAAATAATATCAATCAATCGTATTGTCATAAGAAAGTGCCCTATGTGATTCACTCCGAATTGCAGTTCTAGACCATCTACTGTTTCTCTCCTATCAAGTGTAACAACCCCTGCGTTGTTCACTAGAACATCCAAGCGGTTATATTTCTTCTTGAATTCCTCAGTAAACCTGCGAATATCTTTCATATCTGCCAAGTTACAAAACATAAGATCTATTTTTCTTGATGTATTCTGCTGCATGACCTCCAGTAGCGCTGCCTCCCCACGTATTTTATCACGGCACAACATAACCACGCGGGCACCAGTATCTGCCAAGCTTGCTACTGTAGCCTTACCCATTCCAGAATTGGCACCAGTTACTAACATTACCTTTTCATCCATACAATTTACCTCTTTTGAAATTCATTATTATGTCTCTATTATAACTATACTTCTTACGGGTTTCAAATTCATTTTCTGATAGTAATAATCCACTTAATCTAAAAACAGTTAACACCATATTTAGTATCCTATAGTGTTAACTGATAAGATTTATTCTCATTTACTATTAAACTCGAGATTTATTCTAGCATAACACATCTTTATTCCCTAGCCTTCAATCTTTCTGCCATATTAATATTTAGTACCTTGCTTTTAGTAAAAAACAAAGTCATATAGTAGATTCCCAATATAAAAGCTAGCCCAACTAAGCCCTGCCACACCTCGATTTCTACATCAAATGCAAAGAACATATTTGGGGTCAGTGTGTCAAAAATCCTTTGTATTTTCTTAAGAGGTATGGCAACTAAATAATAACTAGCAATAAAATTATCCTCTTCAATTTTTGTTGACTTTCATAGACAATATTATATAATGTTTGTATATTAACAATCAAATAAAGGATGTGTTTATAATGTCTAATACTCCAGAATTGTTTTGGGATGCCTCACAGCTAGAACTAAAGCGAGGATATATTGAAGAAAATGATTATTATATTTGTTTGCTCTGTGGTAAAAGAATTGAAAAGGGTGTAGTTTATCCCCAAAATGGTTTGTTCTATGAGGCTCAAAGGTACATGCGTACTCATATTGAAGAGAAGCATCATTCGGTGTTTGAACACTTGATAAATCTTGATAAAAAACTTACTGGCCTTTCCGACCATCAGTGCAGTTTACTCAAGCTATTTTATCAAGGTAAAAGTGATAGTGAAGTCCAAAATGAACTAGGTATCGGCAGTAGCTCGACTATACGAAATCATCGCTTTGTATTAAAGGAAAAAGAGCGTCAAGCGAAGATTTTTCTGGCTTTAATGGAGCTCCTTAAAGAAAATAACAAAAAAACACCTGAGTATGTTCCCCCTCATAAAACAGCGAAGATGGTAGATGACCGATATAAAGTTACTGAGGATGAGAATTCAAAAATAATTAAGAAATACTTTATTCAAGGACCTGATGGACCACTAAAAACCTTTGATATGAAGGAAAAGAACAAGTTGGTAGTGCTTAGGGAAATCGTAAAACATTTTGAGCCTAAGCATATTTATAGTGAAAAGCAAGTCAACGAAATATTAAAAGCCGTTTATCCAGACTTTGCAACAATTAGAAGATATCTTATTGAATATGGTTTTATGGCTAGAAAATCTAATTGTAGCCAGTATTGGCTCAAAGAAATATCAAATATTGATGAAAAGATAGCCCATACAAGTGATGAAATAACCTTACTAAATGTTATGGAGGAAAAAGAAATGGATCGTAGAAAAGAATTGGTACAACAATATAAAGAAATGAAAATCGAAGCAGGTATATATCAAATCAAGAATATGGAAAATCAGAAAATCTTAGTTAAAGTTACCCCAGACCTTAAAACAATGACTGGGACAAAAATGACACTTCTTGGAGGTGTCTGTAAAAACAAGTTGCTGCAGCAGGACTGGAATCAATACGGTGAAGAAGCCTTCTCCTTCGAAGTTCTCGAGGTATTAAAGGAAAAGGAAGACGGCTTCTTTGATAAAAAAGAGGAATTAAAAAAGCTTGAGACAAAATGGCTTGAAAAGCTGCAGCCTTACGGAGATAGCGGATATCATGGTCAGAAAAAGTGAGCAAGAAAAGATTACAATATTGTTACTTTTCTTAACAGCAAATTAGTATATAATTGTTAAATAAATGATTTATGGAGGATGTTCATGAAGAGAAAAATTATAGCAATTATATTATTATCAATCATTTTTCTAATAGGTTTTAAAATAAAGTCACAGGCTGAGGAAGGCAGACTTCTGCCTGCAGTAAAAGTTACAAGTACTGATGAAAAGTATGGGTTTATTGATGAAACAGGAAATTTTATAATTAGTCCTGTATATAGCTTTGTAAGGGGTTTTAATGATAAAGGTATAGCAATTGTTGCAAATGGTAATTTTGAATACAATCTTTGTGATGTCTATTTTATTGATAAGTCAGGTAAGACTGTTTCAGGACCCTTTTCATCATATATTCCAGAATTTAAAAACGGTTTTGCTATTTTAAATTCTGGTACAAAAAGTTCTATAATAGTTGACGAAACTGGAAAGGTTGTTTTAAAAAGTAAATACAGCCTCTATGATTATTCAGATGGATTAGTAAGTTTTTATGATTTTAATAATTCTCTTTATGGTTTCATAGATTTGACGGGAAAAGTAATTTTACCTGCAAAATACTTAAGTGTTCAGAATTTTATCGATGGAAAGTCCATAGTAGAGGTAGGTGCTGGAAAATATTCAGTCATTGACAAAACAGGTAAGATTTTAGAGGTATTAAAATTTTACAATAGTTATAATACCTCCGAGCAGCTTACAGTCTTTATTAATGAAAAAACCAGTACCTATGGCTATAAGCTAACGGATGGAACTATAGCTATAAAGCCTGAGTTTAACACAGCAGATCAATTCAGAGACGGGTACGCTGTTGTAGGAGTTGATGATGGCAAATATCACATAAAATATGGACTTATAGATAAGAAAGGTAAGTATGCTATAAAGCCTGAATATTCAGGGATTCACAATCTAGGGAAGGGTTTGTTTTCAGTTAGCCCTAGTTCAGACTCTACATATAACGATATGTTTGTACCAAAAGCAATCTTTAATAGTAAAGGTGAAAAACTTACTGATTATAAATATTATAGTGTTGATCAATATGTTGATGATTATGCAGTAGCGAGTGATGATACTACCACTTTCTTTATTGACGTGCAGGGCAATATTGTAGACAAACTCCCACGACTTAATGGTATAGGGAATATGAAGCTAGATGGAAATATTATAAAAGCTGAACTCGATGGAGGTTTAACCTATCTAAAAGAAAATGGAGAAATTATATGGCAAAAGAGTGAAACAATGCCTCTTGATAATAATATCTCTGTGAAAAGTATAAATTATAGAAGAGACCACGTTACATTTATTCAGTACCCAGAAGTAGCTGGCATTGAAAATAAAACCATTCAAAATAGTGTCAATGCAAAGCTGAAAAAAGATTTCATAAGTGAATATGAAGGTAAAAATAAAGATAAAGAATACAATGAAGATGTCAATATAAGCTTTTCTGCAACAAAAAACAAAGACTTGCTAATAATAGAGAAATCAGGATATTGGTATCCTGTTGGCGCTGCTCATGGGCAACCTTCAAAGGATTATCTCTATATCGATACAAAAACAGGAGCTTTCTATCAGCTCAAGGATTTATTTAAAGCCAATAGCAAATATACTGATAAACTCACTACAATTGTAAATTACAAGCTTAATTTAAATGCTAAAATTGGAGCTATTTCGGGAGGAATTCTATACAATGTAGATAGTGTAAAGGTTTCAGCAGATCAGCACTTCATAATCGATAGTGAATCTATAAAGGTTTACTACTATCCCTATGAAATTGCATCGTATGCAGCTGGCTTCCCTGAATTTGCAATTCCCTATGGACAGATAACCAGTATTATTGATACTAATGGGGCTTTTTGGAATTCTTTTGATAAAAAAATAGTGAATAGTAAGATAAATGTTTTTTCGGATACTAAGGAAAGTGAAAATAAATCAGTTGAGAGTCTAATGAGTTCCTATGAAAAGAATATAATTGAAGCTATAAATAATAATAATTTTTCAAAAGTAGAAGCTTATTTGCTTAAAGGCAGCAGTTTGTATAATTCTCAAAAGAAATTAATTCAAAGCCTTAACAAACAAAAGATAAAGGAAAAGCTCACTAAATATGAAATATATGCTCTGGATTATGACTACGAAAAGGCTGAGTACAAGGTATATGTTTTAGAAGAAGTGGCTATCAAATACACTGGGAAAAACTATGTAAATAAAAAATATGGATGGTGCTATACTGTGAAAGCTGATAAAAGTGGAACTTACAAACTTAGTGATATTATTAAATGGTAACTTAAGAAGTATATAGCCAAAAGGATTCTTTTAAAAAAAGACAGGGAAATTATAAAAATCCCTGTCTCCACAAGCTACTATTCAATCGTACTAATGCGAGAACTTGAGAAAACCAACTTAACCATCCCCCATCTCACTATCAAATATTGCTTGCGATATTATTGTTGCTTTTCGAGAAAAATTTATTCGGAATAAAATTAATTATTTTTTTCCAATAAACATTTGATCTAAGAACTCTGTTTGTCCGATGTCTACCGCCGCTATACTCCCCAAAAGACGGCGAGATAAGCGGCGTTACGACCCTGGATAACGATTTTTAAGATTCAGAGGGCGTAAAAACTCCCCCTGAATCTAAGAACTCTGTTTGTCCGCTACAGTACCAAATTTTGCTCTTGCACTTTCAGCTTGAGGATCATGTTTAATATTTTTTGAGGGAAATGCCCCATCTGCTTTCCTACTTTTTGTTCTTCTATTTTCTTTATTTTTGTCCATAATTCTCACTCCATATAATAATATTTATGTTAGTAACTAACTAAATAAATATTTAGCCCTCAAAACAGAGTGCACTATTATTATTTAGTTTTCATTAGTATATATATAATAGAGAGTTTTATTCTTAAATCAAAATTGAAACTATTGCCTTATGCAAATTCTGTAGTTAATTCATTTAACTACAGTTGTTGATAGGCCCTTCTATATTGTAATAATATTGACAAAGCCTTATTTATATCGTAAAATTATAATATAAAGATATGTAAATATCGTGGGGGGGTAGTTATGAATAAAAAAGTAATAATAGTGGGAGGAGTTGCTGGAGGTGCAAGCGCAGCAGCTAGACTTAGAAGGCTTGATGAGACTGCAGAAATAATCCTAATAGAAAAAGGTGAACACATTTCCTTTGCTAATTGCGGCCTTCCATATTATATAGGTGAGGTCATCAAGGAGAAAGATAAACTTCTTGTTCAAACACCTCAAAAAATGAAGCAACGGTTCAATATAGATGTAAGAGTAAATAACAAGGTGACAAAAATAGACCCAGAAAACAGAACTGTTGAAATACTGAATATAGTAGAAAACAAAGTATATACAGAAACGTATGACAAGCTGATACTTTCACCCGGAGCTGAGCCTATAAAACCAAGGCTTTCAGGGATTGAATCTGCTAAAATTTTTACTTTGAGAAACATTCCAGATACTTATAGGATTAAGGACTATGTTGATGAGGCACATCCTAAACGAGCTATAATTGTAGGTGCTGGCTTTATTGGTCTTGAGGTAGCTGAGAACTTACATCAACGTGGTGTTAATGTGACAGTAGTAGAACTCGCTGATCATGTAATAGGGCCATTAGATTTTGAAATGGCTGCAATAGTTCATCAGCATCTTAAAGTAAAAGATGTTGAACTATACCTTAAGGATGCAGTTGAAGCTTTTGAAGATAATGGAGCTAATATTTCAGTAAAGCTCTCAAGCGGCAGAATACTCAAAGCCGACATGGTTATTATGGGTATAGGTGTTAAACCTGAAGCACAATTAGCTGCAGCTGCAGGGCTTACAATCGGAAAGACTGGCGGTATTTTTGTTGACGAGTATCTGCAAACTTCTAATGCTGACATTTATGCTGTAGGAGACGCTATCGAGGTAAAAGATTTCGTCAGTGGAAATCAAGCACTCATTCCACTTGCTGGCCCAGCCAACAAGCAAGGCAGAATTGCAGCAAATAACATATGTGGATTAAAAGAAAAATTCGAAGGTACTCAGGGAACATCAATTGTCAAAATTTTTGATTTAACAGTAGCTGTATCCGGCAATAGTGAAAGAATCCTGAAAAGAAATGGTATAGAATATGAAAAGTCATTTACACATACAGCATCTCATGCAAGCTATTATCCAGGTGCTATCCCCATGTCCATCAAGCTGCTTTTCGGCAAAAATGATGGAAAGCTTTTGGGCGCACAAATCGTTGGATATGATGGTGTCGATAAAAGAATTGATGTCATCTCGACTGCAATGAGAGCAGGCATGACCGTATTTGATTTGGAGAAGTTGGAGCTATCCTATGCGCCACCTTATTCCTCAGCAAAAGATCCTGTGAATATCGCAGGCTTTACTGCTGCCAATATTATTAAAAAAGATAGTATTATCTTTCATTGGGATGAAGTAGCTGGGATAGATTTAAAAACAGGCTTGTTGGTAGATGTTAGAGAACCTCAAGAATTTCAGCTTGGAACTCTTACTGGAGCCATTAATATTCCTCTAGATGAAATCAGAACTAGAACTACCGAGCTATCAAAAGACAAAACAATTTATCTTTTCTGTGCAGTGGGCCTAAGAGGTTATCTTGCTGGTAGAATATTAATGCAAAAAGGTTACAATGATGTTAGAAATTTGAGTGGTGGTTACAAACTATATCATATGGCTATTGCTACTCAATCAAATGAAGATGTATTTGATTATGATGAGCTTAATAATACTACTCAAACCACTCATGCGAAGTATGAGGCTGCTGCGATAAAGTACGATGATGCTAAAACATATACTACTAGTTTGGGCAGTGCTACTAGTTCTGCAAATGTGAAGCTACAGCTAGATGCATGCGGACTTCAATGTCCAGGTCCAATTATGACTGTTTTTAATGCCATTAAAACGATAGATTATAATGATATACTTGAAGTAAAAGCCACAGACCCAGCATTTCAAGAGGATATCAAGACTTGGTGTAAAAGTACAGGAAATGAGCTTCTAAGCGTAACCTTTGAAAATAATACTTTTACAGCTAGAATTAGAAAAGGAATTCAAAGGGAAGATGCCTCAGCTATGCAAAGAAAGAATAATAAATCTATGATTGTATTCAGTAATGATCTTGATAAAGCAATTGCATCCTTTATCATTGCAAACGGCGCTGCCTCTATGGGCAGAAAGGTTACGATGTTCTTCACCTTCTGGGGTTTGAACATTTTGAGAAATTCTAATGCTACTGGTGTAAAAAAAGACTTTATTTCAAAGATGTTTGGTGTTATGATGCCTAAGGGATCTAAAAAATTGTCACTATCTAAAATGAACATGGCTGGAATAGGGCCAAAGATGATACGTGGCCTAATGAATAAGAAGAATATTTTTTCACTAGAATCGCTCATTGATCAAGCACAAAAAAGTGGAATCGAGTTTGTTGCTTGCAATATGTCAATGGACCTTATGGGAATTAAAAAAGAAGAATTGATTGATGGTGTTACAATAGGCGGAGTTGCCTCGTTCCTAGGTTCTGCCGAAGAATCAGATATGAGTCTATTTATTTAGAGCAGGAGGGTATTAAGCTTTGATTGATTTAAAAATGTATGAGAAAAAAGCTGATAAGATTAAGGCCATTGCACATCCACACAGGCTATGTATTATAAAAGGATTAATTGAAGGTGGCTGTAATGTTACAAAGATTCAGGAGTGCCTTGGCCTTCCTCAGTCCACCGTTTCACAGCACCTTGCCAAGCTTAAAGCCGCGGGGATTATTGATGGTGAACGCAAAGGTCTGGAAGTTTGCTATCGCGTAGTAGATGAGGATATCATAAGTATTGTGAAAATCCTATTAAAGGATGATATTAGTTAATCTATTTCAAAATACGACATTCATAAATAAATAGTTTAAACTTAAAATTCGAACATATTGCTTTTCATAAGAGTGAAAGCAATACGCTCGAATTTTTTTACTGCTTAAACTCATTATGCAACCAAAATAAGGTAAAAAAGCTTATATGAGTATCGACAAAGTATAATCCGATTTCTAAGCTTCAGTAGGAGCTAAAGTAGTAGTTCCCTTACCTCAGCCTCTTTTTCAAATAGTAAGCATCCGCCGCTATGTTCTCCAAGTAACATTCCATCCTTATTTAGTCTCTTAAATAACGGAGATTGTAGTGCTTCAAGCAAGCTGCAATCTTTTAGGTTGGTATCAGAATATGGAGAAAATGGGCAAGGCTCAGCTCCTCCATTAGTGTTTATATGGAAAAAACCACGACCTGCTGCAAGGCAACCACCTGTCGCTTTCTCATCTCCTGGGAATGATAAAAATATCATATTATTATATTCTTCACGCTGATTTGATAGGTTGACAGATAGTAAATCACGTTCAAAATCAGTTGGAGCAAGATATTTCGTTTCACTTGTAACAGGGACATATTCCACATAAAAAAGTATTTTACAGCCTCTAGTGGAAAGCATTTTAACAAAGTCATCACTAATAACTGTTTTAATGTTCTCAGTTGTAACAGTGATAGAAACTCCATAGAGTATACCTTTGTTTTCTAAATTTTCCATCACATTAACCAAGGTTTTATAAGTACCATCTCCACGCCTTTGGTCGGTCTGCGCTTCATCACCCTCAATACTTAATATAGGTACAAGATTTCTGTTTTCATTAAATAAATCTATGTATAATTCATCGAACATTGTTCCATTCGTAAAGATTGGGAATATTATGTTTTTAGTGTTAGCTGCCTTCTCAATAACATCTCTTCTCATAAAGGGCTCTCCTCCAGCCAATAATATAAAAGAAACACCTATATCCTTCGCTTCTTTAAATATTTCATCCCAACGTCCACAGGAGAGCTGATTTTCGCGTATATTTTCTCCGCATACGTTGTTTTCTCTTGCGTAGCAGCCCTTACAGAAAAGATTACAGGTACTTGAGATGCTGCCAATCAAGAAGGGTGGGATATGCTCACCAATATGTTGATATTTCTTACGCTTAGCTTTAGCCTTTTTTGAAGCTAATAAATATCTTAGTAAAAATGCTGTTTCTCTTGGATTTTGAAGAGATGCCTTTAAAGCATTATTTACTATTCGCTCAACAGTCTCATTCATATACTCTGATAAATTAAAATCTTCAGCCATACCATTCCCCCATTATTCATTTCTATGATTCCATATACTAACTACGAATATTTATCAAAAAAGTCTTTTTAAGTAAAAAACAAGTTAGTTTTTATATACAGAAACAATAATTCTATATTATGAAAAACAGCCCCCGAGTGTACCATTTTCATGTTTATTCTCAGAGACTGTCCAATAATTCCAATATACATTTTTATATATAACTACACTTGTTCTTTCTTTTCTTTTTCTATCTTTCTCCAATGGTAAGCGAATGTCGGTAATGCCACTAGTACAACAGCCACTGATTTTGCAACATTTTTTTTGCTCTGCGTTTTCTGATTCTGTTCATTTCTTTTTTGATTGTCTTCATATACTTTCTTATCCGCATCATTCATTGTTCCCGTTTTCTCTATTGGCACAGACTCATAATAATAATTAGTTGGAAAAAGAACATCAGTAATATTCTGTACTGTAAATATTAAGCCGATTATTATCATCATTAATGCAACAAAGCTTACAAGATATAAATATATGTTCCTTAATTTTGACATGGTTAACACCTCTTCTTTCATTGAAGTTATTAAAATAAAACCCACTATAAGTATTATTACACCAAATATCATTACAATACTCAAATTAATCTCCTTAACTAAGTCTGAACTAAGTCTGAACTAAGTCTTCTTTATAAAAGTACCGTCATCAATTTCCTTATACGCTTGGTCCAATTCTTCCTTTGTATTCATAACTAATGGACCGCCCCATGCAATTGGCTCTTCTAGTGGTTTCCCTGCCATGAGTAAAAATCTTATACCTTTATTTGATGCTTTTACCCAAAACTTATTTCCCTTGTTAAATAATACAGCATGCTTTTCTGAAATAGCCTGCTCACTATTTGGATCAAAGTGGCCCTCTCCTAACACGATATATATAAATAAATTTGAATCTTTGTCAGTTTCGAAAGCCCACTCACCGTTTGCCTTTACTTCAACATCCAAATATAAGGTATCAACATAATCGCCCTGTATTGCACCTTGGGTCTCATTATGTATACCAGCAATAATATGAACTCTGCCATCACCTTCATCAATCACAGGAATATTTTCTTTCTTAATATCTCTATACTTTGGAGCAGTCATTTTATCCTTGGCGGGTAAATTAAGCCATAACTGTGCTCCTAGCAATCTTTCACTTGGTTTAGGCATTTCTTGATGAATTATCCCAGACCCTGCTGTCATCCATTGACAATCTCCATCTAGAATGCTTCCTTTGTTTCCCAAACTATCTCCATGTTCTATCTCTCCACTGATAAGGTAAGTAATGGTTTCTATCCCCCTATGTGGATGCCAAGGGAAGCCCTTGGTATAATCATCTGGATTAACAGAATCAAATGCATCTAGCATCAAAAACGGGTCAAATTCCTTAGTATCATAATATCCAATAACTCTTACCAATTTTACACCAGCACCATCAGTTGTTCTTTTCCCTGTTATAATGTTACGAACAGTCCTAATATCATTCATTACAAAATTCCCCCTGTGATTGTTATGTCTTAAAACTCCAATAATCTAAACTCCTTTATTTCAGCAGCGTTACTAGACTCCCGCTCATTATTCAGTAGTCTAGTGCTTCCAATCTTCGATATAAGTGCAGCCAGATTCAGATGCCCATTAACCATCCTGGCTCCTGTTATTCACTGTCCCAATAAATAGCAGGTCATTGACATAGAACCCATCGTACATGAATCATTAAGTACTGAAATTTTATCTTGGTCTTCGGAAGCCCCTAATACATATAGCAATGGGTAAAAATGTTCTGGTGTCCAAAAGGCTAGTTCAGCAGATTTCCCTGCTTTTTTGTAATCAATAACATCTTTATATTCTTTATTTATAACTTTATTTTTTATATAATTATCAAAAGCAATAGCCCAATCATATCCGACATCCATAGAAAAATTTACTTTCGCAAGGTTATGAACAACATTTCCACTCCCCAAAATTAAAACTCCATTTTCTCGAAGGGTCTTTATTTCTTTTCCTATATCGAAATGGACTCCAGCATCTACGGTACTATCTATACTCAATTGATATACCGGAATGTCCGCTTTTGGATACATAACATGTAGAACAGACCAAGTTCCATGATCATAACCCCAACTGTTATCCACTTTTACAATATCACTTATCAAGTCCTTTGTATAATGTGCCAGTTCAGGTGCTCCTAGAGATTTATATTCAATTTCGTAAAGCTCTCTAGGGAAACCGTACATATCGTAGGTTGTCTTCGGATTAATCTCATCTAAAATTCGAGTCCCATCTGTATACCAATGAGCAGAAATTGAAAGGATTGCTTTTGGTTTAGGAATCTCATATGCAATTTTCTTCCAAACTCGCGTATATTCATTCTCTTCAATAGCATTCATAGGACTGCCGTGTCCTATAAATAGCACTGGCATCTTGCTCATAAGTCACCTCACACCAATATTTATCTAGTGTCTACATATACTGATACCCCTGCTTCTACAAGCTTTATCTATTTGTGTTTTAGCTCATCTTCTGTTACAAAATCAACGTAGGCATTTAATAGAACATCCTCAGCTGCGCAACTCGTCGTATAATACCAATCTTTAACGCTCTTTTCAACTTCAGCATCAGTTCCTTCTGTCTTTTTGGGATATACCGCAATAAGCTTTTTAGTTTGGTTGTCTCTTAATCCTATCTTTTGATTGCCTTGAAATTTTCCCATAATTATTATTCCTCCATGTGCCGCAAACGGCTGAAATATAATGTAATGATTTCCCTCAAATAAATGAGTTCAAATGTTTTATAAATATATATATACCCATTTTAATAAAAGAAAAACCAGTATATTGATTTATTGTCTTGCACTTTGAGGCAATTATCAATACATATGTTGTCAATATGAGATTATTAAATTCCAACTTTATTCTTTTGACAGCTCCCAAAGGTATAGAGATGCAACCGAGCCATATGGAGAATATCGCTTTACATACTTTGCAAATTGTTCTTTTGTGAGTTCTTTTAATCCATATAGGTTTATCATTCCCCGCTGGATTGCAAGATCTCCCCAACTAACTACATTTGGCCGTTCCATCGAAAAAATTAATAGCATTTCAGCAGTCCATTTTCCTATACCATTTAGTGATGATAACCGTTCAATAATTTCGTCATCGGACAACCCTTGAAACTCAGATAGACTAAGTCTTCCCTCAAGTACAGCCTCACCAATACCTTTTATATATCCAGCTTTTCGTGTTGATAAGCCACATTGCTGTATGCTTTCTAAGGTGGCTACACAAATAGACTCTGGCGTAATCACGCCTAAGCAATCCTGTATTCTATTCCAAACAGTAACAGCTGCCTTTGCTGAAATCTGCTGACCTACTATACTGTTTATCAGTGCTGTAAATAGATTTGGAATAACCTCACGCTCAATCCTGCCAATTCTTTCTATTGCAGCACCAAGCTTCTTGTCTTTCTTCTTCAAGTACTCCAGCTCTATTTGATCATATTTAAATATTCCCATATTGATTTTCCAGCTCCAATAACTGTAGTTTAGTTTCTAACCCACCCCTATAGCCTGTGAGTTTGCCATTTGCACCAATAACTCTATGGCACGGTATAAAAATAGGAATGGGATTTCTGTTGTTTGCCAGTCCTACTGCCCTACATGCCTTTGCATTTCCGACTGCTTCTGCTATTTCTTTATAGCTTTTTGTTTTTCCATAAGGTATATCACATAAGTTATCCCAAACCTTTTTCATAAAGGTGGTTCCTTTAGGTGATAATGTTAGACTAAAGGCTTGTCTCTTTCCAAGTAGATAGTCACAGAGCTGGCTGCTTGCCTCTCTCAGAATATCAGTCTCGTTAAGATAATAGCCTTTTAAAGCTACATTTTCATTGGAGCCCACATACGCCTTTGAGTCGCTTTGTTTCTTTAATTCATTATGCTCCTTTAGGTCAGTATACTTCTTTAAATCAATATCCTCATTTGGTTTAGAATACTGCTTTGGGGCAGTATTCTCCTTTGAGCTAGTATCTCCGTTAAGGACTCTATCAGTTTGAAAAAACACATTGGTTATTTGATTATTCTCTTCTGCTATCCCAATTCTCCCAATATCAGTTTTATAGAAAAATATATTTTTCATTGTAAACACAGATCCTTTTCTAAATAAGATGACTTTATGGACTTTGATACATTGAAAATGTGCTGTACTCCCGAGAAATCATGGTTAGTCAATACACAAATTAAAAACACCTTTGATTAGGTTATGACTCATGTGCAAAAGTCCAATATATCAAGCATTCAGCGATTCAGGAGCATATCAATTATACCACAAGATACTACCGCCGAAAATAAAGTTTAGCTTTTTGGGGTATCGGTAACAAACTGTTACTTTCAACAAGAAATTATTTCGTGTTCCGGCATACGTTGAAAAAGCCTTGGAATTTTATTAATTCCAAGGCTTTTTCGATTAATGGGAAAATAAATTCATTTTTTATTCTATTTGAACATTATTGCTCCCTATACGATTTTTTATAATCAATCATGTTAGATTGACTTTTGAAGCCGCTTTTCTATATTCAATTAATTAGATTTGACTTTTGTAGTAATTTTCTAACAATAACTGCAACCTCTGCTCTTGTAATGTTATCCTTAGGTGCAACTAGCTTGCCTTTACCAGAAATAATTCCGTTCTTTATACAAATTGCAACGTTCTCCTTTGCCCAAGCCGCTGTTTTACCAGTATCGCTATATTCTTTTAGGAGGCTATCAATTTCTCCTGCTGCTAGCACCGTCTTAAGGTTTGTAATTTTCATAGCTTTTGCTATCATTGTCACGGCCTGTTCTCTAGTTATCATATCTGTTGGAGCAAACTTACCCTTTCCAACACCTGCAATAATATTGTATTCATAGGCTGTTTCAACATATTGACTATACCAAGCAGTTTCATTTACATCACTAAATGTGTTTTTTCCTGCTAATGGCTTGAGGCCTAATGCTTTTACAATAATTGCAGCAAATTCAGCTCTTATTATATCACGATTTGGAGCAAAGTTATCATCTCCTATACCAGTGATAACCAGTCTTGAACCCATGTCGTTTATAGCTTCTTTTGCCCAGTGCTTTTCTACATCTTTAAATTCTAACGGATGCCATAAGACTGAGTATGTACTATTAGTTAAGCTGTTAATTTTTGCAAATAACTTACCATTAATAGTAATAATTTGTGTTGGCACGTGAGAGAAGGTACCATCATTGTTAAGAACAATTCCTGTAGTTATCTTGGTTGGATCTACTCCATCAGGTATAGCCGCAGTCCTCTGGACATAGCCGTTGAAACGTGATACATCCACAGTCTTACCACCGCTAGTACAAGTGATTTCAAAATCAATTGGCTTTACAACTAACTGATAGTTATTTTTGTTTGCTGTATCCTCAACTATTTGTGCAGTTTTATCTGAGGATTTTGAAATACTTACGTTTACCGTGATATCCTTCAGTAGTACCTGCTCGCCAATCTGTTTGGATACACTGTCGATATTAATCTGCGATGCTGGCAAGGTATAGGTAACATTCTCGGTCTTAATCTCCAGTACCGCTTCTTTGGTTTCCATATTTTTGACCGTCTGACCGTTAAGCTGCCCTACTACAACATCAGAATTGTTGTTGACTGGAATAGTGATGATTGCGTTGTTGCCTTCGTTTTTGAGTTTTTCTTCAATTTTTTTGTCATCAATGGTTACGGTGGTCACTGTTTTGTCATCAACCTTTGTAGTTTCAGAGGTTGCCGCTGTTTGGACTACACCGTTTACAAGGATATTAACACCAGTTGATGCAGGTAAGTTTTTAGGTGGAGTTGGAGTTGTATCTGGTGACGGAGAAGACTCATTTATTGCGAAGCTTGCACTGACTGCGATATTGCCTGCTACATTGCTGTCAGTTCTTGTTGCAGCTGTGACATCATCGCTCCACTTCACAAAATGATACCCACTGTTCGGCGTAGCAGTTACCGTCGAACCACTTGCTCCTTGCTCTACGGTCTGAGCTGCTGTTCCCGTTATTGTTCCATTTGCTTCTGCTGTGTAGGTAAGTATGTACGTAGTTGGTACTACATTCTCATTTACAGTCACAGCTACTATCGCACTTGTTGCTGTTGCAGTATTTGCCCCTGTTTTGGTGTTATCTGTACTTGTTATTATGCAGTAGTAGTAGGTTGTTCCTGTCGTGTTTGTTGGTACTTGTATTGCAGCTCCAGTTGTGTTAGTGATTTCTACTGAACCAATAGTGCTATTTTCCGTATTACTGTACCACTGGTAAGTCAGTATTCCGCTTGAGCTTGCTGTTACAGAGAGTTCAACAGCTTCATTTATGCTTACGATCTTGTTCTGTAGCTGAGTGGTTATTGTTGGTGCTGTTGCATTGGTAAGTTCATTAACCACTACCTTTGCAGCATTTGTTGTCGCTGTTGCAGTAGTAGTTCCTGATGCGCTACTATCGGTATTGGTCACTATACAGAAGTAGTATGTAGTGCCTAATATGTCTGTTGGTACTTGTATTGCAGCTCCTGTTGCGTTAGTAATTGCTACTGCACCGTTCGTGCTATCATTGCTATTGCTGTACCACTGGTAAGTCAGTATTCCGCTTGAGCTTGCTGCTGTTACTGAGAGTTCATTGGCTTCATTTATGCTTACTGTCTTGTCCTGTAGCTGAGTTGTTATTGTTGGTGCTGTTGCATTAGTTAACTCATTCACAGTTACAGCCACTATTGCACTTGTGTTTGTTGCAACCTTTATTCCTGTTTTAGCGTTGTCGGTGTTTGTTACTACACAGTAATAGTAGGTTGTTCCTGCTGAGCTTGTTGGTACTTGATAGGTAGCACTGATTGCAGTAGCTATTGCTGACGCACCAGTTGTTGAATTTGTTGTGTTGCTATACCACTGGTAGCTTAGTGTTCCGCTTGCACTTGCTGCTACTGAAAGTGAAGCAGTTGCATTTACGTTTACTGTCTTAGCTACAGGTTGTGTTGCTATTGTAGGTGCTGCTGCATTTGTAAGTTCATTAACCACTACCTTTGCAGCATTTGTTGTCGCTGTTGAAGTAGTATTTCCTGATGCGTTACTGTCGGTGTTGGTCACTATACAGTAATAATAATTTGTTCCTATTGTGTTTGTTGGTGCTGTGTAGGATGCACTGGTTGCAGTATTGATTGCAATAGCACCGCTTGTGGTGTTGGTACTATTACTATACCACTGGTAAGTCAGCGTTCCGCTTGTTGCACTTGCTACCACTGAAAGCGTAGCAGTACCACCTACGTTTACTGTCGCATTCTGCAACTGAGTAGTTATTGTTGGTGCTACTGCATCTGTTAATGAATTTGTTATTACAGCAACTATATCACTCGTAGTTGTTGCAACCGTTATTCCTGATTTTGTGTCATCAGTGTTGGTTACTACACAGTAATAATATGTAGTTCCCACTGTGCTTGTTGGTGCTGAGTAGGCTGCACTGGTTGCAGTATTGATTGCAG
>Ga0209511_1000232_pt1 | contig 61246 bp, 57 predicted proteins | sample SSSSmetaG_FD_184141 | JGI IMG/M metagenome (GOLD analysis project Ga0209511, IMG submission 184141) | Glacier valley bacterial and archeal communities from Borup Fiord, Nunavut, Canada, to study Microbial Dark Matter (Phase II) - ​SSSS... | ecosystem: Environmental > Aquatic > Freshwater > Ice >... | reverse complement strand
TCAGAGTGCGCTGGCCCGACGGGGCCATCTGCGGGGCATGCTTCAGCGCCGCCGTGCACGAATACGGCCCGTGCGCTGCCTGCGGTGACCAGCGGATGCTTCCCGGCCGCCCCCCCCCCACAGGCGAGCACATCTGCCGCGACTGTGCCGAAATCACCACGGCACTAGTGTGCGACTGCTGCGGCCGCGAAGCTGAACGATCCAGGAACGGAGTATGCGCCCGCTGCGTTGTGCGGGAGGACCTGAAGTCGCTTCTGAATCCAACCTCTCCCCCTGACCTTCGTCTCAAACGCCTTGTGGGAGTCCTAGCCGACGCCGGTCGCCCGGAGAGCATTTACACCTGGATGAACAAGTCAGCCCGGAAGCAACTACTCACGTTGATTGGACGGCGTGAGGTAGCACTGACCCATGGGGCGTTCGACAGCTACTCCCCCTCCCCCGCCGCCGCAGCACACCTGCGGGAGGTGCTCGTGCACCACCGGATGTTGCCCGAACGGGGCAGTCTCCCGTTCGCCTTGTTCGAGAGGTGGCTCGAACAACGCCTTAGCGAACTCGCGGAATGGCCAGACATTTACCGTCCGATCGAGCGATTTGCGCGGTAGCACCACCTGAAACACCTTCGCCTCAAACTCGAAGCCGGCGCCCTCAATATGGACACTGCGACCCGATCCGCGAAGCAAGAGATCACCGAAGCAGGAAAGTTCCTGCGGTGGCTGCTCGAGGAGCACGGCACCGTCGCAGACGGTCTCCAGCAGGCTCATGTCCATGCTTATCTTGCAGAGGGTACGAGCACCCGCAAGCACATCCGCAATTTCGTGCACTGGCTGCGCCCTAGGCGACCTCGAAGAAGAACAGTGACCGCGCCGCACCGAGTTGCGAAATCGATGCCATTGCTGACGCAGCGCCAGCGGATCGAACTCGTACGCAACTGCGTCGACTTCGAGCAGGTCGCCCTGTCGACACGGGTCGCCACGTTGATCTTCCTACTCTGGGCTCACCCGCTCGTGAAGATCGCAGCGCTCACCAGCGACCAGATTGACATGCCTGCCAGCGGCATGACGATCAACCTCGGAGCAAATCCCGCCGCGGTTCCCGCCGCGGTTCCCGCCGCGGTTCCCGCTCTGGTCGCTCCACTCGTCTGGGAACACGTCTCGAGCCGCGGCAACCAGCAGACCGCCAACACCGGCACCAACTGGCTCTTCCCAGGTTTTCGAGCCGGCCAGCACATCCACCATCAGACCCTTAGCGAACGCTTCCCAGTGCTCGGCATCGACCCTCAACGAGCCCGAAACACCGCTCTGCAAGATCTCACCCGTGAAGTCGACGCACGATCACTCATCGACCTCCTCGGCTACAGCGGGAGCACGATCGTTCAACACGCAGCACGAGCCGGAGTGCCGATGTCCGACTGTGTCGACCTTCGCCGTCCTCCAACCGATCACGAATAGAGGTCCCCGCTAAAATTGAGAGAAGCAACTGGAGGGGTTGAGATGACCAACGGTGACCAGCCAGCCATTGCCCCCGCCGAGGTCGCTCAGCGTCGTATCGTCCTCCATCAGGCAGAGCACAGCGGAAACATGGAGGGCCTCCACATCGCCGCCGCAGCGCGTGCTGATGGACAGGACTACGCCACTGGGCGTATCGATATTGACGAGTTCGTGGCGCGCGGTCGGGCCCGGTATCGGCTTGGATAGCGGACGACTCGGTATCGAAGCAGTACTCGTGAGCCGGTAGGCTCGGGCTGAAATGTCGAGGACGAGTCACTAAACGCTTGAGAGGACCGAAAGTGAGCGAGACGTCAGCCCAATCGCCCGACGCGATGGTGGTATCCACCGGAGGTGACACCTTGGCAAGTCCCCCAGAAGTAACAGAACAGTTTTTCGCCCGATGGCGAGTGAAGTTGCTCTTGGCTGCGCTGCTCCTCGTGCTGCTCGGTGTCGTCTGGGCTTTCGTGGGCTCGGCCGCTGTGCATCAAGCGATCTTCCTGGAGAACAACCAACTTGGCTGGGAAGGGGAGAACGGCCCCCTTTCGGCTAGTGAGGTGGAGACGCTTGCGCTAAGCAACGCCGACCATGAGACACCTACCGACTGGAGGCTACTCTTGCCGATCTGGGTATTCGTGGGAGCGGGACTAGCTCTCGCCACCGCGACTGCAACATTGCCGCGGTCGCCGAAGGCTCGACAGTCGAGATCCGCGCGGCTGTGCGCAGCCGGGGTAGGGGCCACAGTTCTAGGCGGAGTCCTCTTGGTCCTTGGCGCGAGCGCTCCCGACGCAAACGGATGGGGACACCTGTTCGGAGGTTACGCGAACAATGTCTGGGTGCCCGTGCTCGTCCTCGGTACGCTCCTGCTCGGTGTAGGAGCAGCAATAATCGCTCGCCGCCGACTAGGCCTTGTCTCAGCTGATGCATCACTGTCCAGCGTCGACTCCTCCCTCGGTGCGCCTAGAGACGATGTGACCCACGACCTTAGTTCTGTCCCTCAACGAAGCGTATTGCGCGCCGCGCTCGCCGGAATCGGGACCCTGCTGTTCTTGATCGGAGGCGGACTGGCGATCGCCGGCATCTTCGTGGGCAACGGGGGTAACCCACTGTTCTACTGGGCGTATACCGGGTTCGCAGGTCGAATCCCGCAACTTGTAGCGTTCTTTGTCGGCCTTGTACTTGCCCTTGCTGGCATCGCATTGTGGATCGCCGCGGGATTGTCGCCAAACGCCAATCAGCGCGCCGAACGCGCCGCGGTGGCCTCCGAGAGTGAGCGGGCTCGAAGCGTTGCTGCGCAAGCCGAGCAAATCAAGCGATGGGAAGAGGCTTACGCGCTTGCTCACAACGGGGAAAGCCCGCCCCCTGGTGCCACCCCGCCAATGATCGCTAATACAGGATCATCTCGCACAAACACGCTGTCCATCCTCGCGCTCGTCTTTGGGGTTCTCGGCAGCGTGCTCGGAATCGTATTCGGGCATGTAGCACTCTCCCAAATAAAGCGAACCGGCGAGGCCGGTCGTGGGCTCGCGATCGCAGGTCTCGTGGTTGGCTACCTGCAACTAGGCGTCGGGGTGCTCATCTTGATAATTGCGGGCATCCTGGCCGCGGTGCAACGCTAATCGACTGGGCACTCTCCGAAGCGGTCCTAGAGTGTACGCAGACACAGTCACTACAGAAGACGGGCGTGGCGCAGATTCTTGCCTCAAAGCGAGGGTAGCCCAGCAGGCTGCGGGCCACTCTTAGTGTGAAAATGGATAACGGTCTTCACCAGTTGTAGTTACTCCGGTTGCAGAATGTGCATTGGGGTGAAGGTCGTGTTGCGGTCACCGGCTGCCCCGCCCCGATCACCAACCCAGCCTTGTCGGCTCGACACATGTCCCGAACCAGCTCCCCCCGTCTTGCCGCCGATGGTTGGCAGGTGATCACGAGCGATCTTGAAACCGGGGATTACCCGTGCGACCTCTCCACCCACAGCGGCCCAGCGAGTCTGATCGAGACCGTCAGCGCAGACCATGGCCCGATCACCGCGCTAGTTCTCAGCCACGCTCACGACGTTGAATCAGGCATCCTCGACACCACCGCCGACAGTTTCGACATGCATACCGCCGTGAATGCCCGCGCGTCGTTGCTGCTGATCGCCGCGTTCGCCCGCCAGATTCCGAAGGGTGGCGGCGCCGTAGTCGCTTTCACCAGTGACCACACCACGGGGAATCTGCCCTACGGCGCGTCCAAGGGGGCTCTAGATCGCATCGTTATCTCGGCGGCTCGAGAACTGGGTCCTCTCGGCATCTCCGCCAACGTCGTAAATCCAGGTCCCATCGACACCGGTTGGATGGACGAGGATCTTCGCGAATCCCTCGCCGCGCTCCATCCCCTGGGCCGATTGGGGAAGCCGACCGATATCGGAAACGTCGTCTCGTTCCTCGTCTCGAATGAAGGCCGCTGGGTAACCGGGCAGCTCCTCAACACCGACGGTGGATTCTCTGCACGGTACTAAGGACTCATAACGCTCGAGGTGCCCAGGCTGTTGCGCATGTCTCGGATCCTCATCACTGGCATGTCCGGGACCGGCAAGTCGACACTGCTCGACGAGCTGGCTCGTCGAGGACACCACACTGTTGACACGGACTACGACGGGTGGGAACAGGCTGATGGCACGTGGGATGAAGCCAGGATGAGCCTGCTGCTCGAAAGCTACCCGGATGTTGTCGTCTCAGGGACTGTTGAGAATCAGGGCCGCTTCTACGACCGTTTCGAACATGTGATTCTGCTGAGCGCTCCAGTCGATGTGCTGATCCAGCGTGTCGCAACTCGCACCAACAACCCTTACGGGAAGTCGCCTGACGACCAGAACGATTGAAGCGCTGCGCCGCTCGGTCGGCAGACAACCCCGCGAATCCAATCACGGATTCGGGCCATCAGTGTGAAAACGGATAACGGTCTTCACCAGTAGTGGGAATTCTGGGTGCGCGGAGTGCCACTTGACCACATACACGCGCGGCTTCGCCACTCCCCGACCACTCGCCTGACAAGGATTTCCTCTCACAGCACAAGCGGCAGCAAATCCGTTTGCGATGGCCGCGACTGCACGCCGCCGACTGCCCGAGACGACCGCCCACCGCGACGGCGTCGTATCTCATAGGATTGCGCAGCACCGGCCGCCGATAGGCATGCGTCCCCGGGACGTCCGCTGTCGTCCGTAGAGGAATCCACCATGACAACGCCGCGCATTCGAGCACGTCTCGCGGTGTCGGGCTTGTTTCTGCTGAACGGCGTGGTCTTCGCCAACATCGTCTCGCGCTATCCCGAGCTCAAGTCAACTCTGGGGCTCAGCAACATCCAATTCGGAATCGCGGTCGCCGCGTACCCACTCGGTGCGTTAATCGCGGGGACGCTCGGTGGAGTGCTCCTTGCGCGCTGGGGTTCCGCTCGCGTGGCCTGGGTCTCGACCGTGCTCCTGTGCGCGAATCTGCTGCTCATTGGCTTCGCCCAGAACGTCTGGATGCTCGGCGCGGGGTTTGCGCTGGCCGGCGCGCTCGACGCCTGCGCCGACGTCGCCGAGAACGCACAGGGATTGCGGGTGGAACGTCTCTTCGGGCGCTCGGTACTCAATTCCATGCACGGCCTCTGGAGCGTGGGTGCCGTGCTCGGCGGAATCATGGGCGCCGCAGCCCTTGGACTTCAGGTGCCCACGGGCTGGCACCTCACGACGGTCGCGGTCGCGTTCATTGCCTTGGCTCTCACAGCCGCACGGTCGCTCCTGGGCGGGCCAGACGAGCGCAGCGGCCAAGTCGGTAGCGCCCGACCGAAGCTGCGAGCCACCGCAATCCGCACACTAATCGCGCTCGGCCTGATCGGGGCAAGCACCAACATCATGGAGGACGTCGGGGCGACCTGGAGCGGGCTGTATCTCACTACCGAGCTGCGCGGAGTTGCCGCCATCGCCACCTTCGGTTTCGTGGCCCTTCAGTCCAGCCAAACGCTCGGGCGCTTTCTGGGCGACGGGCTCGTGACGCGGTTCGGTGATCGGCTTGTCGCACGCGTCGGCGCTGCGGTTGCTGGGCTGGCGATGAGTGTGGCGCTCATACTGCCCGGCGTTGTCACGACGATTGCTGCCCTCGCGGTCGTCGGATTGGGTATCGGCACGCTCATCCCCGGTGCGATCCGCACGGCCGAGGCGCTGCCCGGAGTCTCGCACGGCGTAGGAATCGCGTGGGTCGCAACGACGACACGGGTGGCCCTGCTCGTCTCCCCTCCCCTCATTGGGGCCTTTGCCGATCTCTTCTCGCTCAGGGTCGCGCTCGGAGCGGCACCGATTGCGCGCGTAGCGATGGAGAAAACCTAGGCGGCTGCCGCGGAATCCCACCATTCGAGCGCGCGAAGTGCAAAGAAGGTGAGCCACGGCGACGGCTCCCTCGCGTCGACGTCGATGTCAAACCACACGCGGCCGGGATGCCGATGCTCCTGGATCCACGTCCCATCCGGCGTTCTCGCGGCCCGAATCACTTCGACCGCGTCGGCGAGTCGAGGGTCGGGCGCTACCGAGTCGGTGAGCGACGCATTCCGGAAATAGTCGACCGCGTTGAGTGCGCTGTAGGTCCAACGGAAGGGATACGCGAAGCCCATCGCCCAGGAAGCCACGAGTTCGCCGCTGGAGAGCCTGTTCAGGAGGCGGCGCTCGAGGAGGTACTCCTCCCCCGCTTTCCGCGCCGCGCGCGACTCGGCCGTGGCGCCCATGGACTGCTCGTAGTACAGCAGACCCTTGAGCGAGTTGAGCGTTGAGTGAAACGACGAGCGAATGGACCCTTCCACCCAGTCGCAGTTCCACCCGCCGTCGGCGAGTTCGTGCTCGACGAACCACTCCTGAATAGACCTCGCATCTGCCCCAAGCCACGCCCCGTTCGCGAGTGTGAAGGCGTTGATGCAGCAATCGACTTCCCCGCCCCAGTACGGCAAGTCTTCGTACTCCCATCGACTATGGGCAGCGAGCAACTCCGCCGTGCCATCGAGCGCGCGCGCATCGAGCCCGAAGTCGCGCAATGTGTTGAGCGTCCAGGTCGTCGCCGTCCACGGTTGTCCCGCGCCGGGGGCCGCTTCCGGGCCATGGAAATCAAAGTCGCGCGGAAAGTACGCGCCTCCCGCCCACTGGCCGTCGGTATCCTGGAGTTCGAGCAATCGCGCACCGAAGCCCCCGGTCGCGATCCGGGACCGCGTCTTCGTCCACACCTCATCTGGCGCGCCCGCGAGGTCGCGCTCGACCTGCCAGCGCAGCGCGGGATCAGTGTCGAGCAACCACTCGAGAAGTGCTGGGGAGACCACCATGCAGGTTAGGGTAGCGCCGGGCCACCGACAACGGCACCCATTCCACGCCTGTCAAAGGGAGCACGATGGCTGAGCTGCCGAGCACGAACCGCCCGTGCCCGTGCCAGCGCGGCCCGAGCTACGCGGAATGCTGCGAGCCGCTGCACAACGGAACCCCAGCTGCCACCGCCGAGCGACTCATGCGATCGCGCTTCAGCGCCTACGCGCTCGGATTGAGCGACTATCTGCTAGCCAGCTGGCACTCGAGCACGCGGCCGAGCACGATCGACCTCGACCCCGAAGTTCGCTGGTACCGACTCGACGTTCTCGGGCGCACGGGCGGCGGGCTACTCGACACTGCGGGCACTGTCGATTTCCGGGCGTTCTATCGCGGACCGGACGGATCCGGCGAGCAGCACGAGTTGAGCTCGTTCGTGAAGAAAGACGGGAACTGGTTTTATCTCAGCGCGCGCGGCGAGGCCTAACCGAGCAAGATAGCTCCATGGCAACGGCGCGATACGTACTGGCAATCGATCAAGGCACCACGAGTTCGAGAGCGATGGTCTTCGACCATTCCGGATCGGTGGTCTCGAAGGGCCAGCTCGAGCACGAGCAGATCTTCCCTCACGCAGGCTGGGTCGAACACGACCCCAACGAACTCTGGTCGAACACTCGAGAGGTGATCGGCCAGGCTCTCGCGAAAGCCGACATCACTCGACACGACATCGCCGCAGTCGGAATTACCAATCAGCGAGAGACGACCGTGGTGTGGGACAGAGCCACGGGCGTCCCGGTGTACAACGCGATCGTGTGGCAAGACACTCGCACCCAGGCGATCGTCGACCGAATCGCCGCGGGCAATACCGCCCGCTACCGCGATCGAGTGGGGCTCCCGCTCGCGACATACTTTTCGGGCACAAAAATCGCCTGGATTCTCGAGAATGTGGCGGGCGCACGGGAGCGAGCCGATGCCGGTGAGCTTGCGTTCGGCACGACCGATTCGTGGCTGCTGTGGAATCTAACTGGTGGCCCTGACGGCGGCATTCACGCGACGGATGTCACCAACGCGAGCCGTACCCTCTTCATGGACCTCCGGACCTGCCAGTGGGACCAGGAGATTCTCGTTGACTTCGGCGTTCCGGCGTCGATGATGCCCGAGATCCGCAGCTCATCCGAGGTGTACGGGATGGTCGAGTCATCAAGCCTCCTCCGTGAGGTTGCCGTTGCGGGAATCCTCGGGGATCAGCAGGCCGCGACCTTTGGCCAGGCCGCATTTGACGCCGGCGAGTCAAAGAACACCTATGGCACGGGGAACTTTCTCATCGTCAACACCGGGGAACAGATCGTGCACTCCACTAACGGTCTGCTCACGACGCTCGCCTATCGGCTGGGAAACGATGCACCCCGCTACGCATTGGAGGGGTCGATCGCCGTCACGGGTTCGCTCGTGCAATGGCTGCGTGACAACCTCGGCCTCATCTCGGAGGCGGCGGAAATCGAAGCGCTCGCACAAAGCGTCCCAGACAACGGCGGGGTCTATTTCGTCCCAGCATTCTCGGGGCTTTTCGCGCCCCATTGGCGACCGGATGCCCGCGGCGCGATTCTCGGACTTACCAGATTTGCCAACCGGGGTCACATCGCCCGCGCCGCGCTCGAGGCCGTCGCGTTCCAAACTCGTGAGGTATTGGACGCGGTCAACGCAGACGCGGACGTCGACCTCGCCGAACTCAAGGTCGACGGTGGCATGGTCTCCAACAACGAACTCATGCAGTTTCAGGCCGACATTCTCAACGTCCCCGTCATCCGCCCGGTCGTCGCTGAAACGACTGCGCTCGGGGCGGCGTACGCCGCCGGACTCGCGATCGGGTTTTGGAAGGATCTCGACGAGCTTCGAGCCAATTGGCAAGAGGGCAAACGCTGGGAACCGAGCATGAACGCCGACGAGCGCGAACGACGAATGCGATCGTGGCGCAAGGCGGTCTCTAAGACGCTTGACTGGGTCGACGACGACACCGTCGGTTGAGTGGCGTGCGATGCGCGAACCTCGCTAGCGATTCGTCGCGGCAACCCATTCCTCGAGTTTGGCGGCCGCTGCACCGGAGTCCACGACGAGAGTCGCGCGCTCGAGACCGGCGGCCAGTCGCTGGAGAATCGGCTCCTGAAGCTGTTCGGGGTTCTGCGAGAGTTCCCACGCCACGAGCCCTGCGGCAGCGTTGAGCAGGATGACGTCGCGAACCGGGCCTGAATCCCCCGCGAGCATGGCGCGGGCGACCTGAGCGTTGTGCTGCGGGTCTGCCCCGAGAATCGACTGGATGTCGGCGCGCGCGATCCCCAAGTCGGCCGGGTCGAGATCGTGCTCGGTCACGAATCCGCGCGATACCTCCCAGATGTGACTGTGTCCCGTGGTCGTGAGCTTGTCGATCCCGTCGTCGCCGCGGTAGACCAAGGCTGTTGCGCCACGCGTCTGAAAGACGCCGACGACGAGCGGGACTCGGTCGAGGCTTGCCACTCCCACAGCGGTGGCATTCGGGCGGGCCGGATTGCACAACGGGCCAAGAATGTTGAACAGGGTGGAGATTCCGAGCTCTTTGCGGGTAGGGCCGGCATGGCGAAATCCGGGATGGAACATCGCCGCGAACGCGAAGGTGATACCCGTCTCGGTGAGCACCTCCGCCACCCGATCGGCTCCTATCTCCAGATTGAGTCCGAGAGCAGACAGCACGTCTGAGGCTCCCGACGCACTGCTTGCGCCGCGGTTTCCGTGCTTGACGACGGGCACTCCTGCGGCCGCAGCGATGACCGAGGCTACCGACGAGATGTTGAGTACGGCACCGTACGGGTCTCCCCCGGTTCCCACGATGTCTAGCACGTCGGCCGACACCGGCAGGGGCACGGAATTGGCCAACACCGCATCCCGGAACCCGACAATTTCGTCGACCGTCTCACCCTTGATGCGGAGCGCGACAAGCAATCCCGCGAGTTGAGCGGATGTCGCCTCCCCCGCCATCACACGCTGCATCGCCCATTCGGCATCCCCAACCGAGAGGTCCTCTCCGGCGACGAGAGTTCCCAGAATGCCGGGCCAATTGCGCTCACTGGACATATTCGACATTCCTCACCTCAACGGGCACCGACAGGCCCGCAGATGGGGAAAACGTGGGCCCGAAATCGACCATAATGGAACAGTGACTACCGCATCGCTTTCGCGCTCGATTGGCGCCCCCGTTATCAACCGACCGAACATTGTTGCGGTCGGAACGATCGTGTGGCTCGGCAGCGAGGTTATGTTCTTCGCAGGTCTGTTCGCAATCTACTTCACTCTGCGGTCGGTGTCTCCCGAACTCTGGGCAGAGCAGACGTCGAAGCTCAATGTAACGTACGCCGCGGTCAACACGACGATCCTCGTGCTCTCGTCGTTCACCTGCCAGGCCGGTGTTTTTGCCGCGGAGCGGCTCCAAGGCCGCCGCACGGGCGGACTCTTCCAGTTCTGGAAGTGGGGCATGGTCGAGTGGTTCTACCTCACCTACGCCATGGGAGCCACCTTCGTCGTCGGTCAGGTGTTTGAGTACGCCACCCTCGTGAGCGAACACATCATGATTTCGGGCGACTCGTACGGGTCTGCTTTCTATATCACCACCGGTTTTCACGCACTTCACGTTAGCGGTGGCCTGATCGCGTTCGTCCTCGTGATCGGGCGAGTCTTCGCGGTCAAGGACTTCGGCCACAAGGAAGCGACCAGTGCGATCGCGGTCTCGTACTACTGGCATTTCGTGGACGTCGTCTGGATCGGACTGTTCGCGGTTATTTATCTACTCAAGTGAAATTCGGAACAAAACTTATGGGAACACAGCAAGAATCACAGGCACGCAAGCAGCGAAAGACGGGCCGTCGTGGCCCGCTGGCAACCATCGCTCTCATCATGGTCGGGCTCATCGGCACCGGGGGCGCATATGCACTCTTCACGACGAGCGCCTCCGCTGAAACCTCGACGCGAGCACAGTCTCAGATCGACGACGGCGGCAAGCTCTTCGCCGCCAACTGTGCAACCTGCCACGGCGTCGCACTGCAGGGTACGTCGCAGGGACCGACACTCATTGGCGTCGGCGCCGCGTCGGTCGACTTCCAAGTGGGAACAGGTCGGATGCCGCTGGCCGCGAGCGGTGTGCAGGCGGAGCGTAAGCCGCCCCAGTTCACCGAGGCGCAAACCGCCGCTCTCGCCGCGTACGTTGCCTCCAAGGGCGCTGGTCCCGGCATACCGGGCGAAGATCAGCTCAACGCCAAGGGTGACACTGCGCAGGGCGCGGAATTGTTCCGGATCAACTGCGCAATGTGTCACAACGTTGCTGGTGCGGGTGGTGCTCTCACCCAGGGCAAGTACGCCCCACCGTTGGCGGGCGTTGAGTCCCGCTATATCTGGGAGGCAATGGTCACCGGTCCCCAGAGCATGCCGGTCTTCAATGACAACAACATCTCCCCCGCTGACAAAGCCAACATCATCGCCTACCTCAAGTACCTCGACAAGTCCCCTTCGGTGGGCGGCTTCGACCTCGGCGGACTCGGTCCGGTGTCCGAGGGCCTTTTCATCTGGATCTTCGGTCTGGGAGCCATCGTCGGCATCACGGTGTGGCTCACCGCAAAGTCCAACTAGTACGTGCCTACTCACAGCGTGGGCGAAGGGAACAGCATGGCGAAGGACCAGGACGCGAAAGCACACAGCTCGGTTATCGGCACAACGCTGGAGAAATACGGCGACAATCCGCCCGCGTCGGGAACGGCCGTTGTCGTCTCTGATCGCACCGCCAACCCCGGGTTCGAACCGTACCGCCCCCGAGTTGCCGACCTCGACCCCGCTAAGGAACGCCAGCAGGAGCGCCGCGTTTCGGCACTGTTCTTCCTGTCGATCATCGGGAGCGTGCTTGCTGTCGCGGCCTACATCGCCTTCCCGATCACGCAGGGCGACCTTGCCTCGATTCGGCTCAACAACGTCCTCCTCGGTGTGGGAATCACTCTCGGCCTACTGGGGATCGGCATCGGCGCTGTTCACTGGTCGAAGTCGCTCATGGACGGTCACGACATGGTCGAGCAGCGTCACGGTACTCGTGGCACCGACGAGACTCGAGCGAAGGCCGTCGAAGTCTTCACGTTGGGCAACAAGGAATCCGGGTTCGGGCGGCGGACCCTCATCCGACGATCGCTTATTGGAGCGCTCGTCGTCACCCCGCTTCCGGCGATCGTGCTGTTCCGTGATCTTGCCCCCGCTGCCGACCCGGTAGCCCAGCTCAAGTACACGGTGTGGGCGAAGGGAACCCGCCTCACGCGTGACCCATCGGGAACTCCGATCAAGGCATCAGATGTGACCCTTGGGTCGGCTTTTCACGTGATCCCGGAGGGCCTCAACGACCTTCCCGACAAACTCGAGCAGAAGGCCAAGGCCGCCGTGCTCTTGCTGCGCCTCAAGCCCGAGGACCTCACCGTCTCGCCGGGCCGCGAATCATGGAACTACAACGGAATCATCGCCTACTCCAAGATTTGCACCCACGTTGGATGCCCGGTGGCACTCTACGAACAGCAAACCCACCACTTGCTGTGCCCGTGTCACCAGTCGCAGTTCGACATCACCAAGGAGGCCGCGGTCATCTTCGGACCGGCCACACGTCCTCTTCCTCAGCTGCCGATCACGGTAGACGACCAGGGCTACCTGATCGCTCGCAGCGACTTCACCCAACCAGTTGGACCGAGCTTTTGGGAGCGCTCGCTATGACAACCACAGAAACAGCACGACCCACAGCAGAGCTCCAGCCGACGCGCGGAACGCGCTTCACGAACTGGGCCGGCAACTACATCGATGAGCGCACGAGCATTTCGGGCCTCGTGCGCGAGGTGGGTCGCAAGATCTTCCCGGACCACTGGTCGTTCATGCTCGGCGAGGTCGCCCTCTACAGCTTCATCGTGATTCTGCTGTCGGGAACCTTCCTCACGTTCTTCTTCCAGGCCTCGATGGTCCCGGTGATCTACAACGGGTCATGGGTTCCCCTCAAGGGAATCGAGATGTCGGCGGCCATGTCTTCGACCCTCGACCTGTCGTTCGACATCCGCGGTGGACTGCTCATGCGCCAGGTACACCACTGGGCGGCACTGCTGTTTGTGGCATCCATCGGACTGCACATGCTCCGCATTTTCTTCACGGGTGCGTTCCGCAAACCGCGTGAGATCAACTGGATGATCGGCTTCGTGCTGTTCATCCTGGCGATGGCCGAAGGATTCACCGGCTACTCGCTTCCGGACGACCTGCTCTCCGGCAACGGTCTTCGCATCATCGACGGAATGGTCAAGGGGGTTCCGATCATCGGGACCTGGATCTCGTACCTGCTATTCGGCGGTGAGTTCCCCGGCACTGACATCGTTGGGCGCCTCTACGTGCTGCACATCCTGCTGCTTCCTGCGATCGTTGTCGCTGCGATCGGCGTTCACATGCTGCTGCTGATCATCAATAAGCACACCCAGTTCGCGGGGCCGGGGCGCACCAATGACAATGTCGTTGGCGTCCCGATCATGCCGGTGTTCGCCGCGAAGGCAGGCGGATTCTTCTTCATCGTCTTCGGCGTGATCGTGCTGATCGCGTCGTTCTTCACCATCAACCCGATTTGGGTCTACGGCCCGTACGACCCATCCCCCGTTTCGGCGGGCACCCAGCCTGACTGGTATATCGGCTTTGCCGACGGTGCTCTGCGACTCGTGCCACCGGGCTGGGAGGTTATGCTCGGCAGCTACACGCTGTCGATGAACATCATGGTGCCGCTGCTGGTCCTCCCGATCTTCCTGGCTCTCGTCGCGTTCTACCCGTTTATCGAGGCCTGGATCACGGGCGACAAGCGCGAGCACCACATTGCAGATCGTCCGCGCAACGCTCCGACACGCACGGCGATCGGTGCGGCAGGCGTGACGTTCTACGCGGTGCTGTGGGCGGCGGCAAGTTCTGACCTCATCGCAACCCACTTCAAGCTGTCGATCGAAGGCGTAATCCACGCCTGCCAGTTCTTGCTCATCTTTGGACCGATCCTCGCGTACTCCGTGACTAAGAGAATCTGTCTGGGTCTCCAGAAGAAGGATCGCGAGATCGCGCTGCACGGCTTCGAGTCTGGGCGCATCGTGAGACTCCCCGGTGGCGAGTACATCGAGGTGCACCAGCAACTCGATGACTACGAGCGCTGGACCCTCGTGAGCTTTGAGGACTACAAACCACTGATGCTTCGGCCGGATTCTGATGGTCGCATCACGCTTAACAAGCGTTTACGCACCGCGGCGTCCAAGTGGTTCTTTGAGGATCGCATCGCACCGGTGACGACCACCGACATCGAGCGGTCTCACAGCAGCGAACACTAGCCGAGAATCCGACTGAGCCGGCGGCGCGTCCCTTCGTGGGGTGCACGCCGGCTCAGTGTTTTTTTGTGAACCATGCCCGTGCGGATTGGATGGCGGCAAAACCGCCAGCACGAGAGACTGCATGGCAGGCGACAACTGCGGCGCCAGGCGAACCACCCACCGCGTGGCCGGTTCGCGCGAAGGCTACTCGAAGGTGCGTTTGAGCAGATCCGCAGTTGAGCGGTAGCCCAGACGCTCGTAGAAGTCTGCCGAGCGGCGGCTAGGCACGGTAAGTTCTCGCACGTCCCGCTCGCGGCAGACGGCCTCTACGGCCTCAATGAGCGCAGTGCCGATTCCCGTTCCCCGGTGTTCCCCATCTACAGCGAGCTCTTGGAGTTGCGCAGAGCGGCCGTTGGTGTGTAAAAGCGGACTGATCGTCGTGAGCGCGTACCCGTTGACGGTCTTCGATTCATCTTCGGCGACGAGCAGGACCGAATATGGATCCCGCGCGGAAACTAAAGTGGCGAACGACACATCAAAAGACTCCCGCTCAGGTGCATAACCGAGGGACTGCAGTTGATGCAGCAGCTCGAATACTCGATTTGCGTCGGACAGCACCGCCGCCCGAATGTGAGTCATGCGCTCAGCGGACAAAGTATCCGCGATAGTACTCGTAGACCCAACCCACTACGCTGATGAGCAGGATCGCTACCCCAATAAATGAGATCCACACGCCGATGGCGAGTCCCAGAACCGTCGTCGCTGCGGCCCCGGCCAGAATGATCGGCCACCAGCTCCACGGGCTGAAGTGGCCCTGCTCGGCCTCGCCGTCGTCGATAAGCGCATCGAGCCGGTCTTCAGGAAGTTCGCCGCCCTGCGCCGAGTACGTGCGTCCGAGGTAGAAAGCAATGAGAGCGGCAAGCAATCCACTTAAACCGATAGCAATCGCGCCGACCCATTCAATCCTGGGTGGCTGACCGCTAGCCGGGTCGGCGGAAACCAGTAGCGACCAAGCAATGTAGATCGCGTCCGCGAGAAAGAAAAAGCCAGCGAGAACCCACATCAACCGGGCATTGGTACCCATTGTTATTTCACCCCGGCTGCGTGAACGTCATGGCCGTAGGCCCCCGACCTCGCTCCGACCGGGGCGAGCTCCGGGTGGTTGAGATCAAATGCGGGAGATTCCGAACGAATGCGCGGGATCGAGGTGAAGTTGTGACGCGGCGGCGGGCAACTCGTAGCCCACTCGAGCGAGCGAGAGTATCCCCACGGGTCATTGACGGTCACCTTCGGGGCACGTCGAGCAGTGATCCACACGTTATAGAGGAACGGCAGCATCGAGATTGCAAGGAGCACGGCACCGATGGTTGACAGCTGATTCATCCAGGTAACGCCGTCTTCGGGAAGGTAGGTACGGTAGCGACGCGGAAGCCCCAAAACGCCGATCCAGTGCTGCACCAAAAACGTGGTGTGGAAGCCGATAAACAGGATCCAGAAGTGAACCTTGCCGAGGCGGTCATTGAGCATCTTGCCGGACCACTTCGGCCACCAGAAGTAGAAGCCTGCAAACATGGCGAACACGACTGTCCCGAACACCACGTAGTGGAAGTGCGCCACCACAAAATAAGTGTCGGACACGTGGAAGTCGAGCGGCGGGGACGCGAGAATTACGCCGGTCAATCCTCCGAAAGTGAAGGTGATCAGGAAGCCGATCGCGAACAACATGGGCGACTCGAACGTCACCGAGCCCCGCCACATGGTCCCGACCCAGTTGAAGATCTTCACGCCAGTCGGTACAGCGATGAGCATGGTCATGAGGGAGAAGAATGGAAGAAGAACCGAGCCAGTCACGTACATGTGGTGAGCCCACACGGTGATTGATAGAGCCGCAATCGCGATCGTTGCAAAGATCAAGGTGCGGTATCCGAAGATCGGCTTGCGGCTGAAGACCGGCAATATCTCCGAGATGATGCCAAAGAACGGCAGCGCAATGATGTAGACCTCAGGGTGCCCGAAGAACCAGAACAAGTGCTGCCACAGGATAGCGCCGCCGTTTGCCGGGTCATACAGGTGGCCGCCCCACACGCGGTCGATACCGAGGGCGAACATCGCTGCGGCAAGAACCGGGAACGCCATGAGCACGAGCAACGAGGTCACAAGCGTGTTCCAGGTGAAGATCGGCATCCGGAACATTGTCATGCCCGGGGCACGCATGGTGATGATCGTCGTGATGAAGTTGACCGCTCCGAGAATCGTCCCAAGACCACTCAGCGCGAGACCGAACACCCAGAGGTTTCCACCATAGCCCGGCGAGAAGGTCGTGCTTGAAAGCGGAGCGTACGCCGTCCAGCCGAACGCGGCGGCGCCTTGCGGGGTAAAGAATCCGGCAACGGCGATGAGGCTACCGAAGTTGAAAAACCAGTAAGCGAGCGCGTTGAGTCGCGGGAACGCGACGTCCGGCGCGCCGATCTGCAGCGGCATGAGCACGTTGGCGAAACCGGCGAACAACGGAGTCGCAAACATGAGAAGCATGATCGTGCCGTGCATCGTGAACAGCTGGTTGTACTGGTCGCCGGTGGCAACCACCGACAGCCCAGGCGCGAAGAGCTGGGCTCGGATGACGAGAGCCATGACGCCAGCGATGAGGAAGTACACGAACGAGGTGATCAGGTACAGATACCCGATGGTCTTGTGATCCGTCGTCGTGATCCAACTGACGATGACGTTGCCCTTGCGCTCCGCCGTTGGGCTAATCGGCAGCGACGAACCCCCCACGGAGGCTGGACGCTCGAGTGTTGTCGTCATTGCGTTATCCCTTTGTCGTGGTGCCGTTGCCGGGCAGGTTCTGGTTCACGCTGTTGTCGGCGCCCAACTGCCCGTCGTTCCCGGCGGCCTTCTGTGCCGCGATGTATGCCTGATAGTCGACGTCGGAGACGACCTTGACCCTAAACAGCATGAGCGAGTGGTACTCGCCGCAGAGCTCCGCGCACTTGCCCTGATAGGTGCCGAGCTCGGTCGGCGTGAAGTACATGTAGTTGGTCTTGCCCGGGATCGAGTCCTTCTTGTACAAAAAGTCGACGATCCAGAAAGAGTGCGCGACGTCGCGTGACTCGATCTTGATTTCGACCGTCTTGTTGAGAGGAAGCACGAGGACGGGAAGATTCGAGGTGTCAATTGAGCCATCGGGCTTGAACCCCGCCTGGACACCCGCACTGTAGGTGTTCTCGTTGACGTAGTTGAAGTCCCACGACCACCGCTTGGCAAATACCTCGATTGTCACGTCTGGGTTCTTCGTAGGAGTCTCGATGATCGTCTGGTCCCGCGCGGTGAAGGCGAAAAAGCCGATGACGAGAACCAGCGGAACGATCGTGTAAAACATTTCGATGGGGAGGTTGTAGCGCAGCTGCACTGGCAACCCGGTTTGGCCCTTGCGGCGGCGATACGCGATCGCCGCCCAGATGATCAGTCCCCACGTGATGAGGCCGACGACGATCAGTACAATCCACGATGTCACCCAAAGGCCAACAACCACAGGCGCGTGGTTGGTGGTCTTTCCATCACCGGGCAAAAATCCCTGAAGTTGCTGCTGCGTACAGCCCGCCAGGGCCAGGGCAGTGACGAGCCCGAGAGGGACAGCGACCCATCGCAATAGACGACGGTTACGGATTGGACGCACCTGTGACCTCTCGCAAAAAACTGGCTAATTCCTCACCAGTCTACAACCAGCGCGCGACCGGCGAGTCCGCACCGCCGCTCCCCCGCAATCGATTTGACGGCTGTGATCAACCGCGCAAAAAGTCAAGGACGCACCCATCAGGATGCGCCCTTCACTGTGTGACGTTGACTCAGTGGAAGCTGTCACCGCACGCGCACGAACCCTGCGCGTTGGGGTTATCGATCGTGAAGCCTTGCTTCTGAATAGTGTCTTCGAAGTCGATTGTTGCGCCGTCCAGATACGGAACGCTCATCTTGTCGACGACAACTTCCACACCCGCACCGAACTCAACGCCGACATCGCCCTCAAGCTTGCGCTCGTCGAAGTAGAGCTGGTAGATCAGCCCAGAGCATCCGCCCGGCTGCACCGCCAAACGCAAGCGCAGGTCATCCCGCCCCTCTTGGCTCATGAGGCTGCGCACCTTGTCGGCTGCGGCGTCGGTGAGGCCCACTCCATGAGCAGCGGTCTTCTCTTCGGTTTGCACGGCGGTATCGGTCATGGCGTAATTCTACCCGCGGCTTTCGAGCTTTGCCAGCAAGACGGCCTCGGTGAGAATTGCGCGCTGAAAAAGGCCGAGGTGCAGCGACTCGTTGGGGCTGTGAGCGCGAGTGTCTGGGTCTTCCACCCCGGTGACAAGAATCTGCGCTTCGGGGAACACGTCGGCGAGATCCGAAATGAACGGGATGGATCCCCCGATTCCGGTTTGCACGGGCTCTGTGCCCCATGAGTCTCGCATCGCCTGCATGGCAAGCTCGACGGCCCAGCCAGTGGTATCGACTAGGAAGGGATTGCCCAAGTCGACGTCGGTGATCTCGAGGTGAGCCCCGAACGCCGACTGAGCGCGTAAGTGTTGCTCAATCGCGGCAAACGCAGACGCCGCATCTTGGCCGGGAGCGATTCGGGCACTGATCTTCACCGTGACGGAGGGCACAAGGGTGTTGGATGCATGCGCAACAGTGGGCGCATCAATTCCGGTGATCGTGATGGCGGGTTGGTGCCACAGCCTTCCGAGCACCGGCCCGCGGCCGATCAGGTCGACCCCGTCGAGCACGGCGGCATCTTTCGCGAACGTTGCCTCCGAGTATGCGGGCGCCGAGGCATCCGTCGCGGTCAATCCCTGCACAGCAACGGATCCGTCGGCCGCATGAAGCGTCGAGAGCAGTCGGATGGCAGCGAGCATCGCATCCGGTGCCGCACCCCCAAACATGCCGGAGTGCGATGCGTGCGCGAGCGTCGCGATCCTGAGTTTGAAAGCAACGTTTCCCCGCAGAGCAACCGTGAGGGATGGGGTCACGGTGTCCCAGTTGGCGGAATCCGCGATGATGATCACGTCGGCGGCGAGGGCAACTCGGTGCTCAACAATGAAGTTGCTGAAGGATCGAGACCCGAACTCCTCTTCTCCTTCGATGAATGCGACGAGCCCGAGATCGAAGTCATCGCCAACAACCCGAGTGAATGCGCGAATCGCCGCGACATGCGCCATCACCCCTGCCTTGTCGTCGGAGGCCCCACGTCCATAGAGTCGGTCCCCCCGCACGGTCGGCTCGAAGGGCGCCGACTCCCAGTCATCGAGGCTCCCAGGAGGCTGAACGTCGTGATGCGCGTAGAGCAGGATGGTCGGCTTCCCATTCTTTGCGGCGCGACGCGCAAGCACCGCCGGCTGGCCCAAGAGTGTTGAATCAATCGGCGCTTGCGCGATCTCGACGGTGTCGAAGACGCCGGTCGCATCGAGAAGCTCACGCACCGCGGTGGCACTCACAAGAACGTGTGCCGGATCGAAACCGTCCCACGAGACCGATGGAATTCGCACGAGAGAACCGAGGTCTGAGATTGCTGCAGGCAGACCCGCCTGCACGGCGTCTCTCAGGTGGGCAAGCACGGGATCCAGGTCGGGCTGCGGGGGGGGTGTCATGCGAGTAATCTTAAAGCTCCCTTTCAGTGAGGACACCCCGTGGCCAAGACTTCCCCCAGCGATACCGCCGTCGACTCGGCTTCGGACGCCGTTCCGGTCGGAAAGGGTCATGCGACCCCCACTCGCAAGGAGAAAGAGGAGGCGCGCAAGCGTCCGCTCGTCTCGAGTGATCGCACGGCGGCGCGCAAACAGTCCCGCGATCAGATGCAAGCTCAGCGAGAGCGCGCCCGAATCGGGATGGCCGCCGGCGAAGAGAAGTTTCTCCCGGCCCGCGATCGCGGGCCGCAGAAGCGTTACGTTCGCGACTATGTTGATGCCCGATTCAGCGTTGGTGAGCTGCTCATTCCGCTCATGCTCGTCGTGATCGTGCTCACCTTTTTCCCGCAAGTAGAGGTCCAAACCATCGGTTTCCTCGTGTTGTGGACGTTCTTCATCGTCGCCATTGGAGATGCGATCGTGCTCGGCTTCCTGCTCAATCGCAAGCTCATTGCGAAGTTCGGAGCCGACAAGGTCGAGAAGGTCCGCTGGTATGCCGCCATGCGAGCCCTTCAGTTGCGACTCATGCGACTGCCGAAGCCGCAGGTGAAACGCGGAGCCTTCCCGATCTAATCAGGCTTCAGAGATCCATCCGGTTCGGCTCTTGATACTCCGCGTGGAGTACTTGCTTCCTTCCCGGGGTACGACGCGGGGGCGGCCAGATCGGGTCACACGCGGAATCGTCCGTCGAGCACTCGGGCGCGGACTGCTCAAGGGTCTCGCGGGACTTCAGATTCCGACCTTCACTCCCGCGGCCATCGGGACCGTGCTGCTGCTCGTCATGGGCACCGCATTCGTCCCGGCGGTGCTTCCGGCCTCGCGGACAGCCCGGCAGAGTCCGATCGACTCACTTCGCTACGAGTAAAGTCCGGCGCACGCGTGGTGGCCGCTCGCGAGTGCTCAGAATCGCTCAGCCCTTTCTGAGCGTCGCGAGGCCACGGTTGACCTCGCGGGCCCAAAACGGTCCGCGATAAAGAAATGCCGTGTAACCCTGCACGAGAGTGGCTCCTGCGGCGAGACGCTCGGCCACGTCGGCGGCCGTCTCAACGCCGCCGACCGAGATCACGCAAAACTCGCGAGGGACGATTTCGCGGATGAGTCGCAACAGTTCGAGTGCGCGAGCTGCGACCGGTGGGCCGGAAAGGCCGCCGGCGCCGGCTGCCTCGACCACTCGCGGATCGGTCATGAGACCGACGCGCGACAGTGTCGTATTGCTCGCGATGATGCCGTCGACAGTCTCGACCGCGAGCCCCGCAATTCTGCTCGCTTGAGCGTCAGTGAGATCTGGCGCGATCTTGACGAGCACCGGTGTGATGCCCGCGGCCGCCTTGACGGCCGTGAGCAGGGGCGTCAGCTTGTCGAGCTCCTGAAGCCCGCGAAGGCCGGGAGTGTTCGGCGACGAGACGTTGACGACAAGGTAGTCGGCTACCGGTGCCAGCAGTCGCGTGCTCGTGAGGTAGTCGTCGATCGCCGCATCCACATCGACGACTCGTGACTTGCCGATGTTCGCGCCGATGATCGGGCGCCGGGATCGAAGCCGTGCCGCTTGCAGTACGCGAGCCGCGGCGGCAGCTCCGTGGTTGTTGAATCCCATGCGGTTGATAACCGCGCGATCGCGGATAAGCCGAAACAGTCGAGGCGAGTCATTGCCGGGCTGAGCAATTGCTGTGATCGTTCCGACCTCGATGTGTGAGAACCCGAGCTGCCAGAGACCCCGGATCGCGTGACCTTCCTTGTCGAACCCGGCCGCGACACCAAAAGGCGAGTCGAATTCCATGCCGAGAGCGGAGACCGCGAGGGAAGTGTCTGGGCGGGTGAGCAGGCGCACAAGCCACCCAAACCCCAGCAGCGGAAGATATCGGATCACCCGATAGGCAAGTCGGTGCGCTCGTTCCGGGTCGAGGCGGGTGAGAAACACCCGGAAGAGAACTCTGTACATGCCGTACCGAGGCTATCGGACGGCCGCGCTGTCGTCGGACGGAAGCTACGTGAACAGCGCCGATCGGAGGGCAGCGACTTGGTCGTCCCAGAATGTCGCCGACACGCTCGCCCGCGGGAAGACCACGTCAAACGCGTGGAACGCACCATTAACAACCGAGAGCGTGCATGGCACCCCTGCCTCAACCAACCGCTGTGCATAGGCGATGTCTTCGTCGTAAGAGACGTCGAGGGTGCCGACCCCGATCCATGCGGTGGGAAGTCCAGATAGGTCACTGCGGCGAGCGGGGGCGGCGTGCTCCGAGACTCTACCGCCGCCGGGATCCACACCGAGATAGGCGCCCCAGGCGTAGCGGTTGTTCTTCGCCTTCCACATTCGCGCGTTTCGCGTGTCATGGTCACTGCGCGTGACTATGCGGTCGTCGAGCATCGGGTAGAGCATGAGTTGAAACACGGGCCTAACTTTCTCGCGATCGTGCGCGACGAGGGCAAGGCCCGCGGCAAGCCCCGCTCCAGCACGGGCTCCCCCGACTGCAATTCGCGCGGGATCAACGCCGCGGCTCGTCGCAGTGTCGTAGAGCCAAGACAGTCCGGCATACGCGTCGTCGACCGCCGCAGGAAAGGGATGATGCGCGGCAAGCCGGTACCGCACAGCCGCCACGACGATGCCGAGTTCTCGCGCCATCGCGATGCTACGCGACTCGTCTTGGTACAGGCTACCGAGGACGTAACCGCCACCGTGGGCCCAGAACAATGCTGGCACGCTTGGCTCAACCGACCGCGGCCGATAGAGCCGGAGGAACAGACCTGCTGACTTCTCGTCGGCCTCGATCGTCACGTCCTCGATAAGCATGTCGTCGGGCGCGGCGGGCGCACGGACTGTTCGGCGATTGAAGAACGGCGTGATTCGCGGGCCTGTTGGAATCGTCGGGATGAAGCGTGCCAGCGCGAGCTCGCGGTGAAGGCCGACATCGTTCCTCCGTTGGCTCGCGAATTCCGCGATTGTGATCGGCGAACCTAGGGAGCAGCGTGCTCGCCAGTCGTCGCGTGGTCGACGCGCAAAAGCGTAATGGCGGCCTCGAAGTCTTCAAGGGAGTCGAAGCCCTGGTAAACGCTCGCGAACCGGAGGTATGCGACCTCGTCGAGTTCTCTGAGCGGGGTCAAGATCGCGAGCCCGATGTCGTTGGCTTCGACCTGTGCAGCGCCCGTCGCGCGGATCGTCTCCTCGACGCGTTGCGCGAGGACGGCGAGGTCAGCGTCGGTCACCGGTCGGCCCTGGCACGCCTTACGCACGCCCGTGACGATCTTCTCTCTGCTGAACGGCTCGACTACCCCGTTCCGTTTGATCACGCTCAGGCTCGCCGTCTCTGTGGTGCTGAACCGCCGACCGCACTCGGGGCATTGGCGACGGCGACGAATCGACATCCCGTCGTCACTCGTGCGCGAATCGATGACCCGGCTGTCCGGGTGCCTGCAGAATGGGCAAAACATGGTGTCAGAAGGATACGCCTAGGCGTCGCTGAAGCGTGCGGCGGCGGCGGCTCCGTGGGCGGGGAGGTCTTCGGCGCCGCTCAGCGCAACGAGTTGTGCCTCGACCTGAGCCAGCGCATCCCGGGAGTAGGTGATGACCTGCTGGGGGCGGAGGTAGGTAAACGCACCAAGTCCCGAGGTGAATCTCGACTGGCCGCCCGTGGGGAGCACATGGTTGGAGCCCGCAAGATAGTCACCGAGGCTCACGGGTGAGTATGCGCCGAGGAAAATCGCACCAGCGCTCTCGATCAGGTCGAGTACGTGCCCCGGCTCAGCGGTCTGAATCTCGAGGTGCTCGGGGCCATAGGCATTGCTGAACGCTGCGGCACCGTCCATGTCACGAACGAGCACGATAGCGGACTGCACACCATCGAGGGCCGTGCGCACTCGCTGCGCGTGGCGGGTGCTGGCGGCGAGCTTGTCCACTTCGGCGACAACTGCGCGAGCGAGGTCAACGGAGTCAGTCACAAGCACGGCGGCCGCCAGCTCGTCGTGTTCGGCCTGACTGATGAGATCCGCGGCCACGAGCCGTGCATCAGCAGTTCCGTCGGCAATCACGAGAATCTCGGTGGGGCCGGCCTCGGAATCGATGCCGGCAACACCCCGCACCAACCGCTTCGCCGCAGCGACATAGACGTTGCCTGGGCCGGTGACGATATCGACGGGATCGAGACCAATAGCCGGGACTCCGTAAGCGAAGGCGCCAATCGCTCCGGCACCCCCCATCGCGTACACCTCCTCAATGCCGAGGAGCCCGGCTGCACCGAGGATGGTCGGGTGCACCGAGCCGGCGAAGTCCCGCTGCGAGGGTGAGGCGAGGGCGATCGACGTGACACCGGCGACCAGAGCAGGAACCACATTCATCACGACACTCGACGGATACACGGCTTTGCCGCCGGGAACATACAGCCCCACCCGATTAACGGGCTGCCAACGTTGCACCACCTCCGCTCCCGGGCCGAGTACCGTTACGGTGTTTGCCGGGACCTGGGCGCGGGTCGCTTTCGTCACGCGATCGATCGCCTCTTCGAGCGAATCCCGGACCAGCGGATCGAGTGCGCGCAGCGACGTGGCGATGTCGTCACGCGCGACGCGAATGTGGTCGGGTCGAAAGCCGTCCAGACGCTCGGCTTGGTCAAGCAAGGCGGCCTCGCCCCGCGCCCGAACGTCGGAGATGAGTGCTTCGGCGGTAGCGGAGGCTGCCGCGACATCCGTGACCGCACGCGGGATCAGGGCCGCAAGCTCGACACGGTTGGGGTGGACTTCGCGGAGGTCGATCGTCTGCATCATGGCCTAACCCATGCTAGTTGGCTCGGGAATACGCGGCCGCGCGGGATGATTGATACGCGAGTATGAACAGTCACAACGAATCCGAGCAAACCGACCTCATGGGTGATGGCCTTGAGGCCTTCAAGCGCGTCTTCCGTCGTCATGCGGCGGGTGTGGCCGTGATCACCGCTCTCTTGCCTGCTGGAGCGCCGACGGGCTTCACCGCGACGTCTCTCGCCTCGCTCGCCGCTTCGCCCCCATTGGCCACCTTTAACATTGCACAGATCTCGAGTTCGTGGCCCGCGATGACCCTCGGCAATCGGGTGGTCATTCACACACTCGGTCCCCGATCGCGCCATCATGCGGAGCGAATGGCTGCGGCGAACACATTGCGGTTTGTGGGCGAGCAGTGGCATCCGGGACCGTACGGAGTTCCGATCCTCGACGGAGCAACGGCCTGGATGCTCGGCCACATCATTGCCGTTCACCCAGCCCACGACAACGCGGTGGTCATCGTCGAGATCGAGCACGGCGAGCTGGGCGACGCAGATGAAGCCTTGCTCTATCACGAACGTGCGTATATGAAGCCGCGTTCGCTCTAGCCGACTCTGGGAGGTCTATGCGAGGCAATTCGGGCCTAACAGACTCTTGAGTTCGCCATACAGATCTGCCGACACCAACACCGGATACGGGATCTCGAAGACGCGCGCGGTGGCGCCCTTGATGAGCTTGAGCCTGACCTCGTTGTCGCCAGCATGCCGGATGAGCACGTCGTTGAGCGCCGACACCACTTCGGTCGTCGCCCGGGTTTCCTGAACCGAGATCACTAGGGGCCCAGCCCCCAAACTCGCACCGGTGTCTGGCGTGAACATGCTGACCGCGTGCAAGTTCATCCCGTCATCGCGCATACTCACGCGCCCCCGCACGACGACGACGGCGTCATTTGTCAGCGCGGGCGAGAATTCTTGGTAGGTCTTGCCGAGGAACATGACACTGATCTCGCCGCCAAAATCCTCGACCGTGACGATGCCGTAAGGATTTCCGCTATTGCGAGCAACGCGGTGCTGCACACTCGTGACGAGACCGGCGATCGTGACGTGTTCACCGTCGCCCGCGATATCCCCGCCAAGGATCTCCGTAATGGAAGCGGTCTGATGCTTGGCTAGTTGGACCTCGAGGCCGGCAAGCGGATGGTCTGACACATAAAGCCCGAGCATCTCGCGCTCAAATGCGAGCTTGTCGCGCTTGGCCCACTCCGGCCGGTCTGGCACGCTGTCCTCGGCAGAATCGAAGTCGAAGATCCCGCCGAACAAATCGACCTGCCCGTTTGCCTCGTTTCGCTTGAGGCTCACGGCCGAGTCAACGGCATCCTCGTGAATCTCCAGGAGAGCGCGCCGTGTAGCACCGAGCGAGTCAAACGCTCCGGCCTTGATCAGCGATTCGACAGTCCGCTTGTTGGCGACGGGAATCGGAACTTTGCGCAAGAAGTCGTGGAATGAGCTAAACCGGCCCTTCTCGGTGCGCGCCGTTGAGATCGCCTCGACGACACTCACGCCGACGTTGCGCACGGCGCCGAGCCCGAACCGCACATCGCCTCGACCTGTGGTCGATGGCACTGCCGTGAAGTCCACGCTCGATTCATTGACGTCAGGCGCGAGCACTTTAATGCCCATGCGTCGACACTCGCTCAGGTACACGCCGAGTTTGTCTTTGGAGTCGCCGACGCTCGTCAGCAGGGCCGCCATGTACTCCGCGGGATGATGCGCCTTGAGGTAGGCAGTCCAGTAGCTCAGAACTCCGTAGCCGGCGCTGTGTGCCTTGTTGAAGGCGTAGTCGGCGAAGGGCATCAGGGTGTCCCACAGCACGGTCACAGCGCCTGCGCTGTATCCGTTCGCGAGCATCCCGGCCTGGAAGTCTTCGAACTGCTTGTCGAGTTCGCTCTTCTTCTTCTTGCCCATGGCACGGCGAAGCACGTCGGCTTGGCCGAGAGAGAAGCCAGCGACCTTCTGCGCGACAGACATCACCTGTTCCTGATAGACGATCAGGCCGAAAGTCGTGCCGAGAATCTCGTGCAGCGGTTCCTCGAGTTCGGGATGGATGGCATCGATCTGCTGCAAGCCGTTCTTACGAAGGGCGTAATTCGTGTGGGAGTTCATCCCCATGGGACCCGGTCGATACAGCGCGATGACCGCAGAAATGTCTTCGAAGTTTGTGGGCTTGAGCTGCTTGAGCAGAGCGCGCATCGGGGCACCATCGAGCTGAAATACCCCGAGCGTCTCGCCCCGCGCGAGCAGGTCGTAGGTTGCAGCATCGGCGTCGAGATCGAGCTCCTCGATCGTGAGTGCCGTGCCGGTGTTGGCCTCGATCATGCGCAGCGCATCCTCGATGACGGTGAGGTTGCGCAGGCCTAGGAAGTCCATCTTGAGCAAACCGAGGTCTTCGAGCGGCGGCTGATCGAATTGCGTAATGATCGCGCCGTCGTCTTCGCGCTTCATGATCGGAAGCACATCGATCAACGGCTCGGCCGACATCAGGACGCCCGCCGCGTGCACTCCCCACTGGCGTTTGAGGTTCTCGAGGCCGAGCGCTGTGTCGAAGACTCGCGCGGCCTCGGAATCGGTTTCGAGGATCGCACGAAAGTCCCCGGCTTCCTTGTACCGCTCGGAATCCTTGTCGTGGATGTCGCCGAGCGGCATGTCCTTGCCCATGATCGGCGGTGGCATCGCCTTGGTGAGCTTTTCGCCTACCGAGTACGGCATCCCCAGGACGCGCGCGGAGTCCTTCAGCGCTTGCTTGGCCTTGATGGTGCCGTAGGTCACGATCTGCGCTACGCGATCGCTGCCGTACTTCTCTGTGACGTAGCGGATAACTTCGGGACGACGTCGATCGTCGAAGTCGACATCGACGTCTGGCATTGATACTCGCTCGGGGTTGAGGAAGCGCTCGAAAATCAGGCCGTGCGCGAGCGGATCAAGCTCGGTAATTCCCATCGCGTACGAAGCCATCGATCCCGCGGCAGAGCCTCGACCCGGTCCAACGCGGATTCCGTGCGCTTTCGCCCAGGCAATAAAGTCGGCGACGACGAGGAAGTAGCCAGGAAATCCCATCTGCGTGATGACATCGACTTCGTACGTCGCTTGTGTGAGGTGTGCCTCGTCCGGCCCAGCCGGGAAGCGGCGTTGCATTCCTTGCGCGACCTCCTTCTCGAACCAACTCGCTTCGCTCTCTCCGGCGGGAACCGGAAAGCGCGGCATAAGATCGCGCTTCTCGAACGAGACCTCGCACCGTTCAGCGATGAGCAGAGTGTTGTCGCACGCCACCGGATGATCGCGGAATAACTCGCGCATTTGTGCCGCCGACTTGAGGTAGAACTCGTCGGAGTCGAGCTTGAATCGGTTCGGGTCATCAAGAGTGGATGCCGACTGCACGCACAGGAGGGCCGCGTGTGCAGTCGCATCGTGAGCGTGCGTGTAGTGCAGATCGTTTGTCGCCAGCAGCGGCAGATCGAGCTCCTTTGCCAAGCGCAGCAAATCGCTGATCACTCGGCGTTCGACGTCAATGCCGTGATCCATGATCTCGGCGAAGAAGTTCTCCTTACCGAAGATGTCGCGAAACTCGCCTGCGGCTTTCTTCGCTTCCTCATACTGTCCGAGGCGCAACCTCGTCGAAATCTCGCCACCCGCGCAACCCGTTGTTGCGATCACGCCCTTGGAGTAGCGCGCGAGCAACTCGCGATCCATGCGGGGGCGGAAATAGAAGCCCTCGATCGACGCCAGTGATGAGAGGCGGAAGAGATTGTGCATCCCCTCGTTGTTCTCGGACAGCAGTGTCATGTGGGTGTAAGCGCCGGAGCCGGATACGTCGTCACCCGACTGACTGCTCGTTCCCCACCGAACGCGAGTCTTGTCTGCGCGGTTAGTGCCGGGCGTGATGTAGGCCTCGGTCCCGATGATGGGCTTGATGCCCTTCTCGGTCGCGGTTTTCCAAAAGTCGTATGCGCCGAACATGTTCCCGTGGTCTGTCACGGCGATCGCGGGCATCCCTTCGGCTACCGCGGCCTCGAGGAGCGGCTTGACGCGCGCGGCCCCGTCGAGCATCGAATACTCGCTGTGCACATGAAGATGCACAAACGACTCATTGCCCCTTGTCACACTGTCTCCGAAGATTGGCACCCCAATCGGGTGGAAAACCAGACTAAGCCCGCCCCACCGACGCATTCCCCGAGACTCGCCCGGTCAGGAGCGAAGCACCTCAAGTGCGTGTTGAAGGTCGACGGGATACTCACTCGTGAAGGTGACCCGGTCTCGGCTTGCCGGGTGCGCGAACGAGAGCCGGCGGGCGTGAAGCCACTGCCGTGTAAGGCCAAGTTTCGCCGAGATCGTCGGGTCAGCGCCATACATGGTGTCGCCAACGCACGGATGGTGTTGCGCGGCCATGTGCACCCGGATCTGGTGAGTGCGTCCCGTCTCGAGCTCGATCTCCAGTAGCGCCGCGGAAGAGAACGCCTCGAGCGTCTCGTAGTGCGTGACACTTGGCTTTCCGTCCGCGGTGATTGCGAACTTCCAGCTCGAGCCCGGATGCCGGCCAATCGCCGCATCGATAGTTCCCGCGAGCGGATCCGGTCTCCCCTGCACGACCGCATGGTAAATCTTGTCAACCTCTCTGTCGTGGAAGGCGCGCTTGAGTGCCGTGTAGGCACGTTCGCTCTTTGCCACCACCATGAGTCCGCTGGTCCCGACATCGAGTCGATGGACGATCCCGGCCCGTTCGGCGGCTCCCGAGGTAGCTACGCGAAAGCCTGCACCGGCAAGCGCGCCCAGGACCGTCGGGCCGGTCCATCCGATGCTCGGGTGCGCGGCTACTCCCGGTGGCTTGTCGACAACAATGATGTCGTCGTCATCGTAGACAATCCCAAGGTTCTCTACGACGACCGGCACGATCGCGGGCTCAGACTTTGGCGCCCACGTAACCTCCAACCACCCGCCAGTCGTAAGACGATCTGATTTTCCCAGCACTACCCCGTCGAGCTGCACTCCCCCGCCCTCGGTCACTTCGGCGGCGAAGGTGCGCGAGAAGCCCAAGAGTTTCGCGAGCGCCGCGTCGACGCGTTCACCCACGAGCCCATCGGGCACGGGCAGGCTTCTACTCTCCACGGTCACACCGAGTCGGAAGATGCCGGTTCTACGGTTGACCGCCCGTCCGCTTCCGGAGACTGTGCGCGCGCGCGACTCCCGTCGAGTCCGATTCCGCGAATCGTGAGAATGATAAACAAAACCATGCTCGAGACGATCGCAACGTCTGCGATGTTGAAAATCGCCGGGAAATAGATCAGCACGAAGAAGTCGACGACGTGTCCTTGACCGAATCCGGGCGGTCGAGTGAGACGATCGGTGAGGTTTCCCAAGGTCCCGCCGAGAAGTAGTCCGAAGAGCACCGCCCAGGCAACCGAACGTATGCGTCGGGCGAAAATGATGATGAACACAGCCACTCCCGCGGCGATGATCGCGAAGACCCAGGTCGAGCCGCTGCCGAACGAGAACGCCGCCCCCGGATTTTCAACCCAACGCAGCTGCAGAACTTGCCCGATGAACGGGACTGTCTTGTCTAGCTCGAGATTCTGCGTGACGAAGTACTTCGTGACCCGGTCTGCGACATAGACGAGCACCGCAACGCTCGCGAGCACGACAACAACAATCGAACCAATCCTTGTCGTTCTCGCGGGCCGTGCGGACTCAGTTAGCGGCAAAACCGTTGTAGTTCACGGGCGGAGCTTGCATGGGCGGTGCCGCATAGTTGCCCATTGGTGCCGCAACTGGTGCGGGCTGTGCCCCCGCGGATGCTCCCGCGGTGAGCATGTTCGACGAGTCGAGTTCGCGAAGCTGGCCCTCGATGTAGCCCTTCAGCTTCTGGCGGTACTCGCGCTCAAAAGTCCGCAGTTCTTCGACGCGGCGCTCGAGTGACTGACGCTCCTGGTCGAGCGAGCCCAGTTGTGCGCGCTGGCGAGTCTCGGCTTCGGCGACAACACGCGCGGCCGTCGCATGACCTTCGGCGATGAGAGCGTCACGCTTGTCGATGCCCTCCTTGACGTGCTCTTCGTGAAGCCGGCGGGCCAGTTGAAGAAGGTTGTTGGTGTTGCCCGGATCCATTGCGTTGGGATCCATACCACCCTGTCCGAAGCCGCCCTGGGCACCAATGGGCGCTGCTACGGGGTACGCCACCGGTTCGGGCTGCTGTTGCTGAACGGGCGGCTGTTGCGCGTACCCGCCCTGTCCAGCAGTGCGCTGGAGCTCGTTGACCCGCGAGTCGCTCGCGATGAGCCGCTGGCGCAGCTCCTCGTTTTCTTGGTTGAGCCGGCGCAATTCGACGACGACCTCATCGAGGAAGTCGTCTACTTCATCTTGGTCGTAACCCTCCCGAAATTTCGTCGGTTGGAATCGCTTGTTGACCACATCTTCAGGAGTCAGAGCCATTGTCGTCACCTCACATACTTTCTTTCAACGTCTACAGAACGCTCGGTCTGACCCACATCCTACCCGGCATCGCCCTCGAATCTCATCCCCGTAACGCACGAGGCGACGAAGGACTCATCGAATCAGGCCAACGGCAAGCGACGAAAGAATGATGCACGCGAGCATCACAATGCTCCACGCGAAGTCGAGAGATACGCCTCCGACCCGAAGCGGCGGGATCACCCGCCGCACAAGAACGATCGGTGGATCGGTCGTCGTGAAGACCGCCTCAGCGAGAACGAGCCCGATTCCGCGAGGCCGCCACTGACGAAGGAAGGTTCGCGCCAGATCGAGAATGAAGCGCGCCCACATGAGAATAAAAAAGACGGTCAGCGCGATGTATGCGACGAGGGCGATGATCGAGACGATAGACACCCCGGAAGACTACCCGGTGGTGCGCGGTTCGTGCCTCGGTGCTACTGCGCGAAGAATCCGGCGTCGACGTCTGGCTCGACGTCAGAATGGTCGCCGCTCACGGCCACGTGTGCCGGGGACAGCAGGAACACTTTGTTCGTGACGCGCTCGATCTTGCCGTACAGCCCTTGCGATAGACCGCTCGCGAAGTCGATGAGCCGACGAGCATCGGGTTCGCTCATTTGTGACAGATTGATGATGACGGGGATGCCTTCGCGGAAGTTCTCGGCAATGACCTGAGCATCTTTGTACTGGCGTGGGTGGACAGTGAGGATCTCGTTCATCTCAGCCGCGCCCGGACGCTGCTGATGCGACGGTGTCCGGCGCAGAGGTGTCACCGAGGAGCGCGACGGAGCCGGCTGATGGTGCGCGACCGGTGCCGCGGGTGCCACTGGGGTCATCTGGTCGTACTCGTAGTCTTCGTCGGCGAGGCCGAGATAGACCATCGTCTTGCGCAACGGGTTTGCCATGGTAATCCTCCGACAGCTACGGATGTGCGTGGTTCGTGTTGTTCGAGTGAAGCGTGTTACTTCGAGATTAACCATGAGCCGGTCGGTTTCCCGTGATTGCGCTGCCAATGCGTAGGTGTGTCGCGCCTTCCAAGATTGCCTCGCGAAAGTCCCCGGACATGCCAATAGAAAGTGCCTTCGCCGCCGGATAGGATCGTTGAACCCTTTCGGAGAGCTCCCGGACTCTCGAAAATGATGCACGCGGTTCGGCATCCACGGGGGCCACCGCCATAAGGCCGAGAACCGTAATCCCTGGCGTTGCCATGGCGCGCTCCACGAGTGCGTCGAGCTCGTCGGGGGCCACTCCTCCGCGCTCGGGGTCATCCGTCAGATTCACTTGGAGAAACACATCGCGGTTGCTCTCACTGACAAGAGCATCCACGAGAGATTCCCGATCGACGGAATGGATGACCTGCACATAGTTGCTCACCTGACGAGCCTTTTTCGACTGTAGCTGCCCGATGAAATGCCACGTCGCCGCGAGGTCGCCCAGCTCGGCAACCTTGGGCGAGGCCTCCTGATGGCGACTCTCGCCGAAGTTGCGAACCCCTAACGCGAAGAGGTCCCTCACGAGCACAGCGGGATGGAATTTCGTCACAACCACGGTCGTGACTTCGGTGGAGTCGCGACCGGCTTCGCGCGCCGCGTCGTCGATCTGACTGGTTACCGAGGCGAGGCGGTCGGCCAGTTCTAGCAAGGAGGCGGGTGAAGTGTCGTTGGCCACAAGGACTACTTGAGGAAGTCGGGGATGTCCAGATCGCCGTCGTCATCGTCGAAGTTGCGGTCGGTCGGCGCGGTGGGAACGAGGCTGGGCTCATTGCGCCAGGCCTCAACTGGGGGCACAGACTGCTCGTCTACCTGCGAGGTCGCTGTGCCGGCCGCGGGTATGGAATCAGGGATCACATAGTTTGTGCGCCGACTGAGCGTTGACTTCGTTGTCGGTTCTCCGCCGTCGAAACCTGCCGCGATCACGGTCACGCGCACCTCGTCGCCGAGAGTGTCATCGATAACCGCGCCGAAAATAATGTTCGCCTCGGGGTGGACGGCTTCCTGCACGAGCTTTGCCGCGTCGTGGATCTCGAAGATGCCGAGGTTCGAGCCACCTTGGATCGAGAGAAGCACGCCATGAGCACCATCGATCGATGCTTCGAGCAGCGGCGATGCCACAGCAAGCTCGGCCGCCTTAATGGCGCGGTCCGCACCCCGAGCCGAACCGATGCCCATGAGCGCGGAACCCGCCCCTTGCATGACCGACTTGACGTCGGCGAAGTCCAAATTGATAAGCCCCGGAGTCGTGATCAGGTCGGTGATTCCCTGCACGCCAGCGAGGAGGACTTGATCCGCCGTGGCGAACGCCTCCAGCATGCTGATTCCTCGATCGCTGATCTCAAGCAATCGATCGTTGGGAACGACGATAAGAGTGTCAACCTCGCTTTTGAGGCTCGCAACGCCAACGTCGGCCTGCGATGAGCGCCTCTTGCCCTCGAACCCGAAGGGCTTGGTCACAACACCGATCGTGAGCGCACCGATCGACTTGGCGATGCGCGCGACGACGGGCGCCCCGCCGGTACCCGTACCGCCGCCTTCGCCCGCGGTAACGAACACCATGTCAGCTCCCGCGAGAGCCTCTTCGATCTCTTCGGCGTGGTCTTCGGCGGCGCGACGTCCGACCTCGGGATCCGCACCGGCACCGAGTCCACGAGTGAGTTCGCGGCCCACATCGAGCTTCACGTCGGCATCGCTCATGAGCAGCGCTTGTGCGTCGGTGTTGATCGCAATGAATTCCACGCCACGAAGGCCAAGCTCGATCATTCGGTTGACCGCGTTCACGCCGCCGCCGCCGATGCCGACCACCTTGATTACCGCGAGATAGTTCTGGTTACTCGTCACGTTCCCACCTCCGCTTCCTGCACTGGTTGTCGTGCTGCGACTACTCACTCACTGCCGCGGGTGACACACCCTGTGAAATCAGACCTTCAACCTCGACTTGAGATATAAAGTTATGCTCACTATGAGTTTCCTGCCTTGAGAGTAGGTCGGGCTTTCGGCGCGCGGATGCAGCGGGCCCCGCGTGTCGGGAATGAGAGCGCCGCGCGCCCCTAACTCGGGCGGAAGATCCCGTTGCTGGGAGCGGACACGTCAAACTGTCCCGGCTGCGCGGGGTCGGTAACCTTGATGAGTGCGTCGAGCAGGGTCGCTTTCGCCATGGAATCATCGCCGCTCCCCCACCGCACGCTCTGTCCGATGCCCGAAAGCACGAGCGACACGTCATCCTGAGTCCTGGCCGTAATGCTGTCGACCTTGGGCAGAAGTGACGCTGGCAGCGCAACGAGCACTCGGACTGCCGCGGCAAATGATGGGTCGTTGACCGATGCAGACCCCAGGTCGATGAGCGGGACACCGGCAACCCGCTCGGCGGACTCCTGCACGGTTACGCCCGCTGGGTCGAGAAGCTTGTAGCCCGCCGCGGAACGCACTTGACCGACCGGTTGACGTTCGACGACGTGAATCAGCAGCGTATCGGGCGGGACCGCCTCGGTCACATAGCTTCGGATGAGCGGAAGCGCGGCAAGGCGGCGCGTGATCCTGCCGTAGTCAAGAAGCGCGAGCGGCGTGCCCAATTGGTCGTCGACCGCCGCGCGGATCTCAGCGCTATCGACTCGGATCGTGCCATCGACAGTAACTGTGCGCAGCGCGAGGAGGGGCGAATATACCGCGATCACGACGAGCCCAACAAGAGTGGCAACGAGACCCGCGGTCGTCGCGGCGATCAGTCGACGATTGCGGGATCGGCGAGTAAATCGTCGAACCTCTGCACGCTCGAACCTGCGCCGATCGCGAGCATCGCGGCGCTCGGTCGCTGTCGACGCGGTCCGCGTCGATCCGCGCTGCCGTGCCGGCCCCCAGCGCGCGCGTGGCGCAGCGGATGCCGGTTGCACCGGTTGGCTCGGCGCCGCAGGCTTCGCGGCGTGAGGCTTTTGGGCGGCCGGCCTAGGGGCGGCGGTTCCCAATTTCCGCTGCGTGCGAGCCCCGCGGGGCCCCGAAGCGGGCTGCGGGTTCGTGGCCACGGAGGGCGAGGACTGTGGATCAAAGCCCTCGGGTCGCTTCACAGTGTCATCGCCCTAGCCTGCGCTCACACGCCGTCGATTGCAGCTGCGTCCGGGGCTGCGACCGGTGACGCAAGGGCCGCAAGCAACTGCGGGACGATTCGATACACGTCGCCGCAGCTGAGCGTCACGATCATGTCGCCGTCGCGGGCCAGGCTCGCCGCGCGATCGGCCGCGTTCTGCCAGTCGGGCAAATAGTCGACACGGGTCTGATCGGCGAATCGGTCGGCGACGAGTGCACCAGTCACCCCGGGAACCGGGTCTTCCCGTGCGCCGTAGACCTCAAGCACAACCGTGTGGTCAGCCAAACGCTCGTAGACGGCGGCGAACTCCCCCGCCATAGCCTGCGTCCGGCTATACAAGTGCGGCTGGTGGACGGCAATGAGCCTGCCGCTTCCGAGAACACTGCGCGCGGCGTTCAAGGCGGCGGCAACCTCGGTCGGATGGTGCGCGTAGTCATCGTAGACACTGACCCCGCGGACGATCCCGTGAAGTTCAAAACGCCTCTCGGTGCCGCCGAAAGTTGAAATGCCAGCCAGCGAGAGTGCCGGATCAAACCCGAGCCCGACCAGCACCGCGAACGCGCCCGCCGCATTGATCGCGTTGTGCCGTCCAGGGACCGTGAGTTGTGCGGGGTAGTCCACTCCGGCGTAGCTCACGACGAAGGAGACCGGACCCTCTGCGATGATCGAGTGAACCCTGATGTCGGCCGTGGCGTCCTCCCCGAACGTGATGGTGCGCTTGTCACGTAGGGCTCCGCGCACCCGAATCGCCCCGGGGTCATCGCTCGACACAACCACAAGCTCCGACGAGTTCTGGGCGAATTCCACGAACGCGGCATCGAATGCAGCATGGGAGCCGTAGTGGTCAAGGTGATCCGCGTCAACGTTGGTGATGAGCGCCACCGAGGTGTCGTACAGCAGAAATGACCCGTCGGATTCGTCGGCCTCGACGACGAAAAGGCCGCCGCGCCCGAATCCCGAACTCACGCCAAGTGACTGGATAATCCCACCATTGACGAAGCTGGGGTCGGCCCCGAGTTCGAGTAACCCCGTCACGATCATCCCGGTCGAGGTTGTCTTGCCGTGCGCGCCTGCGACAGCGATCAGTCGTTGACCCTTGATGAGCCATGCGAGGGCTTGCGAGCGGTGAAGCACCGGGATGCAGCGGCGACGCGCTTCGAGATACTCCGGGTTGTCCGGCCACAGCGCGCCCGTGTACACGAGCGCATCGGCCTCGGCAAGCCCTTCGTTGGATGCGCGGTGACCGATGGACACCGGAGCGCCCAGCGCCCTCAGCTCTTCGGTGTTGTGGTTCTCCGAACGATCCGACCCGCTGACCGAATGACCGGACGCCATGAAGAGTCGCGCGATCCCGCTCATCCCTGAACCGCCGATTCCGACGAAATGCACGGCTCCCAGCGAGGGCGGCAAGGGCATCGAGAGATCGGGCTTAATCATCGCGGTCGATTTTAGTCGGGTGAACCGTTGGCGCCTGCCGCACGTGCGGCGTGCACGAGCTGAACCATTCGATCGGTGCCGTCGAGTGCGCCGACGCTGAGCGCACCGACAGCCATCTCCGCGATCGTTGCGCGACTGCGGAGAAGTCCTACCAATTGCGCTCCCACCCACTGTGTCGTGAAAGAAGCGTCGTCCACGACGATAGCTCCCCCTGCCATAACGACCGACTTCACGTTGAGCCGTTGCTCACCGTTTCCCGACGCGTACGGCACAAACACGGCGGCAATTCCCAGCGCGGTCAATTCGGCGACAGTGGACGTCCCTGCTCTCGCGACCGCCAGATCAGCGACGGCAAGCGCAAGGTCCATGCGGTCGCAGTACTTGAGCACGTGATAGTCCGCGAGGTGTTGGTCGTCGATTTCGTCGCGAAATTCGCCGATGATATGAATCACTTGCCATCCCGCGCCGAGGATTAGGGTGATCGCCTCCGAGATCGTGTTGTTAATGCGGCGCGCCCCCGAGGATCCGCCGGTGACAAGGAGAGTTGGCTTGGCGGCATCCAATCCAAAGAAGCGGATGCCCTCCCGGCGCGCGGTGAAGCGATCAAGATCCTCGATCTCACGGCGAAGGGGCATGCCGACAAACCGAGCACCGCGAATGGGCGTGCCAGCGAAGGCGACTCCCACGTGGGGCGTTAGCCAGGCTCCCACGCGATTCGCGATTCCGGGGCGCGCATTGGCTTCATGGATGGCGAGGGGTGTCTTTTCATCGCGCGCGGCGAGGTACGCGGGGGCAGCAACGTAGCCCCCAAACCCCACAACAACGTCCACGTGACGCTCGCGGATGATGGTGCGCACTTCAGCCACGGCGCGCCGAAGTGCACCGGGAAAGCGCAACGCGGCGGCGCCCGGCCGTCGGGGAAAAGGCACGCGGTCGATTGTCAACAGCTCGTAGCCACGATCGGGAACGAGCCGTGCCTCGAGCCCCTCTCGTGTTCCAAGCACAAGTACTGTCGCGTCGGGCTCATCGGACTTCAGACGGTCGGCAACCGCGAGGAGCGGATTGACATGGCCGGCCGTGCCCCCGCCGGCCAGAAGGTAGGTCGTCACCGTAGTCGCGCCCTCTCGGAAGCGAGTAGGCGTGATCGATCGGCAGGCGACTGAGCAATAGGCGGCTCGGGCGCTGCGCGCGAATCTCGCGCAAACGAGAGCACTACCCCGATTGCAAGCAACGTCGCAATGAGCGCAGAGCCCCCCGCCGAGATCAGCGGAAGCGGTACGCCAAGCACGGGCAGCACACCCACGACGACCGCAATGTTGACGAAGGCTTGGCCGATGACCCAGATCATGACTCCGCTGGTCGCGATCCGCGCGAACGGATCGCGAGTCGAACGGATGACCCTCACGAACGCGATGGCGAGGACGATGAAGAGGCACAACACGACGATCGCCCCGATGAGTCCTAACTCTTCGCCGATAATCGCGAAGATGAAGTCGTTGTCGGCTTCCGGCAGCCAGTTCCATTTCGCGGTCGAGTTGCCCAACCCGCGCCCAAAAAGCCCGCCAGCGGCGAGAGCCCAGTTCGCGTGCTGCGGCTGCCAGCAGTATCCATTCGGGTCGCCCACGACGCATCCGCTCAGCCACGCACTGATCCGCCCGGTGCGAGAAGTTCGCGCGAGAGAGGCGAGCAAGCCCAATATCGCGATACCGACAACGCCGACGAAGATGAATCGCAACCTCACGCCGGCAAAGTAGACGCACCCGAGCACGATCATCAGCAGGATAAAGGACGTGCCAAGATCGTTGCCGATGAGGACCATCCCGATGGCAACGGCGGCAACGGGTCCGATGGGTAGCAACACGTGCCGCCACTCGTCGAGCAGATGCTGCTTGCTTGCGACGACCCAAGCGACCCAGAGGATGATCGCGAACTTGACAAACTCAGACGGTTGCGCGCCGATGCCCCCGATTGAGATCCAGTTGCGGTTTCCGCCGTTTTCGATCCCTAACGGAGTGAACACGAGCAGCTGGAGCCCGCCGGCGATCATGAGCGCTCTCCAGGCCCACTTCTTCCAGAAAATCGCCGGCATTCGCGAGGCAACGAGCATCAAGGGGATCCCGATAACCGCGTACAGGCTTTGCTTGATAAAGCGCCCGAAAAAATCACCAGCCGAGGTGAACGACTCGATTGACGAGGCAGACAAAACCATGACGAGACCGAACAGGACAAGAAAGACAGTGGTTCCCAGCAACAGGAAATAATTGCGATTCTCGGCCCTGAAGATTCGGCGAACGGGAACAACCACGGTGGCCGGGCGGGCCCGGCCCGCCCGCGCAGGCGCTGCGGCGTTTCCCGGAGTCCGCACCGCGGCACGAGTCACACGGGGCTGCGGCGGGCGGCTAGAAGGTGGAGGGTGCCGGGTTGTTGTCATTGCGCCCCCTCCGATCTAGATCGCGCTCGTGTGGTGTCTCACCGCTTCGGCGAACCGCCTGCCACGATCCGCGTAATCCGCGAATTGGTCCATGGATGCCGCGGCCGGCGCGAGCACCACCACGTCGCCCACTCGCGCGACTGACGCGGCAAGCCGCACCGCCTCGGGCATTACATGATCAGTTTCGATGGAGGTGACTTCGAACACCGGGACCGACGGCGCGTGTCGCGCGAATGCTTCAACCACTAGTTGACGGTTCGAACCGATCACAATCGCAGCTGCGATGCGCCGAACGTTCGATTCGATGAGCGAGCCGATGTCGGTTCCCTTGAGCAATCCACCAACAACCCACACCACGGAGTCGTAGGCGCCGAGTGCAGCGGCCGCGGCATGCGAGTTTGTCGCTTTCGAATCATCCACCCAGATAATTCCAGCGGAGTCGGCGATGACTTCCGTGCGGTGGTGATCGAGCCGGAAACTCGCCAAGCCCCGGCGCACGTCGTCCGGTTCGAGTCCATAGGCCCGCACAAGGGCGGCCGCCGCGAGCACGTTGGCGACACTGTGCGGCGCACCAAGTCCGGCCTCCTCAAGTTCCCCGTGGGTGGTGAGTTCGACGGCCGATCGATGGCGGTCTTCGAGAAACGCCCGATCAACAATGATGTCTCCCACGAGACCGAGATCGCTCGGCCCGGGCGAATCGAGCCCGAATCCGATGGCGCGGCAGCCGTCCTGCACCTCTGCATCTTCGACCATTCGCTGCGTCGCGAGGTCGGCGCGGTTGTAGATGCACGCGATGCGCGTGTTCGAGTAGACACGCGCTTTCGCAGACGCATAGGCCTCACGCGAGCCATGCCAGTCGAGGTGGTCATCCGCGATGTTGAGACACACACTGGCCAACGGATGCAGCGCACCCGGGCCGTTGGTTGGCAACCAGTGCAATTGAAAACTCGACAGTTCAACCACGAGAACAGCGAATCCGGTCGGATCGCGAATCGCGTCGAGCGCCGGCACCCCGATATTGCCCACTGCAATAGCGGCGATTCCCGCCTGAACGAGCAGATGAGTCGCAAGTTGAGCAGTTGTGGTCTTGCCGTTCGTTCCGGTGACGATGATCCATTCTGCGGGCTCGAAGGTCCCCGGTGCGGGAGTCTTGTCCCGCAAGCGCCACGCAAGCTCGATGTCGCCCCAGACCGTGATTGCCTTCTCCGCCGCCCAACCGAGGAGGCGATGGTCGGGGCGGTATCCGGGCGACACGATCATCAACTCGGGATCATGGGCAATGAGTTCGTCAGGAACTGCCCCGGCATCGCGGGGAGTCGCGAGCGTCGAGCCGATCACCCCGAGCAGGTCGACACGCTCGTGGTCGGCGCCTTCCGAAACCACGAGAACCGAAGCCCCCAGTTCGACAAGAGTGTCGGCCGCGGCGAAGCCCGTTACCCCGAGCCCGAGTACCGCGACCCGCAGTCCACGCCAGTCGGCGTACCAGCTCGTGAGCTCATCAAGTTCGCGCACAGCTACCGGTTACTCCACTCGAGGTAGAAGAGTCCAACCCCCACCGCGACCGACAGCGCAGCGATGATCCAGAACCGCACAACCACCGTGATCTCGGCCCAGCCTTTGAGCTCAAAATGATGGTGCAGGGGGCTCATGAGGAAGATCCGTTTGCCGCCACTGATTTTGAAGTACGCCCGTTGCAGGATCACCGAGCCTGTGACGATCAAGAAAAGACCGCCCGTGAATACTAAGAGCAGTTCCGTGCGGCTCAAGATCGCGAGCGCCGCGAGTGCGCCACCCAAAGCGAGCGATCCGGTATCGCCCATGAAGATCTGCGCTGGCGATGTGTTCCACCACAGGAATCCGACGAGGCTACCCGCTATCGATGCAGCAATGACGGCAAGGTCGAGTGGGTCGCGAACGCTGTAGCAATAGTTCGCGTTCTCGGCGAGAAGATTGGCGTTGTAGCAGGCCTGATTGTTTTGCCAATACCCGATGAAGATGTACGCCGAGATCGCAAAGATCGACGCGCCCGTCGCGAGGCCGTCGAGTCCGTCGGCGACATTCACGCCGTTCGAGGTGCTGACGATGATGAGTGTCACCCAGATCGCAAACAAGATCGCTCCGGCGACGATGCCAAACGTCGCGAGATTCAGCCACGGGATGTCGCGAACAAACGAGATCGACGCCGACGCTGGGGTCAATCCGTGTTCGTCGGGAAACCTCAGTGCGACGACGGCGAAAACGGATGCGACAACCACTTGACCAGCGATTTTGGCCCAGCCACCAAGACCCAGGCTGCGTTGGTTGCGGGTCTTCAGGTAGTCGTCGAGAAAGCCGATCGCAGCCATCCCCACCATGAGGAAGATCACCAGGATCGCGACGAGAGTCATCTCGGTTCCGCTCACCGCGTGCCCGACCATGTAGCCGAGCACCGAACCAATGATGAAGACGATTCCACCCATCGTGGGAGTTCCGCGCTTCGTGTGGTGCGACTGCGGACCGTCGTCGCGGATGAATTGGCCCCACCGAAGTCGGTTGAACAGCTTGATGAATAGCGGGGTCGTGAGAAGGGTAAATGCGAGAGCAAAGCCAGCAGAAATAAGGAGGGCGATCACTCCGCCACCCCAGCCAATCGGTCGCCGAGAAAGCGCAAGCCGGCCGAACCAGATGACTTCACGAGCACGACGTCGCCTTCTCGCAATTGGTCACGGAGCAAATCGTATGCCTCATCTGCACTACCCACGAGCACAGACTCCCCGTCCCACGAGCCTTCGAGACCGGCCGCATTGTGGATGTGTCGAGCGTTATACCCGACAACGATGAGTTTCTGCACATTCAGCCGAACGGCCAACCTACCGATGCGATCGTGCTCCTCGTTGGAGTACTCGCCCAGTTCCGCCATCTCGCCTAACACCGCGACCGAGCGCTTCGCCCCCCGAGTGATCTGGGCGAGCGTCTTCAGAGCGGCCGCCATGGAATCCGGACTCGCGTTGTATGCGTCGTTGATGATGACAATACCGTCGGGGCGGTTCAGTACCTCCATGCGCCAGCGTTCGGCGCGATGAAGGGCTTCGATCCGTGGCACCGCGCGATCGATCGAAACCCCGAGAGCACGCACGGCCGCAAGGGTCGCGAGCACATTCATGACGTGGTGTTCGCCGAGAATGCGGAGCTGTACCCTGCGCGAATCGCCGTCAGCGACGAGAGTGAATGCCGTTCCCGATGCCGTGGCTTCAACGTCGTCCCCCCGCACGTCCGCGGTCGAGTCAAGCCCAAACCACACGACGTTGGCGGCGGTTCGAGACGCCATCCGCGCGACGCGAGGATCGTCGACATTGAGCACGGCGACAGCGGTGTCGGGAAGCTGGGTCACCATCTCCGACTTCGCAATTTCGACCGCGTCAGGACCGCCAAACTCACCGACATGCGCGAGACCTACGGTGAGAACAATGCCGACATCGGGCACGACGATCGAGATGAGGCTCGCGATCTCGCCAATGGCGCTCGCCCCCATCTCGACGATGAGGAACTCCGTCGAGTAATCGATCGCGAGGATCGAGATGGGTGCTCCGACGTGGTTATTGAACGACCCCCACGGGGCGACCGTCTGGCCCTCTGACTCGAGCACGGCCCGCAGCATATTCTTCGTAGTGGTCTTGCCGTTGGACCCGGTGACGGCCACAACGCGCAGGAGCCCGCGAGCACGCACTCGCGCAACGACCTCGCGTGCGAGAGCGGCGAGGGCCGCCACCCCGTCGGCGACGACAATCTGCGGGATGTGAAGCGGCAATTCCCGCTCGACGACAACGAGCACAGCACCCTTGTCTGCTGCGGCCTGAGCGAACAGATGGCCATCGGTGAATTCCCCCGGCAGGGCAAAGAAGATCGACCCAGCGACGACTTTCCGCGAGTCGGTGTGGACCTCGCCGTTCACGACTTCCTCGGAGCTCGCCGCCTCGATCAGCGCACCGTCGAGCGTTCGGGCGATCTCGCCGAGCGTGAGATCGATCATGCCCAACCGGCTTCCCGAAGCGCCGCCCTGGCATCGTCACGGGCCGAGTATGGGATCTTTTTCCCCCGGATGTCGATGTGATCCTCGTGGCCGGGCCCGGCCCACAGCACGGAATCCCCCGGCACAGCGATCGCGATCGCGGCGCGAATCGCCTTCGACTGCGATGCGATCTCATGAATCTGCGCCGGATGTTCGGCACGCGCCGCACCCTCGATAAGAGCAGCGCGAATCGAAGTCGGGTCCTCGAATCGTGGGTTGTAGTCAGTGATTACCAGGACATCCGAGCCCTCTGATCCAATCCGACCCATCTCGACCCGCTTGGACGAATCGCGGTCACCGTCGGCTCCAAAGATCATCACCAGCCTGCCCGCGGTGAATTGACGAACTGCGTCGATTGTCGTGACGAATGCGTCGGGACTGTGCCCGTAGTCGACATAAACAGCCGGGCCCGCGGTGCCTGACACCCGCTCGATTCGGCCGGGCAGATAGGCACGGATCCCGCCATCCCTCTCGAGCACGTGTGCGATTGCCGCGAGCTCGAATCCCGCCTCGACCAGCATGATGATCGCGAGTCCCGCGTTGGCCGCCATGTGCCGGCCGATCACGGGAACCGTCGTTGCGAGTGAGCGACCTTCGGGTCCGTTCAATTCGAACCGGGTGTGGTCTTCAGTCTGTTCGAGGATCGTAATTCGCCACGCCGCATCACTACCCACCAGCGATGAGACAGTCGTGACCGGCATCCGCGCAGATTCGACGAGTCGCTTGCCCCACTCGGTGTCGAGCGACACAACAGCACGGCGGGCGCGATTCGGTTCGAAAAGAGAAAGTTTGGCGGCGAAATACTCATCCATATCGGCATAGTCGTCGAGGTGATCGTGACTCAGATTCAGAAAAGCCACCACGTCAAAAACCAACCCGTCCACCCGATTCCGGCTCAGTGCCTGCGCGCTCACCTCCAGGGTCACCGCGCGAACTTTGCTCTCGCGCATTCGGGCGAGAAGACCGTGAATTTCTGTCGCCTCGGGGGTGGTCAGGCTTGAGGTGACCGTGAGGTCACCGATCTGCCGCTCGGCCGTCGTGCTCAAACCCGACAGAAGTCCGAGCTGCTTAAGGATTCCGTGGAGCAAATACGAAACGCTCGTCTTGCCATTGGTTCCCGTGATTCCGAACAGAAGCGGCGCTGACTCTCCGGTTCGGTAGACCCAGGCCGAAAGCGCTCCGAGAGCCTCTCGGGGAGACTCGACGATGACCACGGGCAGCCCGCTTGCCTCGGCAATGTCAGCACCGGCGGCGTCGGTCAACACGGCGACCGCGCCTGCCTGTTTCGCTTGCTCGGCGAATATGGAACCGTGTCGCACAGCCCCCTGCACACCGACGTAAAGATCGCCAGGCTGCAGATTGTGTGTGCTTAGGGTAATTCCCGTCACTTCGACGCCATCGAGCGAACCGCGTGTCTTGAGCCCAAACTCGGCAACGAGCGCTGAGAGCGCCCTCGCCGACGGATGCTCGGGGCGGAGGATTGACGCCTCACCAGAGCTCACGGATCCTCCAGTTTGTTAGCCGCGCATCACCATCTGAGCGGGATACTCGCGGCTGGCGTCGTCGACGGCGTCACACGATACGTCGTGAGCACCTGAGCCATGACATCACGGAATGTCGTGGCAATCGCGCCTGAGGAATACATGTTAGTCGCGATGCCAGCGGTCACGACAACCGCGTATTGGGGGTTCTCCGCCGGCGCAAGGCCGGCAAACGAGATCACGGTCGCGTCTCCGTAGCCGCCCTGCCCGTCTGCGACCTGAGCGGTTCCACTCTTCGCCGCGACACGATAGCCGGGGATCTGGAGTTGGTCTCTCGCGAACCCCTCAGTGACAACTTGTTCAAGCATTTGCAGCGTCTGACTCGCCGCTGATGCCGACACCGCACGAGTGCCCTCCCCCGCGGGCAGATCGGTCGTCGAGCCGTCGGGGTGCGTGCAACCCTCGACGAGTGTCACGGGCATCCGGACTCCTCCGTTGCCGAGCGTCTGATAAATGCTTGCCATCTGCACCGACGTTGCGGTCATCCCCTGACCGAACTGCACTGCGAGGTTGGTCCGTTCGTCCCACTCGTTGGCGGGATGCACGTTACCCTCGGACTCGCCGTTGAACCCAACCTCGGTGGCCGAGTTGAGCCCGAACTTCATCATGTAGCTGCGGCGAACGTCGGCTGGCACCGGCTTGGAGAACAGGGACACCGCGATGTTCGATGAGTCCACGAGCGCGCCGGCGAGTGTATAGCGCGTGTCGTCGTGTGCGAAGGAGTCCTTAATAAAACCGCCGTCCGAGAGGTACAGACGACCCGGGGCCGTGACTTGCGACAGCGGACCCACTGCTCCCGCATCGATGAGGGATGCCGCGGTGAGCGCCTTCATCGTCGAACCGGGTTCATACGGCTGGCTGAAAGCGAGGGAGCCGAGGGCCGTGTTCGGCACGCCGTCGACGTTGTTCGGGTCAACCGAGGGATAGTCCGCCACCGTCATAAGGTGTCCGTCCTTGACCCTGATCACGACCGCGGTGGCCCACGATGCGCCGAGGCTTTGGTAGGTCTGAGCGATACGTTGCTGCACATACCATTGCAAATCGCGGTCGATCGTGAGTTTGAGGGCCCCGCCATCTTTCGGCAATTGGGTCGTGACGAGGCTTCCCGGCAGACGCGTTCCGTCCTCCCCCTTCTCGTACGTCGCGGAGCCATTCGTGCTCGCAAGGCACCTGTCCGCGGTGAGCTCAAGTCCGGCTTGTGGACCATCGGTGCCGATAAAGCCCACAATGTTTCCCGCGGTTGCGCCGTTCGGGTACGTGCGCGCCGGCCGCAGCTCGAAATACACCCACGGGATATCTAGGGCTCTCACTTTCTGAAACACATCAAGTGTCACGCCCTTGGTGAGGTAGGCAAAGTCCGACGTCGGGTCGACCGTGAGAGCCGCCATGAGCTTCGCCGGATCCTGCTTGGTGATGGCAGCAATCTTTCCCACGGCGTCCGCGACTGAGCCGTTGATATCCGCGCGCGCGAGTGCGCTCTGCGGCGATGCGGTGATGTCGTATCGCTCAACGCTCGCCGCAAGAACGGCACCGTTGGAGTCGACGATAGAGCCACGGATTCCGTAGGTCGTAAGGGACTGGGCTCGCTTGTTGTACGAATCCGCGTTGATCTCAGCCGCATTGACGAGCTGGATATCGACGAGGCGGACGACGAAAAGCGCTACAAGAGCAAAGATTGCGAGCACCGCAAGCGACATCCTGAGTCGTAGCGTGCGCGGGGTCATGACAGCGTCCGATCGTGTTCGGCTAGTGCGTCACGGGCGCAGGAAGGGCGGTCACGACCGCAGGGGTAATGGGCGCGGAAGCCGCCGCGATCACGCCGGCCGATGCAACGGTGGTCGCCGATGCTGCAGTCGCCTTTGGGTCGATGAGAGGCACCTCGCTGAGGAGCGAGTTCGCGACGAGATTGCATGCGCCGCCGCATCCCGAAGGATCGGTTGTTCCCGGCGCAGCCGAGACCGCACCGGTCGAAACATCAAGGAACTGCGGGCTCGATCCGGGGATCATCCCCAGTGTGGCCGCGCTCGCGGCGAGAAACTGCGTCGAATTGCGCAGGTCTAGGCGCTCGGTGAGGTCCTGCTGGGTACGCACCAGTTCCTTCTGCTGGGTCTGGAGCGCTGAGATCTGATACGCACCGTCTGAGACGACGATGCTCAAGAGCAGTTGAGCGCCGAAGATCGCGAACAGGCTCGTGACCGTCGCAACCGCGTACGCGACCTTGGGCCGAGCCGAGCGCTGCGCACGGGTCGTGCCGATCTCAACCGGCTCTCGGTCCACTGAACGCAGCGGCCTAGATGGCGGCGCGTACGTGGCAGGGCGCGCGTAGGCGAGGTTACTCATGCAGCCTCCCGGCCACGGCGGGGGTTGCCACTGGCTCCGCCTGCCGCGGTGGTCATCTGGCGCAGCCGCTCAGCCCCTCGGAGACGCACGGAAGTGGCGCGGGGATTCCGCGCCCTTTCCTCGTCCGCGGCGAGCTCAGCGCCACGGACGAGCAGTCGCAGTTCCGGCTTATGCTCGGGGAGTTCCACCGGAAGCCCGCGAGGTGCAGTGGAAGCTGCCCGAGCCTGCAACTCGCGCTTGACGATCCTGTCTTCGAGCGACTGGTAGGCAAGCACAACGATGCGCCCACCCACCTCAAGCGAGTCAACCGCGGCGGGAATCGCCCGCTCGAGCACGGCAAGCTCCTGATTGACTTCGATCCGCAGCGCTTGGAAGACGCGCTTCGCGGGGTGACCCGCCCGCTGGGCTGCCGCGGGTGTCGCCGCAATGATGAGTTCGACGAGCTCGGCCGACGTCTCGAGGGGGCGATCAGCACGACGCTCGACAATGCGGCTCGCAAACCGTGGTGCGAGCTTCTCGTCTCCGTAGGCGTAAAAGATTCGTCTCAGCTCAGATTCGCTGTAGGTCGCAAGGATCACCGCCGCAGTTCGTTCGGATTGCGCGTCCATGCGCATGTCGAGTGGGGCGTCCTTGGAGTACGAAAAGCCCCGTTCGACCCGATCGAGTTGGAGCGATGACACGCCCAGATCGAACAAGATGCCGGACACCTCGGGTATACGAAGGCTCGCGATCACCTCAGAAAACTCGTCGTACACCGCGTGCACGAGGTGCACGCGTCCCGCAAACGGCGCCAACCGCTCTCCCGCGATGACGAGCGCATCGGTGTCGCGATCGATTCCCACGAGGGTAAGGCGCGGGAAGCGCTCAAGGAATGCGATCGAATGGCCAGCCATTCCCAGGGTGGCATCGACGAGCACGGCGTCCGGCCTGGCGAGGGCAGGCGCCAACAGTTCGATGGTCCGCTCGAGGAGCACAGGGGTGTGAAGCAGATTGCCGTCCATGGCTTTTCGGGAGAGATTCCCTGACCCTGATCCCCATCCGGTGCGACCTGACATCGGGGAAGAGTGTCAGGGCGTACGGCTGGGGGTCAGCGCCAAGGCATCAGAAGAATCCCGGAATCACCTCCTCAGCGGTGTTGGCGAAAGCCGATTCGGCGTTCTCGTAGTAGGCGGCCCAGGCGGCGGAATCCCAGATCTCCGCGCGGTTTCCGGCGCCGATTACGGTGAGATCGCGACCGAGACCGGCATATTCGCGAAGGGTGGGTGCAATGGTGATGCGGCGTTGGGCATCAGGAGCCTCTTGGCTCGCGCCGGAAAGGAAAAGCCGAAAGAAATCTCGGGTCGGCTTGTTGGTGACGGGCGCTGTGCGGATTCCTTCCGCGATCGTCTCGAACTCGCGCTGGCTATAAACGTAGAGACAGCGCTCTTGGCCACGTGTGACGACGACACCGGCGGCAAGTTCGTCCCAGAACTTCGCGGGGAGGATAAGGCGACCCTTGTCGTCGAGTTTGGGGGCGTGCGTGCCAAGGAACACAGCACTCTCCCCTCAGTCTCCCGGCCCGGATTCAGGTGGTCCCCACTTTACTCCACTTTCCCCCACTTACAAGCGGTAATTGGCCCCCATTCGGGAATTCGCTCCCCCAAGGCCTGGCAATCCCTTGACGAGCAACGGTGGAGGGAGTTTCGACCGCGGCACGCATCGCGGGCTCACAGCGGCGGGGACTGCACAAAAAAGGGCCAACCCGAAGGTTGACCCTGCGTGTGCCGCCCTAGCGGACTACTCTCGACCGTCCTGGCGCTTGTCCCAACGATCGTTGAGATTGTCCATGAAGCCCCGCGATGACGACTTGCCCTTCGCGCGCCCGGGCTCGGGCGCATTCGGCAATCCGGTGCGCTGCGGCGGGGCGACCGTGAGCAGTACGCCGCCAAACATGATCACGAACCCGAGTACGCCCACGATCGGTTGACGGATGATTACTCCGGTGAGCAGCGCCGCGAGTCCCACGATCGCGATAAGCACGCCGATCAGAAGCACCCGGTAGTTCGGCTTCCCCCTGCGCGAACTCACGGTAGCCACAAAGTCGGCGTCGTTTTGGTACAGGCTGCGCTCCATCTCTTCCAGGAGGCGCTGTTCTTGTTCGGAAAGTGGCATCCTGGTCCCCTCAGGTGTGAGATTGGCGCGGTGAAGTTTCATAGTACGCCCCGCGCCGGTGGCTAGGCTAGACGGATGGCTGAGAGTACCCGGTTAGTTGACCTAGTTCAACGGACCATCGACGATTTTCTGGCCGAGCGCACGACCCAACTGGGCGCGATCACGCGCGAACTCAGTGCTGTGACCGACGTCGCGCGCGACTTCCTGTCGGGAGGAAAGCGCTTCAGAGCGCTGTTCTGCTATTGGGGTTGGCAGTCGGTCTCTAGACGAGGCGACGGGTTCGACCCGCTGCCTCACGACGCCGCATCGACCGACCTCGACGGAGTCGTTCTCGCGGCGTCGGCCCTTGAGGTGTTTCACGCCGCGGCTCTCGTGCACGACGACATCATGGATAAGTCTGACACCCGACGCGGCAAATTCTCCGCTCATCGACTCTTCGAATCTGTGCACCGCGAAGGCGGGTGGGATGGCGATGCCGCACAGTTCGGAGAGGCTGCCGCTCTGCTTTTGGGCGACCTGCTGTTGGGATGGAGCGACGAGTTGTTCGACGCCGGCGGAAGCGTGCTGACGGTTGCTGGCGCTGCTCGGGCCGGCCGGGTTGAATTCGCCCGCATGCGCACCGAAGTGACCGCCGGACAGTATCTAGACATCCTGGAGGAGAACTCCTGGCTTGTGCACCCGGAGTCCGAGGCGCTCTCGCGTGCACATCGCGTGATTGTCTACAAGTCTGCGAAATACAGCGTCGAAGCCCCCCTCGCGATCGGCGGCGCCCTGGCCGGCGCAACCGCAGAGCAACTGGCGGCGCTGCGCGCATTTGGACTTCCCCTGGGCGTGGCATACCAACTCAGGGATGATCTGCTTGGCGTCTTCGGTGACCCGGCGGTGACCGGGAAGCCAGCCGGTGACGACCTGCGTGAGGGAAAGAGAACCGTGCTGGTAGCACTGGCACGCACGCGGCTGCCCGCGAATGCGCGCAGCGTTATCGATGAACTCATGGGCGATCCGGAGCTCGACTCGCAGCAAATTGACATCATGCGTACCGCGCTTCGAGATAGCGGCGCTCCGGAGGAAGTCGAGCGGATCATCGATCACAACGTTGCGTTGGCTCACACTGCGATTGCCGAAGCTCCCCTCGCCCGAGCGGCAAAGGACGAGCTACTCGAGCTAGCCGATCGCGTGACGCGCCGGTCGTCTTAGCGAAAGGACCGGGTCAGAATCCGAGCGCTTGCGCTACTCGACGCACTTCGGCCTTTCGTCCGGCCAATAACGCGGCAATCGGACTAACCCCGAGACTGCCTTCCTCGGAGAGCAGCCACCGCATAGCTTCTTCATCGCTGAAGCCGCTGTCGGCGAGCACAACGAGAGTTCCCCTGAGTTCGTGCATCGGTTCACCATCGACGATGAAGAGTTCCGGAACCTTCCACACGCCGTCAATCCGGCTCGCGAGCAGTGACCGATCCTCGATCAATCGCCGGACTTGGCTCACTTTGAGACCGAGTAGCTCGGTGAGGTCCGGAATCGTCAGCCAGGTCACTTCAGGCAAATCAGTCACGCCTCTAGAGTGCCACGGCGCGCCTAATCGAACGCCGTGGCGCGACGGGGATCAAATGTTTCGAACAGGTAAATTCAAATCACTCTTGCCTCAATGATTGACACTAGTTACTATCTGTGTCACGTTTGGGAGAGGCGGCCGCACCACGGCGGCCGAGAGTTTCTGGGGCCGAAAGCAGAAGGACGCATGATCGACGGAACCGTTGGGCGCGACGCTCATCACACCTTCGCTGCAGTCGGCGGACTGTGTGCAACAGTTCCGATCGTGCTGCTTGGGTCACTGGCTGCCATCGCGGTGGCGGTTCCCAGCGCAGCGGATGCCGCACCGGCGCCGATCGCGGGAACTGCAGCAGCGACAACTCCCCCGTCTCAGCGCCACGACATCCGTATCCAAGTGCGGACGTCCGGACCCCTTGGAGCCAACTTCGCGGCCTATCGTGTGGAGGTGCCCTCGAGCTACGTCGTGGTCCCGGGCGACACCGTGAGCGACATCGCCGCGAGATTCGGGCTCGCGACCACGTCGGTGCTTGCTATCAACGGTCTGAGCTGGTCCTCGCTCATCTTTCCCGGGCAGCGATTGAGCCTCGCGGTAGGCACGCCCGCCGCGGCAACTGACCAGGCCACCGCCGGCGGCAACTACACGATTGCCGCGGGCGACACGATCAGTGCCATCGCCGCTCGGTATTCCGTGTCGACCCTGTCGGTGCTGGCTGCAAACGGACTCAACTGGTCGAGCATTATCTATCCCGGTCAGACCCTGATGATTCCGGGGCAGATTGGCCCTGGATCAGATTCCTCCCGCGGTTCTGTTGACTCGGCGGCGGGAGCGCTGGCCCCACCACAAGCACCCGCTCAGCCCACCCAAACCGCGGCACCTGCGCCCGTCCAGCCCGCGATACCCGTCGCGGACTCGAGTCCACCGACGACATACGCCATCGCGAGCGGCGACACGATTTCGGCGATCGCGGCGCGATGGGGGCTCACTACCCAAGAGCTTCTAGATGCCAATGGACTCGACTGGTCGAGCATGATTTACCCGGGGCACACGCTTCTGATCCCGACGGGGGCGCAGGCGTCCAACTCGCCGGCGACCGTTGGGCTCGATCCCGAGATGGCTCGCAACGCAGCGATCATTGCGCATGTGGGGCGAGACCTGGGTGTCTCCGACAACGGCATCGTGATCGCCCTCGCCGCCGCCGCGCAAGAATCCGGGCTCCGGAATCTCAGCTGGGGCGATCTCGATTCAGTTGGGCTATTTCAGCAACGACCCAGTGCCGGGTGGGGCACGGTCGACGAACTGACGACCCCGAATTACGCTGCGCGGCTATTCTTCGGCGGTCCAACGAACCCGAATGCCGGTATCACTCGCGGACTGCTCGACATGCCGGGCTGGGAGAACATGAGCGTCGCCGAGGCGGCGCAGAGTGTTCAGATCTCGGCCTATCCGGACGCGTATGCCCGGTGGGAGTCGTCCGCGCGTACCTGGCTCGGGCAGGTCGGCTAGGCCCGAGAACTGCCCGAGCCGTGTCTCTCGGCTCACGGCACACGTACCGTCTTTAGACTCAGGTGGTGAGCCTCGATAGTACCGACCCGAATATCGGTCGTCTTCTAGACGGCCGATATCAGATCCGTTCTCGAATCGCGCGAGGTGGCATGGCCACCGTGTATCTGGCGACCGACCTGAGGCTCGAACGCCGCGTCGCGATCAAAGTCATGCACGGTCACCTCGCCGACGACAGCCAGTTCAAGCAACGCTTCATTCAAGAAGCGCGCTCGGCTGCGCGACTGGCGCATCCGAATGTGGTCAATGTCTTTGATCAGGGCCAAGACAGTGAAATGGCTTATTTGGTCATGGAGTACCTGCCGGGGATAACGCTGCGCGAACTCTTGCAGGAGCACAAGGTTCTGACAACCGAGCAAACTCTCGACATTATGGAGGCCGTGCTCGGCGGTCTCGCCGCAGCGCACAAGGCGGGAATTGTGCATCGCGATCTCAAGCCGGAAAATGTCTTGCTTGCCGATGATGGTCGCATCAAGATCGGCGATTTCGGTCTCGCCCGGGCTGCAAGCGCCAACACCGCAACCGGAGCAGCACTACTCGGAACGATTGCGTACCTCTCCCCCGAGCTCGTAACGCGCGGCATTGCCGACACGCGCAGCGACATATACGCGGCGGGGATCATGATGTTCGAGATGCTCGTGGGAGAACAGCCGTTCAAGGGCGACCAACCGATGCGCATCGCCTACCAACACGCGAACGACGCCGTGCCCACCCCGAGCACCAGAAACCCCAAAATTCCCGCTGAGGTCGACGATCTTGTGCTCTGGGCAACGGCCCGTGAGCCCGATGACCGCCCGAATGACGCTCGTGAAATGCTCGACCAGCTCTACCTCACGCACTCTGCCCTCATGACGGCCCTCGGGTCGAAGACGGGGTCGACACCCACTCAACGCACGATGGTGATCCCCGCCGCGCTGGCTGCGCCTCACCCGGAGGTACCGGCTCAGGCCACCGACGAGACTCAGGTCCTAGGCTCACGGGGCAGTAGCAGTCCGCGCCCGCCCACGGCAACCGATGGCAACACTGTCGCGCTTACCCACAGCGCACAGAAGCGCCGGCGGCGGGGGTGGTGGCTCGCCGCCCTCGTCGCAACGCTCGTCGTCATCGCGAGCGGCACCGGCTGGTATTTCGGTGCCGGGCCGGGCTCGCTCGTAACACTTCCCACATCGATCGTCGGGATGACGGTCGACCAAGCTGCAGCAGAAGTCACGCGTCTCGGACTCAAGGTTGACCAATCCCGCGGGGACATTGATTCACCCACCGTGGCGGTGGGAGCAGTCGCTCAAACAACTCCCGCGATCGGCGCATCCGTTGCTCGGGGAGCGACGGTAAAACTGTTGGTGTCGAGCGGACCACGAGCAATCGCCGTTCCCGCGTTCGCGGGAATGACCGAAGACGAGGCGAAGGCCGCGATTGCTGCAGCACCCTTCACGCTGACAGCAACGACTCGCCAGTTTGACGGCACCACGCCCAAAGGCCTCGTTATCGACGTACTCGGGGCCAACGGCGCATCGATCCTGAAGCAAGCGGGCTACGGTGACCGACAGCCCGTATCGCTCATCGTCTCTGCTGGGCCGCTTCCCGACGTTGCGTGCAAGTCCGTCGACGAAGCAACGAAGATTCTCGCGGGAGCAAAGCTCACGGCGCAATCGGGCAAGCAAGAGTTCAACGATTGCGCTGCCGGATCGGTGTCTCGAGTCGATCCAGAACCGGATGCCAACGGCAACGCCCGAGTGTTCCGTGAGGGTGACACCGTGTCGCTCATCATCTCTCGCGGACCTGACTTAGTCCAGGTGCCTAATGTCGTCGGTGGCAACATCGCGGCGTCCAAGGCTCAACTCGAGGGGCTGGGCTTTGTCGTCACGGTCGACACGGCGATTCAGGAAGTGTTCTGGAGTTTCCCACCCGCGGTAGTTACGGGACAGGATCCTCCGGGCGCAACCATGATCAAACGCGGCTCGACGGTGACGATCTCTGGCTAGCGGCCGGTGGGGCTGTCGCTACAGAGCCGCAAGCTCCTCGGCGACGAGGAACGCGAGCTCGAGCGACTGGGTGTGGTTTAGTCGCGGATCGCACAGCGACTCGTAACGCATCGCGAGCGTTTCCTCGTCTATCTGCTCGGATCCGCCGAGGCATTCCGTCACGTCGTCGCCAGTGAGTTCAATATGGATTCCGCCCGGGTAGGTGCCGGCCGTTCGGTGCGCCTCGAAGAATCCCTTGACCTCGTCAACCACGTCGTCAAAACGCCGGGTCTTGTATCCGTGGGGAGTAGTGAGCCCATTGCCGTGCATGGGGTCAGAAACCCACAGCGGTGTCGCATCCATGGTCTTGATCGCCTCGAGCAGAGGGGGCAACGCCTCGCGAACTGTGCCAGCTCCCATGCGGGTGATAAATGTCAATCGGCCCGGTTCCCGATTCGGGTCGAGCTTGTCGATGAGCTTCTTCATAGTCTCGGCCGTCGTGCTCGGGCCGAGTTTGACGCCAATCGGGTTGCGCAATCGGGAAAAGTAGTCGATGTGGGCGCCGTCGAGGTCTCGAGTACGCTCGCCGATCCAGATGAAGTGCGCGCTCGTGTTGTATGGCGTACCAGTTCGCGAATCAATCCGCGTCATCGGTCGCTCGTAGTCCATGAGCAAACCCTCGTGGCTCGAGTAGAATTCGACGCGCTTGAGCTCATCGAAGTCGGCTCCGGCCGCCTCCATGAACTTGATCGCGCGATCGATCTCGCTCGCGACTTTTTCGTACCGGTGGTTGGCCGGGTTCGAGGCGAATCCCTTGTTCCAGGAGTGCACCTGCCGAAGGTCAGCGAAACCACCCTGAGTAAATGCGCGCACGAGATTGAGCGTCGAGGCGGCGGTGTGGTAGCCCTCGACGAGACGTGCCGGGTCGGCCCGCCTCGACTCGGGAGTGAAGTCAAAGCCGTTCACGATGTCGCCACGGTAGGCGGGCAATGTGACATCCCCGCGGGTCTCGGTGTCACTCGATCGCGGCTTAGCAAACTGACCCGCCATGCGACCCATCTTCACGATCGGCTTGGATGCCCCGTAGGTGAGCACGACGGCCATCTGGAGAATCGTCTTGACCCGGTCACGAATCTGCTGGGCAGTCGCCCCCGCGAATGTCTCGGCGCAGTCGCCGCCCTGGAGAAGGAACGCCTCGCCTCGCGCTGCCTTGGCAAGCCGTTCGCGCAGGATATCCACCTCGCCGGCGAATACGAGCGGCGGTAGGGTCGCAATCTTCGCCGATGCCGCACCGACCGCCTCCGGATCGGGCCATTCGGGCTGCTGCTTGATCGGTAGCGTCCGCCAGTGATCGAGTCCCGCGATCACGGATGGATCAGCGAGTACTACGGGTTCGGACGGGTCAACCACGAGGAATTTCCTTAGCTGGAAAGGGAGAAAACGGCGGCTACACAGCCCAAAAAAGCTTAGCGCCCGCGGGCGCTGATCTTTTCCTTCACCGAACTCGCGTACACGTCCACGTACTCTTGGCCGCTGATGCGGCTCAGCTCGTACATGATTTCGTCGGTGATCGACCGGAGGATGAACCGGTCACCCTCCATTCCCTCAAACCGACTGAAGTCGAGGGGCTCGCCGAAGACGATGCCGATCCGGTGAACCTTGGGAAGCTTGCTGCCAATTGGCATGACCTTTTCGGTGTCGACCATCGCGACCGGAACGACGGGAGCCCGTCCCTCCAGAATCATGCGCGCGACCCCGGTGCGACCGCGATACATCTTGCCATCGGGGCTTCGCGTGCCTTCGGGGTAGATGCCGAGCACACCGCCGCGCGCCACGACAGCGAGACCCGTGTTCAACGACGCCTCGGACGCTTTGCCGCCGGACCGATCGATCGGCAGCATCCCGGTTCCCAAGAGGAAATTCTTGATCGCCCAGTTCTTGAATCCCTTGCCCGTGAAGTAGTCGCTCTTGGCGAGAAACGAAATGCGTCGGTCGATCACAAGCGGCAGGATCACCGAATCGATCACGGAAAGATGATTGCTCGCGAGAATCACTCCCCCGGTCTTTGGGATATTGTCGAGTCCGGCGACCCACGGGCGAAAGACCGTCTTGAGGATCGGGCCCGCAATCAGGTTTTTCATGAACCAATAGAACATGGGTACCTGCTTCCGAGGGGCGAAAGGCTTACTTTATCGTCCGGACTGTGAACTGTGAATGCGAGCAAGATCTGCCGCACCCACAACGCCGGCATTATTCACGAGTTCAGCGATGACGAATTCGGGCTCGGGGTGATAGCCGCGGGCCGGCAAATGCTGCCTGTACGCGTCACGGATCGGCCCCAAGAGCAGCTCTCCCGCGACCGCGACTCCTCCTCCGAACACAAATAGTTCGGGGTCGAGAACGGCACTCAGGCTGGCACACGCCTGACCGAGCCAATGCCCGAGTTCCTCAAGCGCATGGACGGCGCCGGGATCTCCGGATGCGATGAGGTCGCCCACGATCGCGCCATCAAGTTCGCCGTGCTCGCGCCGAGCCTCCGCTAGTGCAAGGCCAATTCCGCCGACGTCGGCAATGCCGTTCGCCATTCGCAACAGTGCCCGGCCCGATCCGTATTGTTCGATGCACCCGCGCGCGCCACACCCGCACGGCAGACCGTCGGGGACGACGCGCAAGTGACCGAGTTCGGCTCCCGCACCGAATCCGCCCCTGAAGAGGCTGCCGCGCGAGACGATCGCACCGCCGACTCCGGTACCGATCGTGAGCATCGTCATGTCGCCTACCGGGCGACCAGCCCCGAATCGGTACTCAGCCCAGCCCGCGGCATTAGCGTCATTGTCAATCGTGATGTCGAGGTCGAGTCTCTTGAGTAGGTGCTCGCGAAGCGGCTCATTTCGCCAGCTGATGTTGGGTGTGTAGTACACGGTCGATTGCTCGACGTCGATGAATCCGGGAGCTGCGACGCCCGCGGCGACGATCTCTCGCCCGGTCGCCAAGCGTTCAATCATGGTGACCACCGCGTCGATGATGGCCGCTGAGTCGCCGGCTTGGGTAGCGACTCGCTCCTCGGCGAGGATCTCGCCCGCCTCAGAGACGACCGCGCCCGCGATCTTGGTCCCCCCGATGTCAATACCAATGGCGTGCACGATCCATGAGCTTACCGACCACCGCGTCATCCCCAATACCCCCCGAGATTTCAGGGTCTCACCGTAGAATGGGGCGATATCTGCCCGCCGGTACCAAAGGAGTTGCCGTGAAAGAATTTGACGTCCCGCGAATCGTTCCCGCTGATCCCAGCGCGAATGCGACCGATTTGCTTGTTGCACGAGTAAAGGCAACCCCTGACCGGGCACTGTTTTCGCTCCCCACCGCCGACGGGGGGTGGAGCGATCTCTCGGCGAAGGAATTCCTTGCCCAGGTGACAGCACTCGCCAAGGGTTTCGTCGCGGAAGGGATCGAACCCGGCGACAAGATCGGGCTCATGTGCAAGACCCGGTACGAGTGGACGCTCATCGACTTCGCCGCATGGTTCGCCGGTGCAGTTCTCGTACCGATCTACGAGACGTCGGCGCCAAGCCAGATTCTGTGGAATCTCGCCGACTCCGGCGCCGTCGCGATGATCACTGAAACCGCTGACCACTTTGCGCGGTTTGACGAGATCCGCTCCGACGTACCTGCCGTCGCGCGTGCATGGAAGATCGATCTCGACGACCTCGGCAAGCTCGCGGCCGCGGGATCGCAGGTCAGCGACGACGAGATCGAGCGCCGCCGCAATCTCGCCACGGGGTCTGACCTGGCGACCCTCATCTACACGTCAGGAACGACGGGCAAACCCAAGGGGTGCGTTATCACCCACTCGAATTTCGTCGAGCTCACCCGAAACGCGCAAAAGGCGATCCCCGAGGTCGTCAACCCGGATTCGAGCACGCTGCTGTTCATTACCCTTGCCCACATCTTTGCGCGATACATCTCGGTGCTCGCCGTGCACGGTGGGGTCAAGGTCGGGCACCAACCCGACACCAAGCTTCTCCTGCCCTCGATGGCATCCTTCCAGCCGACCTTTCTTCTGGCCGTGCCTCGAGTGTTCGAGAAGGTATATAACTCCTCAGAGCAGAAGGCAGAGTCTGGCGGGCGCGGCGGCATTTTCCGCAAGGCGGCCGCGGTTGCGATCGCACATTCCAAGGCCCTGGATGCCGGGAAGGTTCCGCTCTCACTCGCGCTTCAGTTCGCTCTCTACGACCGCCTCGTCCTGTCGAAGATCCGAGCGGCTCTCGGCGGCAGGGTCAAGTACGCCGTGTCCGGGTCGGCACCGCTCGGGCTGCGACTCGGTCACTTCTATCGCAGTTTGGGTCTCACTATTCTCGAGGGCTACGGTCTCACGGAGACGACCGCGCCGGTCTCGGTGAACCTCGCATCCCATTTCAAAATCGGCAAGGTGGGGCCACCGCTGCCCGGCAACACGGTGCGCATCGCCGACGACGGCGAAATTCAGGTCAAAGGAATCTGCGTCTTCGCGGGTTACTGGAACAACGACGCGGCGACCAAGGCGACGTTTGACGGCGAGTGGTTCAAGACCGGAGACATCGGCCAATTCGACGACGAGGGTTACCTTGAAATCACCGGCCGCAAGAAAGAGCTCATTGTCACCGCGGGAGGCAAGAACGTCTCTCCCGCAACCCTCGAGGATCCCATTCGGGCCAATCCGATTATCGGACAAGTCGTCGTCGTGGGCGACCAGAAGCCATTCATCTCGGCTCTCGTGACTCTCGACCCAGAAATGCTCCCCGCGTGGCTCAAGAATCACTCGCTCGACCCGGAGATGTCGCTCGGCGAGGCCGCGAAGAACGATCACGTCGTTGCCGAAGTGCAAGGCGCGGTTGACGCCGCCAACGCCCATGTCTCACGGGCCGAATCGATTCGTAAGTTCGCGATCCTCGATGTCGACCTGACAGAAGCGAGCGGACACCTCACGCCGAAACTCAGCATCAAGCGAAACGTAATCCTGCAGGATTTCGCGGACGTGATCGACGGAATGTACTCGACAGCACCGCGAACCGAGGGCATCTCGATCTCGGATTGAGTGGTCGCTGGCGGTAACTTAGATGGCGGTTGCGGGCCGAGGGCGCTCAGTACCAGGGGGCGAGCCGGATCAAACGCATCGCTTCGCGCTTGATTTCGGGCTCAAGGCCCTCAATGAATAGGTGACCATCGAGATGGTCCATTTCGTGTTGGAGCGCTTGCGCCATGAGACCGGTGCCCTCAAGCACGACGGATTCACCCTCGAGGTCGTGGCCTTCGACGCGAGCATACGGATGCCTGAGTCGCGGAAAGTAGAACCCAGGAACCGATAGGCATCCCTCGTCGACGAGCTCGAGTTCTCCCGAAGCCTCAACGAGAATCGGGTTGAGCACGTAACCGATCCCATCGTCGACGTTGTAGCTGAAGGCTCGAGAGCCAACACCGATCTGGTTCGCAGCAAGCCCCGCGCGCCCCGGAATCGCAACCGTCTCGATGAGATCGGCAACGAGTGCGGCTGCCCTCGGGTCAGCGGGCGCTACCGGGTCGCACACGGAGCGAAGCACCGGGTCGCCAAACAGGCGAATCTGTCGTTCAGTCATCAGACGCGTGGGCGCTCGGGAAGCCCATCGACCACGAGGGCCGCCAAGTCGCGTGCAGCTTCGCGTGTGAACGGCTTCAATTGCCGGTAGTGGATCGTCGACCCGGTCGCGAGTGCCGGGTCGTACGGGATGCGCACGATGTCGCGAACCCGCGACCTGAAGTGTGCCTCGATCTCTTCGATCTTGACGAGATTGGTTCCTTGGGTGCCGGTGTTAAGCGCCACGATCGCGTTAGCGACGAGCTGAGAGTAGCCGTTCGACTCGAGCCACGTGAGCGTCTCGGATGCGAGACGCGCCTCATCGACACTTCCGCCTGAGACGATGACGATCGAGTCGGCGCGCTCGAGGGTCGCACGCATTACGGGGTGCACTATTCCGGTTCCGCAGTCGGTGATGACCATCGAATAGAACCGCTCGGCGATGCCAGCGACGACGTTATAGTCGTAGTCGTCGAAAGCCGAGGAGACCGTAGGGTCGGTGTCCGATGCGAGCACGTGCAATCGCGTCTCGTCCCGCGAGATCAAGGTCTGGAACTCGCTGAACGTGCGAATTGAGGATGACCGGCTCACGACATCCCGAACCGTTGCGCGAGTTGTTTTGGTCACTCGCTCGGCGAGCGTGCCGCGATCAGGGTTTGCGTCGATCGCGATGACGCGGTCTTCGCGGACGTCGGCCAACGCCATCCCCAGCAGCGTCGAAATGGTGGTCTTTCCTACACCGCCCTTGCGCGTCAACACGGGAATGAACCTGGTGCCACCATCAAGCGGCCGAGCGATTCGCGCGTCGAGCGCCTTTCGCGCGCGAACGGCGTACGCGTCTCCGACGTTGACGAGATGAAAAGTCGCGTCGTATAGCAGTTTCTGCAGGAAGCCCTCAGGCGGCTCGCGTCGACTAGCGCGACCCACGACGACTAATCGTTCAGCGGTGAGCATCGAGGCAGGCTCGGGTGACGAGGCCGTGTCGCCGCGAAGTCGAGTGCGTCTACTGTAGACGTCGTCAGACTCAGGAAGTGCGGGAATCACGACGATCTCGTCGTCAGGAATTACGGGCATCGTCAGCGGGGTGTCCGCGCCGAGCGAGATCGTCGTTGTCGTTGGCGCCGCGACGCCCATGTAATCGGGGCTCACGGCTACGTCGTCAATCGCGAGCGCGACTTCATTGTCAGGGGCTTCGTGGACGGGTAAGGGCAGCGAGACAGTGAAGGTGAGGTCGGCCGTTGGACCGGGGGTCGGCTCCAGTGGGGCCCGTGAAGGCTCGAGCTCGTCGCCGTTCTTGCGTGTGCTAGCCACAACCGATCCCTCTCAGTGCGTGCGGTATGAGTTTACCGTGGGCTGACCGAAGGCCCGCCGACACGGCAGTCGAGGTCAGGCCGAGGCGATCTCTAGGAGCAGGTCGCCTGCATCCACTTGCTGGGTCTTGGGGATCGCTACGCGCCGAACGCGCCCTCCCACACTCGCGGTGATGGCCGCCTCCATCTTCATTGCCTCGATAGATGCGACGC